>Ga0209107_10000150_pt1 | contig 40423 bp, 35 predicted proteins | sample LakErihyJuly2011_2_FD_187460 | JGI IMG/M metagenome (GOLD analysis project Ga0209107, IMG submission 187460) | Freshwater microbial communities from dead zone in Lake Erie, Canada - CCB hypolimnion July 2011 (SPAdes) (version 2) | ecosystem: Environmental > Aquatic > Freshwater > Lentic >...
AGATAAAATTACGTTACACGATAAATAATATGTCACAAAAAATATTATTAGACAAAATAAATGTTCCGGGTATTAGAACCTACGAAGTATATCGCCAAAATGGTGGTTACGCTTCTGTGGAAAAAGCTATGAAAACAATGACCCCAGATGAAGTTGTGGAAGAAGTGAAAACTTCGGGACTTCGTGGTCGTGGTGGAGCAGGATTTCCAGCAGGGATGAAATGGAGTTTCATTGATAAAAAATCAGGAAAACCAAGACATTTAGTTTGCAATGCTGATGAATCAGAACCGGGGACTTTCAAAGATCGTTATTTGATGGAATTTATTCCGCATTTATTGATTGAAGGAATGATTACTTCGAGTTTTGCTCTTGGAGCCAATTTATCCTACATATATATTCGTGGGGAATATATGTGGATTTATAAAATATTAGAAAGAGCCATCGCCGAAGCAAAAGCCGCAGGTTGGTTGGGAAAAAACATATTAGGAACAGGTTACGATTTGGAACTCTATGTTCAAATTGGAGCTGGAGCTTACATTTGTGGTGAAGAAACCGCATTAATAGAATCGTTGGAAGGAAAAAGAGGAAATCCTCGAATCAAACCGCCATTTCCTGCAGTTTCAGGACTTTGGTCAAATCCAACTGTGGTAAATAATGTAGAAACTATTGCAGCTGTGCCTTGGATTGTCAATAATTCAGGTGCCGATTATGCTAAAATAGGAATTGGTCGTTCTACAGGAACCAAATTAATTTCGGCTTCGGGACACATCAAAAATCCTGGAGTTTATGAAATTGAATTGGGTTTAAGTGTTTACGAATTTATGAATTCTGATGAATATTTAGGAGGAATGAGTTCTGATCGACCATTGAAAGCGTTTGTTCCCGGAGGAAGTTCGGTTCCCGTTTTGCCAGCGCATTTAATTTACAAAACAGCCAACGGTGAAGATCGTTTAATGTCTTATGAATCGTTGAGCGACGGAGGATTTGTATCCGGTTCCATGTTGGGTTCAGGTGGATTTATTGTTTATAATGACACGTCTTGTATTGTAAGAAACACGTGGAATTTCTCAAGATTTTACCACCACGAAAGTTGCGGACAATGTTCGCCTTGCCGCGAAGGAACGGGTTGGATGGAAAAAGTTTTACACCGAATTGAAAACGGTCACGGACGTGAAGAAGATATCGATTTGCTATTGAGCATCCAAAGTAAAATTGAAGGAAATACGATTTGTCCATTAGGTGATGCAGCAGCTTGGCCAGTGGCAGCAGCTATTCGTCACTTTAGAGAGGAGTTTGAATATCATATTCGTTTCCCAGAAAAAATTAAAAATAGAAATCATTTTGTTGCTGAGCCTTTTGAAAAGGTTAAGTATTTGGTTTCTAAATTAACAGTATAAAAGTTGTTAGCTGACGGTTGATAGTTAATTGATTTCTAAAACTAACAACCAACAACCAACAACCAACAACCAATATTATGAAAGTAACTATAGATGGTCAAGCGATTGAAGTAGCACCAGGAACAACAATCCTGCAAGCAGCGCGTATGATTGGTGGAGAAAGCGTTCCCCCAGCAATGTGCTATTATTCTAAATTAGAAGGTAGCGGTGGAAAATGCCGTTGTTGTTTAGTGGAAGTTGCCAAAGGAAGTGAAGCCGATCCAAGACCAATGCCAAAATTAATGGCGTCTTGTGTAACAGGATGTCAAGATGGAATGGAAATTAATAGCAATTCATCAGAAAGAGTAACAGCAGCGAGAAAATCGGTAACGGAATTCTTATTGATAAATCACCCTTTGGATTGTCCAGTTTGCGACCAAGCAGGAGAATGTGATTTGCAGAATTTAAGTTTCAAACACGGAAAATCAGAAACAAGATTCATTGAAGAAAAAAGAACTTTTGAGCCAGAAGATATTGGTCCCAATATTCAATTGCACATGAATCGTTGTATTCTTTGCTACCGTTGTGTGATGGTTGCTGATCAATTGACAGACAATCGCGTGCACGGAGTTATGAACAGAGGCGATCATTCCAACATTTCAACGTGTCTTTCAAAAGCAATTGACAACGAATTTTCTGGAAATATGATTGATGTTTGTCCTGTGGGTGCATTAACCGATAAGACATTCCGATTCAAATCGAGAGTTTGGTTTAACAAACCTTATAATGCGCACAGAGATTGCGATAAATGTTGTGGAAAAACTACCGTTTGGATGTTTGGTGACGAAATTCAAAGAGTTACAGGTAGAAAAGATGAATTCCACGAAGTAGATGAATTTATTTGTAATGGATGTCGATTTGACCACAAAGAAGTTTCGGATTGGGTTATTGAAGGACCTCGTAAATTCGAGAAAGATTCCGTAATCAATCAAAATAAATACTACAGAAAATTAGAAGCCGTTCATATTGCTACGGAAACGGGAATCTTAAAAGGAAGAGACCAAGACCGTAAAAAAATAAGTATGCCTGCAATTCCATTGAGTAAAGAAGAAGAACAAGAATTTCAAAAAGGCAATCTTTAGATGATGGATACTACAATAATAATCGAAAAAAGTGTCATCATCTTTGTTGTTTTTGCAATTACAATGTTGATGGCGATGTATTCTACTTGGGCAGAGCGTAAAGTATCTGCTTGGTTGCAAGACAGAATTGGCCCCAATAGAGCGGGTCCGCTGGGATTATTACAACCTCTTGCCGATGGATTAAAATTATTTGCTAAAGAAGAATTTGAACCAAACACACCCAATAAATTTTTATTTGTAGTGGGTCCGGCAATTGCAATGAGTACGGCATTAATGACCAGTGCGGTAATTCCTTGGGGGGATAAATTGCACCTTTTTGGAAGAGATATTTTATTGCAAGCAACAGATATTAACGTGGCGGTTTTGTATGTTTTTGCTGTTGTTTCAGTGGGAGTTTATGGAATTATGATTGGGGGTTGGGCTTCTAATAATAAATTTTCATTGATAGGAGCTATTCGTGCTGCTTCGCAAATGATTTCTTATGAAGTAGCGATGGGACTTTCGATAATTGCTTTATTGATGATGACCGGTACTTTGAGTTTAAGAGAAATCTCGGCTCAACAAGCAGGGATGAATTGGAATGTGTTTTACCAACCTTTATCTTTCTTGATATTTTTAATTTGTGCTTTTGCAGAAACCAATAGAACGCCATTTGATTTAGCAGAATGTGAAACGGAATTAATTGGTGGGTACCATACCGAATATTCTTCCATGAAAATGGGTTTCTACTTGTTTGCTGAATATGCGAATATGTTTATCTCGTCTACCATATTAGCCGTTTTATTCTTTGGAGGTTACAATTATCCTGGAATGAGTTGGGCGGTTGAAAATTGGGGTGTGAATAGTGCCAATGTTTTAGGAATTGTTGTCTTATTTATAAAAATATGTGGGTTTATCTTTTTCTATATGTGGGTTCGATGGACGATTCCAAGATTTAGATACGATCAATTGATGCATTTGGGGTGGAGAATATTAATTCCATTATCGATTGTGAATATTATGATTACGGGAATTGTGATTTTAAGACACGAAATAATTGCTTTTTTAGGATTTTAAATTAGAAATTGAGGTGGTCACAGATTGTGACCAGTTAACGGATTTTTTGATTAAATCAGAAATAATTCTCTATAAATCAATAAGTTGAGGTGGTCACAAATTGAAATTTTAAGGAGTCAATTTGGCACCTTTAAAAGAGTTTTTAATTACTTGGATGAAATGATAGAAAAGCAAGATAATAAAGTGGAAAGAATTAAAATTGGTTACAAAAAATAATAATTGAAACGAAAAACATAATAAAGACCCGAATGCCCTAGCCCTGATTGCAGTGGATCCCGATTTTATCGGGAGAAACGGAAAGCAGGATTAAGCTTCAAATAAAAAAATAAAAATGTCAATAGAAAGTATATCCTTATCGGGAAGAAAAAAAGTGGTTTCCAACAAGGAAATGACTTTTTTGGAAAGTATGTATCTGATTGCGATTATTAAAGGTTTGTTTATTACAATCAGACATTTATTTCGCAGAAAAGTAACGATTCAATATCCAGAGCAAGTTCGGGAAATGAGTCCAGTTTATCGTGGGCAACACATGTTGAAACGCGATGAAGAAGGGCGTGAAAACTGTACCGCTTGTGGGTTGTGTGCATTATCTTGTCCTGCAGAAGCCATCACGATGAAGGCGGAAGAGCGCAAGGCGAACGAATTGCATTTGTACCGTGAGGAAAAATATGCATCGATTTATGAAATAAATATGTTGCGTTGTATTTTCTGTGGATTGTGTGAGGAAGCGTGTCCGAAAGATGCGATTTACTTGACAATTTCTAAAGAATTGGTTCCTTCAAGTTATGAAAGAGAAGATTTTATTTTTGGAAAAGACAGATTGGTAATGCCTTTGGACATTGCGATACAAAATGCTCAACTTAAAAACGCAAACTAATGTCAGCACTTCTTATAATTTTTTGTGTATTGGCGGCGATAACTTTATCGACGGCTTTTTTGACAGTTTTCAGTAGAAACCCTATACTCAGCGCTATTTATTTGGTGATTTGCTTTTTCTCGATTGCGGGTCATTATTTATTATTGAATTCTCAATTTCTTGCTATTGTTCACATTATCGTGTATTCGGGAGCAATTATGATTTTGTTCTTGTTTACGATAATGTTGATGAATTTGAACAAGGAAAACGAAGTCCACAAACCTCGAGTTACGAGATTGGCGGCGGTAATTTTGTTTTGTTCTACGTGTTTGATTTTAATTGCGATTTTCGTAAATTCTAAACCTATTGTTGGAGAATATGATGCGACTGGAGAAGACTTTCAATCAATTAAAAAATTAGGCAACGTACTTTTGAACGAATATATGGTGCCTTTTGAATATGCCTCCATTTTGCTTTTGGTGGCGATGATTGGAGCAGTTTTATTGTCTAAAAGAGAAAAAATAGAAAAATAATATGAACAATATTTTAAATCAAATAGGTATTGAAAACTATATATTCCTTTCGGTAATACTTTTTAGTATTGGCGTATTTGGAGTTTTATACAGACGAAATGCCATAATCGTTTTTATGTCAATTGAAATTATGTTGAATGCGGTGAACTTACTTTTTGTGGCTTTTTCTACGTACCACCAAGATGCACAAGGACAAGTTTTTGTATTTTTCTCGATGGCGGTTGCTGCTGCAGAAGTTGCTGTAGGTTTGGCAATATTGGTTTCAATATTTAGAAATTTAGGTTCGATTGATATCGATAATTTGAAAAATTTAAAAGGATAATTTAATGGATACCAATTTAGCTTTAGTCTTAGTATTGATTCCTTTTTTAGGATTTTTATTAAATGTATTCTTCGGAAAAAGTCTTGGAAAAACTCTATCTGGAACAATTGGGACACTTTCGGTAGTGGTTTCATTTGCAGTTACACTTTATTTTTTCTTACAAATAAATGAAACCAAACAACCCATCCAAATCAATTTATTCGATTGGATGTCTTTCAGTAATTTCAGTGTAAAATTTGGTTTCCTTTTAGACCAATTATCACTTTTATGGTTGTTGTTTGTAACAGGAATCGGGTCGTTAATTCATCTGTATTCCATCAGTTATATGCACGATGACGAAAATATGCACAAGTTTTTTGCCTATTTAAATCTGTTCATATTCTTTATGATTACCCTTGTAATAGGAAGTAATTTGTTGGTAATGTTCATTGGTTGGGAAGGCGTTGGACTTTGTTCGTATCTGTTAATTGGATTTTGGTATAAAAACCAAGATTTCAATGATGCCGCAAAAAAGGCTTTTATTATGAACCGTATTGGCGATTTAGGTTTACTAATCGGAATATTTATCATCGCAAGTTTATTCAATACTACTGATTTTGTTGAACTTAAAGAACTGATTCTAGGAGGCACCAATAGTGGTGAAACGTTTTGGTTAGCGGCAGCAGCTTTGGCTTTGTTCATTGGAGCTTCAGGAAAATCGGCTCAAATTCCTTTATATACTTGGTTGCCAGATGCAATGGCGGGACCAACTCCAGTTTCGGCATTAATTCACGCTGCAACAATGGTAACGGCGGGAATTTTTATGATTACAAGATTGAATTTCTTGTTTGATTTAGCACCGCAAATTCAAAATATAATTGCAATTATTGGAGCGATTACGGCTTTGGTAGCCGCTACAATTGGATTGGTTCAAAACGACATCAAGAAAGTATTGGCCTATTCAACAGTTTCACAATTAGGATTAATGTTCCTTGCTTTAGGACTTGGCGCCTATCAAGTTGCTGTTTTTCATGTAATCACGCACGCATTCTTTAAAGCATGTTTGTTTTTGGGTTCGGGTTCTGTAATTCACGCCTTGCATGGAGAACAAGATATGCGAAAAATGGGTGGTTTGAAAAAAGCAATGCCAATCACATTTATCACGATGTTAATTGCTTCTTTAGCAATTTCTGGGATCTTTCCTTTTGCAGGTTTTTGGTCGAAAGATGAAATATTAATGACGGCTTTCCATACAGATATTCCTCTTTGGGTAATAGGTTCGATTGCTTCAATTATGACCGCTTTCTATATGTTCCGATTGATGTATCTCACGTTCTTCAAGGAATTTAGAGGTACAGAACATCAAAAAAGTCATTTACACGAATCCCCAAAATTAATCACATTGCCATTGATAATTTTAGCAATTCTTGCCACATTTGGAGGATTGATTAATTTCCCAGGAAGCAATTGGTTACACCATTATTTAGAACCAATTATTACTAAAACTGGTCACGAAGCTGGTCTTGGAACAACAGAATATATATTGATGGGAATTGCTTTAGTAGGTGCTATTATTGGAATCTCAATTGCGTTTGTAAAATACATTAAGGAAAGTCAAGTTCCTTCTGAAGATGATAAAATTACTGGTGTTGCCAAAGTTTTATACAACAAATATTATCTTGACGAAGCCTATGCAATTATTTTTATAAATCCAATAAATGCTGCTTCCAGTTTCTTCAGAGATGTTTTGGAAACTTCATTGTCTTCATTTGTATATGGATTTGGAAAAGTCACAGAAGCCATTGGAACGCAAGGAAAAAAAGTTCAAAGTGGAAGTATCGGATTGTATCTTTTTGCTTTTGTTTTGGGAGTTTGCGTAATTTTAACCTGTTTATTTATAGCACAATAATAATACTATGAATGTATCTCTTATATTAATTTTACTTTTAGTTGGCGCATTGGCAACGTTTTTAGCGGGTGACAAATTTGCTTCAAAAGCAGCATTGTTCTTTAGTTTGGCGGCATTAGGTTGTTCAATTGTATTATTGAATCATTATAATTTAGGCGAAAATATAAACTTTTTAAGTCCTTGGATTTCAAAACCAACCATTTATTTTGCACTTTACGCTGACGGACTTTCATTGGCAATGCTATTATTGACTGCTTCTTTAACGCCAATTATCATCTTCTCTTCTTTTGGAAATGACTATAAAAACAGCAAAAGTTTTTATGCTTTAATTCTGTTTATGGCTTTCGCAATGTCAGGAACTTTCTTGGCTGCGGATGGAATTTTATATTATATTTTCTGGGAATTATCATTAATACCAATTTATTTTATTGCACTACTTTGGGGAAATGGCGATGCCGAAGAACGTAAAAAAGCAGTTATAAAATTCTTTATTTTCACTTTAGCAGGTTCGTTGTTTATGTTGGCAGCTTTCGCTTATTTATACCAAAAAACAAATAACTTCTTAATTGGTGATTTGTGCCAAGTGAAATTATCTGAAACAGAACAATTCTGGATATTCCTTGCCTTCTTCTTGGCGTATGCAATAAAAATTCCATTGATTCCATTTCACTCTTGGCAAGCAAGTGTCTATCAAAAAGCACCAACCGTTGGAACGATGTTATTATCAGGAATTATGCTAAAAATGGGATTGTACAGCGTAATCCGTTGGCAATTACAAATAGCGCCGTTGGCCGCAAAACAATACATCAACGTATTTGTAGCCATTGGAATTGCAGGCGTAATTTACGGTTCAATTGTAGCTTTGAGACAAAAAGACTTAAAGAAATTATTAGCGTATTCTTCTTTAGCACACGTTGGATTAATAGCTGCTGGCGCCTATACACTTACACTTGATGGATTGCGAGGAGCTGTTCTTCAAATGATTTCACACGGGTTTGTAATTGTAGGGTTGTTTCTTGCTGCCGAAATCATTTTACGCAGGTTTCAAACAAATACCATATCTGAAATGGGAGGCATTCGCTCACAAGCACCAAAATTCACTTCGTTATTCTTGATTTTAGTCTTGGCCTCTGTTGCATTGCCGTCAACTTTTAATTTTGTTGGAGAATTTACCGTTCTTTACAGCCTATCACAAATTAATATTTGGTTTGCTATTTTGGGCGGAACTACCATTATTTTAGGAGCGTATTATATGTTGAAAATGTTTCAAACATCGATGTTGGGAGAAACAAATGCAAAAACTTTTAGTGACATTACACTAAACGAGGGGATTTCTCTGGGAATTATTATTGCCGTTTTATTCTTCTTTGGATTTTATCCAAAACCAATTATAGAGTTGATAACGCCAAGTTTGGAATCGATTTTGGTAAACATCAACAGATTTAGTTAAGCATTAAAGTAAAAAAATACGATACACTAATATAACGATTTACGAAGCTAGAAGTCAAAATTTAATTTGAAGTCAAAATTCCAAAATCTAAAATTTAAACAATGAATACATTAATAGCAATAATAGGATTAGGTGTTTTATGCCTTTTATTTGAAATCATGAATTTCAGAAAAGCCATTATTCCAATAACAATTATTGGTTTACTAGCCATATTAGGACTCACTATTTCCGAATATAATTCGCCAGCAACCTATTATAATAATATGATTGTAGTTAGCAAATTCTCTGTTGCTTTTTCCAGTTTATTCATTGTATTAACGATTTTCTTGGTGGCACTAAGTCATAATTTCTATGAAAACCACCAATCAAAAATCTCAGATTACATCGCTATAAAGATATTTTTATTGTCAGGAGCAGTCGCAATGGTATCATTTGGAAACCTCTCAATGTTTTTTTTAGGAATCGAAGTATTGTCCATATCACTATACGTTTTGGCAGCCTCAGACCGAACTAGTATCAAAAGTAACGAAGCAGGTTTGAAATATTTCCTAATTGGATCTTTTGCTTCGGGCATATTATTATTTGGAATTTGTCTTATTTATGGCGCAATGGGAACATTCGACATCACTGAAATCAGTGAATTATCCCAATCTGCCGAATTACCTTCTTGGTTTTTCATTGGAATTGTATTGCTAACCATTGGAATGTTATTCAAAATTGCAGCCGTCCCTTTTCACTTTTGGGCACCCGATGTTTACGAAGGTTCGCCAGCATTAACAACAGCCACAATGAGCACCTTGGCAAAAGTGGTAGCAATGGCAACATTATACAAATTATTAACGGCAATGAACGTAGAAATTACCTACGGATTCCAAATCGTAATTGTCGTAATTTCTATCGCATCAATGACCGTAGGAAACATCATGGCATTAAAACAAACCAATATAAAACGCATGTTGGCCTTCTCAGGAATTTCTCACGCTGGATTCATGCTAATGGTATTGTTGAGCACAGCCACAGCAGCAGGAAGTTTACTGTATTATACTTCGGCATACGCTTTAGCGGGAATAGCAGCTTTCAGTGTAATCCTTTTTGTATGTAAAAACAAAGGCAACGAAGAGATACATAACTTCAACGGATTAGGAAAATCAAACCCAATTTTAGCAGCAGTTCTAACGGCTTCTTTATTGTCGATGGCAGGAATCCCAATATTCGCAGGATTCTTCGCTAAATTTATGTTGTTCACACAAACTATTCAAGCAGGATATTTGGTAGTCGTAATTGCAGCTGTAATCAACTCCATTATAAGCGTGGGGTATTATTTCAAATTAATATTGGCAATGTACACCAAAGAGCCAGAAGAAGCAACTGCAAAAACACCATTCGTTTTCTATGCCGTAGCTATAATCGCAATAATCTTAAATATTATCATTGGAATTTTCCCATCGTTAGTTATGAATATATTGGCATAAATAACAATTCACGATATTACAAAGCCATCCTTCACAAGAAATCTAGACTTCCATAAAGTTTTTATCTATTTTCAAGTTGTAGTAAGAAAGTAAGAAAAATTTAAAATGGAGTCTTAATCAATTACCATTTCTGGAATGTCACCATCTATAATTAAATTGGCTTCTGTTGATGCGATAATGTGTTCTACAGAAATACCTGGCGCACGTTCTAATAATTTAAATCCTTTTGGAGTGATTTCTAAAACGGCTAATTCTGTAACTACTTTTTTCACACATCCTACACCTGTTAATGGTAAGGTACAATTTTTAAGAATTTTACTTTCCCCAGCTTTATTCACATGCATCATAGCAACAATAATATTGTCTGCAGATGCTACTAAATCCATAGCGCCTCCCATTCCTTTTACCATTTTTCCAGGGATTTTCCAGTTGGCGATATCTCCGTTTTCTGAAACTTCCATAGCTCCGAGAATGGTCAAATCGACGTGTTGCCCTCGAATCATCCCGAAACTCATCGCCGAGTCAAAATAACTCGCTCCTGGCAATGTGGTAATCGTTTGTTTTCCAGCATTGATAACATCGGCGTCTTCTTCACCTTCAAAAGGAAATGGACCCATGCCTAGCACTCCGTTTTCACTTTGAAATTCTACAGAAATATCTTTTCGTACATAGTTGGCCACCAATGTTGGAATACCAATTCCGAGGTTTACAAAATAATTGTTTTTAACTTCTTTCGCGATGCGTTTTGCGATGTCATTTTTATCTAGAGCCATAGTTTTATTTTTTGAATCTTAATTTTACAATTAAATTGTCCTTATCGTTTATCATCTTCAAATTTTCAAATTAAATAATTTTCAAATTACTTTTGCCTCACAGTACGTTGTTCAATTCTCTTTTCGTATTTTTCCCCTTGAAAAATGCGTTGCACGAATATTCCAGGAATGTGAATTTGGTTGGGATCAAGTTCTCCAGTTTCGACTAATTCTTCCACTTCGGCAACAGTGATTTTTGCAGCACCCGCCATACAAGGATTAAAATTTCTAGCTGTTCCTTTAAAGATGAGGTTTCCAGCGGTGTCACCTTTCCAAGCTTTTACAATTGCAAAATCGGCTTTGAAAGCGTGTTCCATGACGTGCATTTTTCCGTTGAATTCTCTTGTTTCTTTGCCAATAGCAACTTCAGTACCGTAACCTGCGGGTGTAAAAAAAGCGGGAATTCCAGCTTGTGCTGCGCGGCATCTTTCGGCAAGCGTACCTTGCGGAATGAGTTCTACATCGAGTTCGCCTGAAAGCATTTGACGCTCAAATTCGGCATTTTCTCCCACATAAGAGGAAACCATTTTTTTGATTTGCTTTTTGTGCAAGAGTAAACCAAGTCCAAAATCATCGACACCAGCATTATTAGAAATACAAGTTAAAGAATGAGTTTCTTTTTGAACTAATTCGGCAATACAATTCTCAGGGATTCCACATAATCCGAATCCTCCGAGCATTATAGTCATGCCGTTTTCGATTCCCATGAGGGCGGCTTGAACGGTGGTTACTTTTTTGTTAATCATATCCTTTTTTAGTTTAATCGTTGTATTTAGGTACTTCAAAAATAGGTATTTATTTATTGAATTTTTCACAATTTTTAATAAAATAGTAACCCCAAAATCAATATATAATAATGATTTTGGGGTTACTAAAATTTTTATGGTTGAATGTTTATTTTTGATTTAAACCGAAAACCCTAGCCCAGAACTGTCTGCCGACAGGCAGGTGGCAGAGGAAATCCCACGTTTTTGGTCGTGGATTGCAACGTTCAGCTGGAAAGAGCTCCAAAAAAAATTATAAACTAAATTCGTCTGTGTTTTGTTCGGTTTCTAGAGAATCTTTCATGATTGGTGGCGACCAACAATCTACTTTTATAGAAAGATTATCAGGTCTTTCAAAGTCTTCTTTGGAAATGGTTAGCGTTTCGTCGTTATAGCATTTTTTCATTAAAATTCCCCAAATTGGTAGTGCCGCAACGGCTCCTTGACCGTAAGTGATACTTTTGAAACGTGCTGAACGGTCTTCGCAACCCACCCAAATTCCGGTGACAAGATTGGGGACCATTCCCATAAACCACCCATCGGATTGATTTTGTGTGGTTCCAGTTTTACCAGCAATTGGGTTGGTGAAAACATACGGATAACCGGTAACTCTTTCGTAGCCATAACCGCCTCCTTGAGTTCTCAATCGAGAGCCAGAGCCTTCTTCGGTAACGCCTTCTAATAATTTTATCACTGCAAAAGCGATATCTTTATTCAAAACATCGTGCGATTCTGGAATTGGTTCGTAAAGAACGACTCCGTTTTTATCTTCAATTCTTGTGATAAATTGGGGTTTGATGTAAACGCCTTGGTTTGCAAATGTGCTATAAGCGGCGACCATGTCTTCAACGGTTATTTCTACAGCCCCTAATGCAATAGATGGTTGTACAGGAATTTCAGATTTTATTCCTAATTTATGTGCCAATTCAACAACTGCTTCAGGACCTACTTTATCCATTAATTTTGCAGAAACAGTATTTATGGAGTTGGCTAATGCTTTTCTCAAAGTTACCATTCCACGGTATTTATTGTCGGAATTTGATGGAGTCCAAGTTTCTGTTACGTGGTGACGCCCAACAGGAATTGTGAATGGCGAATCGATTATGGAATCGCAAGGTGACATATTGAGTTGCTCAATTGCCGTTGCATAAACGAAAGGTTTGAATGTAGAACCTACTTGTCGTGCGCCTTGACCAACGTGATCGTACTGAAAATATTTGTAATTTATTCCACCAACCCATGCTTTCACATGTCCTGTTTGCGGTTCCATTGACATTAAACCTGTTTGAAGAAAATGTTTGTAATAGCGAATAGAATCTGTTGGCGTCATAATTGTATCACGTTCGCCTTTCCAAGTAAAAACGGTCATTTTAGTTTTTATGCCAAAAGATTTAATGATTTCGTCATCGCTTTTTTCCTGCAATTTTAATTCTCTCCATCGATCAGAAGATTTCATCGATTGCATCAAAATTCTATCCGTTTCTATTTGTGAAATATTTACAAATGGTGCGTTTTTATTTGTTTTTGATTGTGAGAAAAATTCTTTTTGCAAATTGGTTAAATGTTCAGTAACCGCTTCTTCCGCATAGGTTTGAATTCTTGAATCTATAGTGGTATAAATTTTTAAACCGTCTCTGTAAATATTATATTCTGAACCGTCTGGTTTTTTATTTTCTTTGAGCCAGTTTTTCATAAATTCACGAAGATATTCACGGAAATAGGTTGCAATTCCATCTTTATGACTTTCGGGGTGAAAGTCCAAAACGATAGGTTGTTTTTCTAGTGTAACTTTTAAATTTTCGGATAAAAAGTTATTTTTCACCATTTGTCCTAGAACTGTATTTCTACGATTTTGAACTTTCCCCAGTCTTTTAATAGGATTAAACAGGGAAGGATTTTTTAGCATTCCAACTAACGTAGCCCCTTCACTAATAGTTAAATCGCGGGGTTCTTTGTTGAAGTAAACCTTTGCTGCTGAGCGAATTCCAACGGCCGTATTAACAAAATCGGCTTTATTGAAATACATTGCAATGATTTCATTTTTAGTGTATTGTCTTTCTAAACGAATAGCGATAATCCATTCTTTGGCTTTTTGAATAATTCTAAAAGGCAAGAATTTCGAACCTTCGCCGTGAAATAATTGTTTGGCTAATTGTTGTGTCAAAGTACTTGCTCCTCCACTGGTTCCTAAACTTGCAACGGCGCGCAAAGTTCCTCTTCCGTCGATACCTGAATGTTCATAAAAACGTTCATCTTCGGTTGCCACCAATGCATCAACAAGGTGTTTTGGCAAATCTTGGTATTTTATGGAAGTTCTATTTTCATTGTAAAATTTTCCAATAGTTACCCCATCGGATGAAATTACTTCTGTAGCCAAATTAGAATCCGGATTTTCTAAGTCTTCAAAGGAAGGCATAGACCCTAAAAGTCCCCAAGATGCGAAAAGGAAAAAGACAGCTAATCCTCCAAGACCATAAAAAAAGATCTTCCAGAATTTTTTTTTGTAGTGTTCGATGTCTTTGCTTTGAGCGTTATTTTTTTTTACTGCCATATTTTTAATCTACTGATTCTATTCTAAAACCAACTTCTGTAATTCCTTCTAAATTTTCTACGCCAACAACTTTTCCGGTTTGGCGTACCACCTGTTTGATGTATATTTTATTGTTTTCGGAAGCTTTAAAAGGCATATTTTCTTTATATATAAGTTTGCTTTCTTTTAAATCAGAGAAACCATCACCAAGTAAGGTCCCGTCAACATCGGCCATTTGATATTCTAATGTATCTACTTTTGTGAGTCCGTTAGGTTGTTCCAATGAAACGATTAAAAACAAATTATTAAATTTATAATCGTCGTTTGCACGTAAGTTCACGTATAAATTATACTTTTTTAATGTGTCTAATTTTGGAAGGTCAAAACGTACCACGGTCTTTTTATTCCAAGAGCTTCCAACCGATTTATATTCGTCAAAAACTCTCTTTTTATCACAGGAAATCAAGAGTCCAGCAATTATAATAAAAAGAAAACTATTCTTCAGGTTCATTTTTAATAGCAGGTTTAATGATGTTTTCGTTAGGTCTAATTTTGTTTTCGTTAGGTCTGATTTTATTATCTCCGCCTGGTTTTGCTTGTTGCTTAGGATGCTCAGGGCGATTATTATTAGCAACGATTGCATTTTCACCAGGGCGTTTGTTATTTCTATTTGATTTTTTCTTTTTCTTAGGCTGATCAAATCTCGTTAAACTTTCTTGACCCATTGCATTATTGAAATCTTTTTCAGGTTCAGCAACTATTTCCAAAGCAAAATCTTCAAGCGATGAAACTTTGTTTTTCAATTTATTTTCAGCAATAATTTCATTAACCTGTTCGATTTTCAAAACATGCCAATTGGCGAAATTATTGGTATAAGCAAACCACATTAATCCTTTGAAAATATCTTGTTTTTGACAGATGGCATCCCCTTTTTCGGTCACTAATTTGGTATCGAAATCTGGAAAACCTTGCAAAGCATCCATATAGGTATCCAATTCATAGTTTAGGCAACACTTCAATTTTCCGCATTGGCCTGCTAATTTTTGAGGATTTAATGACAATTGTTGGTACCGCGCAGCAGAAGTATTTACACTTCTAAAATCGGTTAGCCAAGTAGAGCAACATAATTCTCTGCCACATGAGCCAATTCCCCCCAAACGAGCAGCTTCTTGACGGAAACCAACTTGTTTCATTTCTACTCTTGTAATGAATTCTTTAGCAAAATCTTTAATTAAAAGGCGGAAATCAATTCGAGCTTCGGCAGTATAATAAAAAGTTGCTTTTGAACCATCACCTTGAAATTCAATATCAGAAATTTTCATTTCCAATTTATGAGCGATCGCCAATTCACGTGCTTTCACCTTCATTGGCTCTTCTTTATCGCGAGCTGTTGACCAAATATCAATGTCCCTTTGAGAAGCTTTTCTATAGATTTTAGGAACATCATTACTTGCATGATTGACTCCTTTTTTCTTCATTTGGATTCTTACCAATTCGCCAGTTAACGTCACAATTCCAACATCGTGTCCTGGAGAAGCTTCGGTGGCAACAATGTCGCCAATACTTAAAGTTAGTTTTTCGGTATTGCGGTAAAATTCCTTTCTTCCGTTCTTAAAACGTACCTCAACGCAATCAAAAGGGGCTTCGCCATTAGGCAAACTCATATTAGAAAGCCAGTCGAAAACGGTTAATTTATTGCAGCTATCGGTGCCACAAGTCCCATTATTTTTACAACCCTTTGGCGCTCCGCCATCAGAAGTTGAACAACTTGTACATGCCATAATATATATGTAGTATTGTGATGAACACAATTTAAGTTCATAAACGATTAATGTGTAAAGATATTATTTTAATTTAAGGTTTAAAAGTTTAAAGTTTAAAGTTTTCCAAAATGAGAAAATCGTTACTGCTTAAAATGGCAATAGTTGTTTTATTATAGCTCTAAATTGCTATAAATAGTTATGTTAAATCTTTGTCAAAGGTTAAAGATTTTGAAAAACTAATCTACAATTTTATATAATTTATCAGACAAACGAATTCTGAAGGGAACTTTGAAAGTACAGATGTCTCCAGCAATTGCTTTTTGAGCACTATTTTCATTGACAAACATCTCTGAAAGTATCATTTGTTGTTCACCAGTTGTGCTGCCTTTTATTAGAATGGTATCGCCAATTTTGATTTCGTTTTCTTCAATTTCGAATTGAGCAATAGTTGCTTTTGGATAAAAATGAGTTCCTTTTCCGACAAACATTTTCTTAATTTTTGGTGCTTTTGCAACAACTGGTTTTTTTTCTTCAGCTACAAAAACACTATGACTTTCTATATTATTTTTGAAAGTTAAAACGTCTGATTTACCTTTTTTGAAGATTTTATTTCCGTTTTTTATACCTCGGCGAACGGCTTTTTGTTCGTCTTCTGGAAGATGAATTATCGATACACATTTGTCCGAACAACAGCCTTCCATTTTAGATTTGCACGATTCACATTGTATAAAAAGCAAGTGACAGCCTTCATTGGCACAATTGGTATGTACGTCGCAAGGAGCGCCACATTGATGGCATTGCGAAACAACATCATCGGTGATTCTTTCGCCTAAGCGGTGGTCGAAAACAAAGTTTTTACCTATAAATTTACTTTCTAAACCTTCGGCTTTTACCTGTCGAGTATATTCAATTATTCCGCCTTCGAGTTGATAGACATTTTCAAAACCTTTGTGTTTGAAATAGGCGCTGGCTTTTTCGCATCGAATGCCGCCAGTACAATACATCAACAGTTTTTTGTCTTGTTTATGTGCCGAAAGTTGGTCTTCAATAATGGGTAAACTTTCTCTAAAAGTGTCTACATCGGGTTTTATAGCATTGTTAAAATGTCCGATTTCCGATTCGTAATGATTTCTCATATCGACCACAATCGTGTTTGGGTCTTCAAGCAAATCGTTGAATTCTTTGGCTTTTAAGTGGATTCCGATATTGGTTACATCAAATGTTTGGTCAACTAATCCGTCGGCAACAATTTTGTCACGAACTTTTACGGTGAGTTTCAAAAATGAATGATCGTCTTGTTCTACAGCAATATTCAAACGGATTCCTTTCATGAAATCATAGACTTCTATGGAATCTTTAAAGGCATAAAAATTATCTGCGGGTAACGAAAGTTGGGCGTTGATGCCTTCATTGGCAACATAAATCCGACCTAAAACTTCGAGTTTGTTCCAAGCAATAAATAATTCGTTACGGAATTGTGTGGGATTTGAAATTTGCGCATAAGCGTAGAAAGACAAGGTGAGTCGTTGTTTTCCGGCATCATCAATCATAATGGCTCGCTCCTCTGCGCTTAATGTGTTGTACAGTTGCATGCTATAAACAGTTTAAGTTGAGAAAAATATTTATGTAAAATTACGAAAAAAGAGGCAAAGTAGCAAAGGATAAAAGTAGCAAAGGTGCAGAGGTAGAAAAATTGTGAGGCATAGTAAGAATATGATTTGAAATCGGATGCCTAGCCCAGAAGGAAGGGAAAATCCCGAGCTTTTTAGCGAGGATTTGGAATGACAGCTGGAAATTGCTCCTAAAAACGTACAATTGGCTTCTGAAAAAAAGAAAATTTTGAGTTTTAGCTATTTATTTTACCAATTCAAAACTATCTTTCAAGCGAATATCTGCCGATGACGACCCAATCATTAGGTCAAAATCCCCAAGTTCTGATTCATAGTCTAATTTATCATTATAAAAAGACAATTTTTGATTGTCAATAATAAACTTGATTATTTTGGTTTCACCAACTTCCAATTTGATTTTTTGAAAATCTTTCAATTCTAAAATTGGTTGCACAACAGCACCTACTTTGTCTCTTAAATACAATTGAATTACTTCTTCTCCAGCAAATTTTCCTGTATTGGTAATAGTTACAGCCACTTCAATAGTTTCATTTGCTTTCATTTTATTCTTGGATAATTTCAAATTTGAATACTCGAAAGTGGTGTAACTTAATCCGTATCCGAAAGGAAATTTTGGGGAATTTGGCAAATCAATATAGGCAGATTTATGAATTTTATCTTCATTTATAGACGGTCTTCCTGTATTGAAATGATTATAAAATATCGGGATTTGACCTTCTTCACGAGGAAAAGTCATTGGCAATTTCCCTGACGGATTGTAATCGCCAAACAAAACATCGGCGATGGCATTTCCAGCTTCTGAGCCCAACCACCAAGTGTAAAGTAGCGCAGGAACAGCATCGGCGGTCTGGTTAAAAATTAACGGACGGCCCGCATTTATTAAAACCACAATGGGTTTTCCTGTGGCCTGAAGGGCTTTGACCAAATCCTCCTGAACGCCTGGCAAATGAAGATTGCTCTTACTTTTAGCCTCGCCACTCGTATTCCAACTTTCGCCAATACTTAAAATTACGACATCAGATTGATTGGCAATTGTTATTGCTTCGGCGAAACCCTCTTTGTTTTGAGAAGATACATCGCATCCTTTTGCGTATAAAAGAGTGCTGTTTTTATCAATTTTATTTTTGATTCCTTCCCATTGAGAAACGATATAAGTTGAATCAATATTTTTTAAATCAACTGCCCAAAATCCGTGATTGGCTCTTTTTAATTTTACCATTGGTCCTATAAACGCAATTGTTTTGGTGGTTTTAGAAAGTGGCAATATCGAATTCTCATTTTTCAATAATACAATACTTTTTGCTGCAATTTCTCTAGCACTTTTTGTGTGTTCCGGATTATTAAGCGCCGCTTGTTCTCGTTCAGGATTACAATATTTAAAAGGGTTTTCAAACAATCCTAATTCAAATTTTTTGCGTAAAATTCGTTTTACAGCATCGTCAATTAGCGCAATAGAAATCTTTTTTTCTTTGACTAATTGTGCCAAATTATTTCTGTAAGCGTTGCTTTCCATATCCATATCGCTTCCCGCAGTTATAGCCAAAAGCGCAGCTTCCTTACTGTCTTTTACATATCCGTGATTGATCATTTCGCCAATTGAACCCCAATCAGAAACTACAAAACCTGTAAATTTCCATTTTCCTTTTAGAATATCTCTTTGCAAATAGCGATTTCCTGTTGCGGGAATTCCGTTTAAATCATTAAAAGAATTCATAAATGTTGCCGCACCTGCATCCAAAGCAGCTTTGAACGGCGGAAGATAGGTTTCCCAAAGCATTCTTTCGCTCATGTCAACTGAGTTATAATCGCGTCCGCCAACGGCAGCACCGTAAGCAGCAAAGTGTTTAACACATGCCATAACCGAATTGACGTCTCCCAATTTTCCTTGGAACCCTTTTACTCGTGCAAAGGCAATTTTAGACCCTAAATAGGTATCTTCTCCTGCACCTTCCATAACTCGTCCCCAACGAGGATCACGAGAAATATCAACCATTGGAGCAAATGTCCAATGAATTCCTGATGCCGAAGCTTCTGTAGCAGCAATTCTTGCAGATAATTCTATTGCAGATAAATCCCAACTTGCGGCTTCCGCCAATGGAATTGGAAATGTGGTTTTATAGCCGTGAATTACATCTTGACCAAATAACAACGGAATTTTCAATCGGGATTGCATTGCCAATTCTTGATATTGACACGTATATTTTGTACCTAAAATATTAAGCATCGAACCTAATAAACCTTGTTTAATCTCTGATTGTTTGTTAGGATTAATAGTAATTGGACCTGTTGCGGCGTTGTCGCCAGAATATTGATTGAGTTGTCCGATTTTTTCTTCAATCGTCATTTTCTTGAGTACTGCATTGACTTTTTCATCAATTGTTTTTTGTTGAGAAAAACAGAGTAATGATGAGAAAAATAGAATATAAATCAGGCTTATTTTGTTTATCATTTGGGGGTTTTGAATTTGATATTTATTAAAAAACTAACGTTTGGATGGCGTGAGGCAAAATAGAAATTGCCGTGGATTTTGTTCCTACACACAAATTATAAATACGTTTTTTATTGCTTTGATTCATAACAATCGTAACCACTTTTCCGTCTTTATTCAAGAAAGAAGTCGTTAATAATTGGCTTCTACTTGCAACACTGCTAATTCTTTTGGCTTCTTTACCAATAAATTTAGAGAAATGACCAATGAAATAATACGAAGGTGTGTAGATTAAATCCCCTGATTTTAAATCGGCGTGAATTGGTGCAAAACAAAAATTACCTACGTGATTTGGGCCTCCATTTTCATCAAGAAGAATGTTCCAATCTGTCCAACCAACGGTTCCATTATTGAAATCGTTAATCATTGAACGACCGTATCGTTCTCCATTTTTCCATAATTGATAATTATTAGCATTGAATTTTTCAACACATCCTTCAGTAAAAATTAGGTTTTTATTTGGGTACATTTCGTGCACTTTTCCAACGTTTTCAAACATTGGTTCTCCGCCGCTCCAGGATTCATACCAATGAAATCCTATTCCCCAAACATATTTATTGGCTTCCGCATCATCAAGAATCGTGTTTGCTCTTTGAGAAAGTAAATCTCGATTATGATCCCAAACCGTAATTTTTTTATCACCAAGTCCTGAATTTTTTAATGTTGGCCCCAAATAATTTTTAAGAAAATCACGTTCTTCTTCAGCTGAAAATATACAAGATTCCCATTTTTGAGTTGCCATTGGTTCGTTTTGAACGGTTAAACCCCAAACAGGAACGCCTTCTTTTTCATATTTTTTTATAAATTTAACGAAATAATTTGCCCATGATTGATAGAATTTAGGCAATAATTTTCCGCCTTTAAGCATGTCATTACTGTCTTTCATAAATGCAGGAGGACTCCACGGCGAAACATATAAATTGATTTTCCCCCCTGCAATTTCGGTAGCTTTTTTTATCATTGGAATACGATATTTTTTATCGTGATCAATGTTGAATGACTTCAAATCGGCATCGCCTTCCTTTATATACGTATAACTTTCAGAACTGAAATCGCAACTGTGAATGTTGGTTCTTATTAATGAATAGCCAATTCCTTTGTCTTTACTAAAATAGGAGTTTAAAAATTCTTGTTGTTTTTCATTGGATAATTTAGCAAAAACCTCAGCACTTGCGTCCGTAATTGCCCCTCCAATTCCTAAAAAAGTTTGGAACGTTTTATTAGGATTTACAAATACGCAAAGTTGTGTTTCTAAAGGCTGTTTTAAATCAAAAAAAGTTAGATTATCTGTTTTTGACAATCTCAAATTAGTACTATCCGCTGAAGTATAAACCGTAACTGTTCTATTATTAATAGAAAATGGTTTGCTTGAAATTTTTCCTTTATTTTGTGAAAAAGAAAAAAGGGAAGCTGTTAAGAGTGTTATTAAAGCAATTTTTTTCATTGTAAATTTTTTATATTTTTTACCAAATATAAGTTCCAACAGAACCGGCTTCTAATGAAGTGATTACCCACTTTCCGTTCTGTTTTATGTTAAATAATTCTGTTGCATTTCCATCATTTTCAACCAGCAATACCTTTTTTACACTTGGTGTTTTGAAAGCTACGGTGTTTAAATTACCATTTATAGTACTCGCAATTCTAACAGAACCCATCGGAACAAATTTTGAAGCATGTGCAATAATATAATTACTAACATTTCTTATATAAGTATCAGAACTGTTAACTGTAATTGCCCCTTTACATTGGCTACATCCACCGGAAGTATGCGGTTCAAAAGTGGGATTATTTGCTAAGTTCCATTATAATGCGTTTTTACTCCAATTTCTTATTGAACCAATAACTACGTTTTTTGTATGCCATTCTAAATCTCCCGCAAAATCCCCTGTTGAAGAAGTCCATTGTTCTGTAAAATAAATGTTTTTATTTGGAAAAGCATCATGAACAGTTGTTAAAGTACTAATGTTTCCTGCATATAAATGAAATGCCGATCCGTCTATGAATGGGTTTGCATTGGTATCGCTTAATACCGTAATTGGATATTGTGGCGGAGTAGAATTAGCAAGATACAGACTCAGAAAAAAATTAGAATTAAATAAAAAAGAAAATCTAATTGGATTTTTAATGGTAATATAAATAGAAACTACCCTTAGATAGCTTCTATTAATTTAATATTAATGGCAAAGCAAGTTTATTTTAACAATATTCGTTGAAAGCGTCTTGCAAGTTTTCCGCGATTAATTCTGCTGGGCGACCTTCAATGTGATGACGTTCTAACATGTGTACCAATTCACCGTTTTTGAACAAAGCCACGCTTGGCGATGAAGGTGGAAAAGGGAACATGTGTTTTCTTGCAGCATCAACGGCATCTTTGTCCACGCCTGCGAAAACGGTTATTAAGTTGGTTGGTTTTTTAGCGCCATCCAAACTCATTTTTACTCCTGGGCGTGCGTTTCTTGCAGCACAACCACAAACAGAATTTACAACTACAAGCGTTGTTCCTTCCAATTTTAATGCGTTTTCTACCGCTTCGGCACTGTGTAAATCTTGAAATCCAGCAGCTGTTAGTTCAGCTTGCATTGGAATTACCATTTCTTCTGGATACATAATTATTTATGATTTAATATTGTTGATTTCTGAATTTAGATTGTAAAATCTGCTACAAAGATAAAGAGAATTACAGTTTAATTATTATTTCAATTATAAAGTTTTGTTATAGTTTGATATTAAATGAATACCTAAAGATTAAGGCAAATAAACCCTTTACAAAAAGCCCTTTTGGGCATTTCCAAGTGACTTGTAAATCTTCCCAAAATGAGGTTTCTTCATCTAAAAATTTGAAATTCAATTGGGGATTTGATTTTGTGAAGAGTGCAGAGAATATGGTTGCCCCTATTTCATTTTTTCTGTATAAAATGTCTAATAATAACAAGTCGTAAAACCAGAATTTATTTATTTTATGAAACTGTTTGAAGTCTGTTTTAGTTTGAAGAAATTGGATTAATTGCGTTGATTTTTTATCGGCATTTTTGAAAGTATATCCGGTACTTGCTTTTGTCCAACCTCCTGCAGAGCCAATATTTAATACTCTTTTGGTGTTATTTTTCCAAAATGGGAAACACGACATAGGGATACTTCCGCGTTCTTTTTCGACAATTTTATAATTGGTAATTCCTAATTTTTGAATGTAAAGTTCAATTTCCGATTCGTATTCTGAAGTTTCTAAATGCGATTGCGAAAAGAGCGTGTATTCTAAAAGTGCTTCGGTTTTTGAGGTTGGAAGCACATACATGAACCGTGTATTTCCTTTTTGTTCCACTGAAAAATCCATGACCATTGCTTGTTCCGGATTGAAGATTTCCTGTTCTGTTTGAATGAACCAACCTATAAAATGCTGTTTCAAAAGCGGATATTGTTTTTGATTTTCAACTTCAAATGGATTTAGAATGCTGTTGAATAATTGATCGCAAGTATAAATTTCCGAACTTGCGTGGACTGTAATTTGATTTTCAACTTCTACAACTTCTACAACTTTTTGATTTTCAAATGTGATATTTTCTTGTTTGGAAATTTCATCTAAAACAAAATTATAAAAGTCAACACTTCTAATTTGATTGTATTTTTTGGGCGCTAAATCAATTTCTACCAATCGGTTTGGATTTGCATAAAGGGCTGAATTCCATTTTTTAGTAACTATTGCATCCCAAGTTTCACTTTTTTCTTCCCAAAAACACCAAGTTCTATCGTTGATTTTTTTATTGTTCTCATCTAATAATAAAATAGTTTTATCAGAGAATTTCCCCGATTGCACCATTTTATACACCGTCATTAAAGCCGACAAACCTGCACCTGCAAATATGTAATTGTAATGTTTCATGTGTTATATTCTGAAGGAGAATCCTATTGCAAAATAATTTTTTTTGGCATTTTTTGTAATACCAAAGCCCGAAGACAAATCTAACATAAAATTATCGTTTATCAAATAGGTTATTCCGCCATCAAAATTATGATTGGTTTTTTGGTTTTGTGGAGAAAAACCAAATAATTCCATATAAGATCCTAATTTTTTTGTTATTGAATAACCTGTTGTTAATGTATAAATAAAAGTTGGTTCAGCAGAAAATCCGTCCCATTCGGCTCCCAAATTATAACTTAAAGAAAATTTATTTGATAAAGTGTGCTGCATTACAAATCTAAATTCGGGGGCATAAAAATCAGTTTTGTATTTTGTGGAAGCAGCATTCGGGAGACCAATATGTGCAATAAAAGATGTTTTAGGAACAATGCCTTTTTCTTCGGCCAATTTTACTTTAAAACCTATAAATATTGGCGCTAAACCTTCTTGTGTATTTTCGTCAATTTTTTCTGATATAAATTCGGTGATTAATCTCAACTCAAAATTTTCATTGACACCATATTTCCATAAAGCAGTTGGTAAAGTATTGGTTTTGCTAATTTCATCATTTTTCTGAAAAGTAAATCCAGTTTCTACTTGAAACATTCCTCTTGGAACAATTGCCGGTGTTTCAGTTTGGTCTGGTCTGTCCGCTTGAATTGGTTCGTTAATTTGAGCCACAAAAGTTTGAGCCACAAACATCATAAAGAAAATGACACTTTTTTTCATAGTACTAATTTTAGACAAATCTAAAAATTATTTTAATCTAAATAAAATTAATTGTTACATTTGTAAAAAAAATGTTTATCATGACTGTGTCAGAAGAAAATTATATTAAAGTAATTTATCATTTATCGTTAGTTTCTCCAAAAGGTGTAAACACGAATGCAATCGCAGGAATGATAGAAACCAAAGCGTCTTCAGTAACAGACATGTTAAAAAAGCTTTCGGAAAAAAACCTAGTTTCTTATCAAAAATACCAAGGGGTAACATTGACTAAAAAAGGATTACACTCTGCAAAAATGATTGTTAGAAAACACAGATTATGGGAGGTGTTTTTAGTTGATAAATTAAATTTTTCTTGGGATGAAGTTCATGAAATTGCAGAAGAATTAGAACACATTAGATCTGAAAAATTAGTAGATCAGTTGGAAGCGTTTCTTGGATTTCCAATGTTTGATCCCCATGGAGATCCAATTCCTAATGCAAAGGGGGAAATAGAGAAAATAGACAAATTTTTATTGTCTGAAGCGACATTAAATACTGATTATTTATGTGTTGGGGTTAAAAATTCGTCAGCTCTGTTTTTGCAATATTTAGACAAACAAAATATTTATCTAGGTTCAACAATAAAAGTTATCTCCTGTGAAGAATTTGATAAGTCATTAACAATTATTTTGAACGCAAAGACCATTTCTATTTCCAATAAAATAGCAGAAAATTTATATATAAATTTACAATAAATTATGAGCAAATCACTTGAAGAAGTTAACCAATCGGTTCAAACACAAAATAAAACAACTGTTTTTAGAAAAATAGTAGCATTTTTTGGCCCAGCCTATTTAATATCCGTAGGTTATATGGATCCTGGAAATTGGGCAACCGATTTGGCCGGAGGAAGTCAATTTGGTTATGCTTTGCTGTGGGTTTTATTAATGAGCAACATTATGGCGTTGCTTTTACAAAGTTTGAGCGCACGTTTAGGAATTGTTACCCAACGCGATTTGGCACAAGCCTCCAGAGAAACCTATTCAAAATTCATTAATTACATACTTTATTTTTTAGCCGAAATAGCAATTGCAGCGTGTGATTTGGCTGAGGTTTTGGGAATGGCAATTGGATTGAATTTGCTTTTTGGAATCCCGCTTTTGGAGGGAGTTTTGATTACCGTTTTAGACACTTTTTTATTGCTGTTTCTAATCAATAAAGGCATCCGAAAAATGGAAGCGTTTATTATTGCTTTGGTTGCTATTATTGGGTTTTCATTTGTTTTCGAAATGATTTTTGCGCAACCAGAAGTTGGAAGTATATTGAAGGGTTTGATTCCGAGTTTGCCGAGCGAAGAAGCACTTTACATTGCGATTGGAATTATTGGCGCTACGGTAATGCCCCACAATTTATATTTGCATTCTTCTCTGGTTCAAACCCGAAAATTTGACAGAAGCAAAGCTGGAATAAAACAAGCATTGAAATATAATTTTATAGATAGTACAATTGCCTTGAACTTGGCTTTTTTTGTAAATGCAGCCATTTTAATTTTGGCGGCGGCTACTTTTTACAAAAATGGCTTGTTCGAAGTGGCCGAAATTCAAGACGCACACCGATTATTGGAACCAATGTTAGGCACTCAATGGGCGCCAATATTATTCGCCATTGCGCTAATAGCTGCAGGACAAAGTTCGACAATTACAGGAACTTTAGCGGGTCAAATTATTATGGAAGGTTATTTGAATTTACGGATTCAACCTTGGGTTCGACGCATCATAACGCGATTGATAGCCATTGTACCAGCCGTGATTGTAATTTCTCTTTTTGGAGAAAGCGTAACCGGAAAAATGCTGATTTTCAGTCAGGTAATTTTGAGTTTACAATTGGGTTTTGCCATTATCCCACTGATTCATTTTGTTAGTGATAAATCAAAAATGAAAGATTTTCAAATTTCTAAAATTACTCAAATTGCTTCATGGCTTGTGGCTACAATTATTGTTTCGCTGAATGCAAAATTAGTTTTTAACGAAATTCAAGGTTGGATGGAAATATCGGAAAATCCTATTGTTTTATGGTTGACAGTGGTTCCGTTGGCGGTTGGATTTTTGATTTTATTACTTTACATTGTTTTCCAACCGTTTTTTACAAAAACAAAAAACAATATTGAAAACCATTCTCCTCACAATTTAAAAGTGCAGTTTTCTAAAATCGAAAATTATACAAGAAAAAATATTGCTATAGCAGTTGACTTTTCAAGCGCCGATGAAGCTGCATTAAATAACGCCTTGCAATTGGGTGGCGCAGAGGCCAAATACACTTTAATTCATGTGGTAGAAACAGTAGGGGCAATGATTTATGGAGAGAATATTGATGACCATGAAACTTTAATAGATGAAAAATTATTGAAAGAATACCAAGAAATGTTGACCAATAAAGGGTTCAAAGTAACAACTAAATTAGGATTTGGAAAACCAAATTCTGTAATTCCAACTATTATAAATGAAGGTGATTTTGATGTTTTAGTAATGGGAACCCATGGACATACTGGATTTAAAGACCTACTTTTTGGAACAACCGTTGACAAATTGCGCCATAAAATTAGCATCCCATTATTGATTGTGAAAAACTAAAATGGAAATACAATTCTTTCAATTGTCCAATACAACGCAAGCAATGACTATGGAAATTGGAAAAAAGATGCTTCTTTATTCTTTCAAAAGTTTAACAGTTGTGGTTGAGCTATCTTCTATTTTCAAGAAGTAAATTCCATTTGATAATGCTGAAAAATCATGATTTTCAATTGCATTTCCTTCGTAAATAAGTTGCCCTAAATTAGAATATAGTTTGTAATTCTCATTTCCCGAAGTCGATTTTATGGAGATAAAATTATGAAAAGGGTTTGGACCAACAATAACTTTCGACTCAATATTATTTAAACCTAAAGGATTACAAAATGAAGTTCCTCCAACTAAATTTGTCATTTCATTACACAAATAATTATAATTGGTAATTTGAGTTGAAGTTAAAGTTCCGTTTAATAAATCTCGATTATTAGTTTCAAGCGGGCTATTTGTTAAATTGAAAAATTTCTCGGTTCCGTTATCAAACTTGATTAATTTATAATCTTCATTTCGAATAGTCTTTCCATCACCAGAAGTAGGTGCCAGTTTGAAAATCTCTGTAAATGCCCATGGCCTTACAGTTGTGGCTTGGTTTAAAAGAATTGGCTTCAAACTTTTACTGTCAACAACTGTTGTGGTTGGAATTCTGGTTCTCCAGCTGGTGTCACCAAAAAGTTCTAAAATGGTTGCAAACAAATCGGCGGTATTTACAAGTGCGTTGCTCGTTCTGTTGGGATTTACAATGTCTGGCCCAGAAATAATAAAAGGAACGGTAACACCTGCTTGATATAAACTTCCTTTTGAAGGACTAGTTTGCGCCACCAAAGGATCACCGCCGTTATCACCAATAAAAATAATATCGGTAGTATCCCATTTTCCAGAGGTGATTAAATAGTCAAAAAAGCGACCTATTTCTTTGTCCATCGCCTCTACCATCGCTTGAAAATAGGGAACAGGATTGGCAGTTATATCTGCTTGAGTTCCTGAAAGAGTGGTATTGGTAATTAAATTTGCTGGCGGTAAATGATACGGAGTGTGAGGCGCATTAAATGCTAAATGTAAATAGAAAGGTTTTGTTGCAGACTGGCCGTTAATATAGGATATTGCATTATTAACATTTTCCGTAGTTGCATAATTGGTACAATTAGAACTTACCCCATTGGTTATTTTTGTCCAATTATTAAATCCTGTAACGAGTTGTCCAGGCTGCCCTAAAGCACCTGATAAATTTCCTTCATAGTGGTCAAAACCCATTGATCTAGGATAATCAATTCCTATGGACCCAGCGGTAGTAACGTGCCATTTTCCAATACATGCTTTAGAAATTCCGTTTGGAGAATATAAATTCAGCATTTTTGGAATGATATTTTCAGTTAAACTCAGTTTGGTATTAGCTCCATCGACTACATCACCAACACCCGTTCTAAAACTATATCTTCCGGTTAAAATTCCTGCTCTTGTTGGGGAACATAACGGATTTGACCAGGCGTTATTAAAAACTACCCCACGTGTTAAAAGCCTTCTAACGTTGGTTAAATTAACAACACTTGGGCCATGATCGGGATACATATCGCAGTAATCTCTTCCTAAATCATCAGCAATAATTAAAACCACGTTGCGCTGTTGGGCATAATTATTTAAACCAATTAGGGATACTAAAATTGCGATACATTTTTTTATCATTAGTTATTTTTTATAAGTAGCTTGAAAGTTTGTTTTGAATTGTCATTCATTATATTTATGAAATAAATTCCTTCTGAAAACCCTTGAATATCAATTTTATATTCATTTGAAATAGGTATAACTTCATTGGCATAAATAATTTGTCCCATGGCATTTGTCATTTCAATTTGAACCAAATTTAATTCATTTGGGAAAGATAATACAACAAAATTTGAAGTTGGGTTTGGGTATACTTTTATGGTGTTTTTGGTTGTAAATTCAGTAGAAGCCAAAACTGGATTTCCTCTAACACAAATCACATAATTAGGGTTTGTTTTTGTGTCATAAGTAGTAATTCCATAAGTAGTACTCCAATACCAAGCACTTAAAGATTGGTTTGGCAATGTCGTTGACGACCAATAATTATGAATTCCTAAACTTGAAAAATAAGGTGCAAAAACAGACGGATTCGTTGCCAATTCATTATTTATCGATTGCAATTCTTTGATGTTCGGCAAACGCCAATCTGACGAAGTTCCAATTGTGAGTCCTTCAGCATAAACCAAAGCTCTATCCCAAATAAATGGCTCTGTGCTTGGAATTTTTTGCCAAACCAATTGCGTTAAATTATCGGTTATAGTACCGTCACCATTATCAGTAAAGTGATTGGTAATGGTTGTTGGAGTGGTAACATTTCGAACTGCTCGGGCGTGAAATCTTTTTGTTCCGCCAGCACTTATGGTTTCTGCTTTTGGATGATTTCCAATTCCGCCGCCTGAATTGGTACACCATACTTTCGTTGTAGAATTCAATTCAAAAACACTCGTCCACCAATATTCTGCAGCTGTCAAAGTAAAATAGGTTGTATTAATTGCAGGATTTGAATTTTGATGATTCAGAATACTAAATGCCTCTATGGGAATAGGTAATCTCCAATCGGAATATCCTCCCAAAACCAAATTATCACAATATGTAATAGCATTTTCATAAGTCATTTCAACACCATCACCTTTCTGCCACATTAATCCCGTTACATTATCTGTAATTGTTAAATTGTTATTATTGGTAAATGAAGGCATATTTATCAAATAATCATGGTCTTCACCATAAGCTGTAGTGTAGCTTTGAGTTTGTCCAGTGTCAGGCAATAACTGAATAGTTTTAGAAACACTTTGCCCCAAAAGCAAAGTTGAATTTAAAAGAAGAAGTCCAAAAAGTAATTTTTTTTTCATTTGAAATACGTTTTAAAATTATTCAACCATCAATTTTTTTGTAACTTCAAAAGTATCTGAAATTATTTTAACAAAATACATTCCCGATGGAATTGTACCAAATGTAATGCTTTCTGAAATGGTATTGGTTTCAAATACTTTTTCTCCCAAAGTATTAAAAATCTGTACTTTGTTAATTCCAAAAATCGTTTTGTCACTATTTAAATTAAAGTGGTTTTTTGTAGGGTTTGGATAAATAGAAATTTTATTTTCCAAAAACTCATTATCTGATACCGACAAACTAGCCACCGTTTTTCTAACAATAACTTCGTTGTCTAAAATTACATTTTTACTCCAAATAAACTGAGCATCATTGGAAACATCATCAAAAATAGTGATAAAATTGGTATAAGCTGGTTTATTATCAACGCCTATTGTTGCATTTGTATACGTGGTTGCAGCAGGCCATGAAGAATCATCAAACGTTGCCAATGTCCAGTTTGCGGGTCTTGCCCAATGCAAACCATAATACGCTGTCCCTGAATTGGAATCTGCTGTACTACAAGTACTTGAATTTCTAGTCGTACCACTTTCAGTAGGACACGATAAATTCATGATTGGTGCCGTATAAAATGTTTGTGCTTTCCAATCGCTTCCTGTTTTTGCAATTATCGTGTTGCTTGCATCTTTAAAAACGGCCACCATTCCACCATCGCCACAATGGTATGTGTATGAACCATTAGTTTCGCCACCAACACCCAATCGCTCTTCCCAATCGACTAAAAGCATAGAAATTGTAAACGGGCGATTGACTTTAAATCGGATAATATTGGAATTAAATTGTGTAAAAGGCACATTGTCTTTTCCAACAGGAACACCATTAATGTACATTTCAAAATAGTTGTCGGCAAAGATATAAGCTGTAATTATTTCTCCATTAGCATCAACAGTTACAATATCGGAACCATTCAAAGCAGCCAAAGCGGTTGCAGCGGTTGAATAATTATTTCCGTTACAAGCATTATTCAAATCAGAGGCAAATGGAAAAGAGGAATTGGTGTAATTTGTGACTGCGGGAACCGTCCAAACCGAATTATCTGAAGCCGTAATGTTTCCAACAGCTGCAATTCTCCCACCCGTACAAGTATATAAGTTTGCCGTTGTAGTTGTAGCCAATCCTTGAGTAATAGAAGCAGTTCCAAGATATTGTGCAAAACCACAGGTAGAACACAAAAGTAAAATTATTAACTTTTTCATACCTTATTTTACGATTACTTTCTTACTTACAACGGAATTAGAAAACTGGATTTTCACTAGATATGTTCCTTTTGATATATTTTTGATGTTTAAAATGGGACTAAATTTCAGTGTTTTAGATACTAAACTTCCCTTTAAATCATAAATGGAAATAGTTTGAACATCATTTTCTAAAAATGCGTTTCCTACATTTATTTGTAAAATATCAGTGGCAGGATTTGGGAAAATTGTAATGTTTTTTTCAATGGATGTAAGTTCATTAAATCCTAAATTAGGAACGGTACATTGAGCAGTTCCAGTTCGATTTGAAACCAAAGTTCCTGGGTTAGGTGGAGTGGTCAACACGCCATTTATTGAAATAGTGGTTGGATAATTAACATAATTAAAAGTATAGGCGGTCCCATTCCAGCTATAATTAGTAGCGCTTCCAGGAGTTCCATTATAAGAAAAAGATAAATTATATCCATTATTTGTTGCATTTGGAACGCAACTTGTGATTAAAGCACCTCTTAAAGGATTTTGCCCTTCGCCTGGACCTCTTACAGAATTTGCCGAAGCTTGTGGAATAATTTGCAAATTAACATCTTCGGTAACTACTCCAACCATATTTCCTATCATATAAGGCGCTGTGGCTGTTCCGTGATAATGGTAAACACCGTTAAAATAATGTCCGTGATTGCCATCAAGCGCTGTCATTGTTGCTCCTGTTGGTTCTAGACTTCCATAAACCGCATAACCATCAAGTCCAAAAGCAATAGGTAATGTTGCAGATGCTTGCCCTAAAGTTATCAAGTGCATTGGTGCAGTATGATAATGATAATCATCGGCACGACCGCAGTGCCCTCCATAAATATCCAATTGACCGTCAAGAAAAGAATCCACACCCGTATTGGTGTGATAATTAAATATAGCCACTCCATTTGCAGCGATAGCAATTGCTCCTTTCAAGAAATGTGAAGCATTTACGGGTACTGGAGTTCCAGCTATAACTGGATTTAGTGGAATACTCCATGCATTTGCTCCAATATAACATTGAGGAATAGGAATTTGTTGTTGCCAACCCGTGCTTGAAATACCTAACATCATCATATGATTTGGGATACCTTTAGAATTTACATAGAAATAATTTGCATCATAAGTGGTGCTAACGGTTGATGAAAATTGATTAAAAGAAGATTTCAAAAATAATGGATCCGTAATAGAAAGTGCTTTTTTTGTAAAACCGTACAATGACATTAGTATTCCAATAAACAAAATAGGATATAGAAATTTTAATTTTTTTCTGTCGGATAGTGTGTAAATATAATATCCAAAAGTAAATAATGAAAATAGAATTATCCAAAATTTGTAATCGAAAATGCTTTGAATTCCTACTTGTTTTTGTGGTGAAATGGTATTTAAATTTTTAACCCAATCTTTTTTTTTCATTACAAATGCCTGATCTTCCTTTGATAAATCCGCTAAGGGGAATTTTAAAATGGAATTATTGGCATCTTCAATAAAAACAATACCGTTTTTAAGCATCATAAAGGTCCCATCAATATGTTTATGATGTTTTTGAACGGACCAATGTCTCAATACAATATTGTCGTGATTGATGGTATGTGAAAACATGAAATTGCCAATTAAGCAAATTAATAATAGAGTTATTTTTTTCATAAGTATGGCGTTTCATAATTAGACGAAATATATAGATTTTTCTTGTGTTTTTTAAATTAACCTTTTTATATAATTAAATCACCTTCAAATATAAAAAGTAATTTAAAGTTAATTTTTAAATAGTATATATTTTCAGACTATTATAAGTGAATTTTAAGATTAAGCGATTATCTTTGAATTATTAATTTAATTTGAAAAAAACATGAAAAAAACAATACTACTATTTTGTATCTTGTTATTGGGATCAAAATCATTTTCACAAAACACAGATAGCGATAAAAAAAAGATAAATACCACACTTGATTCTTGGCATAAAGCTGCTGCAAATGCTGAGTTTGATAACTATTTTTCTTACATGACTTCCAATGGAGTTTTTATTGGGACTGACGCAACAGAAAACTGGCAATTAGATGCATTTAAAGCTTTTTCAAAGCCCTATTTTGATAAAGGAAAAGCTTGGAATTTCACTTCATTACAGAGAAATATCTATTTTGATAAATCTCAAAACACGGCATGGTTTGATGAGTTATTAGATACTCAAATGAAAATTTGCAGAGGTTCCGGAGTATTAATTAAGGAAGGTAAGAATTGGAAAATTGCTCATTATGTTTTGTCAATGACCGTTCCAAATGACAATACAGATGAGGTTGTAAAAATTAAAGAAAAAATTGAAAATGGGTTTATTGAAAAATTAAAATCGGAATAATCTATTTTTTTACGGGTTCTGATTTCATATTGGAAACCACATAAGTTTTTCCATCTCCAGTTTCTTGAACCGCTTTTAATAAAAGATCTGGTGTTTGTTTTGATGCATCAAATTCTACTGTAGCAAATTTCTTGTCAAAATCTACAGTTGCACTTTGAATTCCATCCATTGATGCTAGTTTATCTTGAATTGTCTTCGCACATCCAACCGCACAAGTCATTCCTTCAATAGTAAAAGTAGCCATTTCAGGTTTTGCAGCAACAGATTTAGAATTTACTTTTACAGTCTTTTCTGTTGTTGTAGTTTGAGAAACTTCCGTTTTTTTACAACTAAAAAACAATAAACTAGAAAGTGCAATTGCAGAAAATAAGGGAGTAAAATGCATATTATTTTGTTATATAGGATTAAGTCCAAAAATTAGTTGGATTTCAATTACAAAAATAACAAAAAAATAAAAGGGATATCCATAAAATTATTACAAATTTGCAGAATAAATTACCACTATGAATTCTAAGCAAACCAAATGGGTTTTTTTGCTTCTTTTAGCTTTAATTTGGGGAAGTTCTTTTATACTTATTAAAAGAGGTTTAGTTGGATTAACGCCGTTTCAATTGGGTTCGTTGCGAATTGTTTTTGCCGCAGTATTTCTCTTAGCTATTGGATTTAAAACCTTGCCAAATATCCCTCAAGGGAAATGGAAATATATTGTAATAACCTCTTTGTTTGGAACATTCGTCCCAGCTTTTCTTTTTTCAATTGCCCAAACTCAAATGGATAGTTCAGTAAGCGCTATTCTTAATTCCTTAACGCCATTAAACACATTGATTTTGGGGGTTTTAGCCTTTGGATTAAATTTCAAAAGAAGTCAGTTGTTTGGAGTTATTATAGGATTTGTTGGTAGTATGCTTCTCATTTTTAATGGTGCTTTTCATCATCCTGAGCAAAATTATTACTATGCAATTTTGGTAATTATAGCTTCTATTTGTTATGCTATTAATGTAAATTTAATCAAGAAATACCTATCTGATTTATCGCCACTTACTATTTCTACTGGTAATTTTGCAGTAATGTTGCTTCCCGCTTGTTTGATTTTGTATTTATCTGGATTTTCTGATGTTTTAGTTTTAGAAAAAACCCAACATTCTATTCTATTTATTTTGATTTTGGGGGTTGTTGGAACTGGAATTGCAAACATTATTTTCTTTAAATTAATCCAAATTTCTTCCCCTGTTTTTGCGACATCTGTAACGTATTTAATTCCAATTGTAGCTTTCTTTTGGGGATTATTAGACAACGAAATGCTTACCCCAATTCAGTTTTTCGGGGCTTTTATAATATTAATAGGGGTTTATTTGTCTTCTAAAAAATAAAAAAGGCTACCTTTTCAGATAGCCTTTGATAAATTTTTATGCTTTTATTTATAGGAAATCAGCATCAGAAACACCTTCATTGATTTTAACTTCTGTTGTTTTGAATTCAATTTCTTGAGGCCCAAAAGACAATGAAGTTTTGAAAGGGAATTTAATTCCTTTCACTTCCTTATAATCCCCAAAGTTTGTAATTTGAGTCATTTTTTGTCCATTTGCCTCTTGAACAACAGCTTTTCCAATTTTCAATCCTGATTTAACATCGTAATACAAAGTGGATTTACCGTCTTTGATTACATATGCTTCAGCTCCATTAAATGATTCTATACCATCTAAAGTAACACCTGTTTTTATAGACATTTTTATTTCGTCAAATGGCATTGCGCTTGCTTTTAATTCCGCTAATTTATCGCCTTCAAGGTCTTTTCTTTGCCCTTGTTGTGTTACATAAGCGCCTTTATCATTAACAACTTGTTTCATCATTGTCATTCCCATTGCTTTCATTTCAATTGCTAATTTATTTGACGAAGTGATTTTTGAAGTCATTTCTAAGGCCGTTCCTTGAATTTCTCCTGTTGCAATTGTACTCAATGATTTCACAGCTAAAACAGCTTTTTCGCCACCAATAGCTTTAATGTAATTGTCTAAAACAATTTTTACGGTAACGCCTGCTGGAACATCTTTTTTCATTACAGGTTTACTTGATGGAGCTCCAAATTTATCAAAATAAAACATTGGAATTTTCAACTTTTCTAAACCAGGAAGAACCTCACTTCCTTTTCCTACAATGACAACTCGAATATTGTCTTCAAGGAAATATTTATTGGCAGCAGCCATAACTTCTTCAGCAGTTACAGCATTAATATTTTTGATATAATTTTCGTAGAAATCTTCAGGAAGCCCTTGCGTTTTTATACGTAAAGCATATCCAGCAACTGTTTGTGGTTTTTCAATTTGCATTACAAATTTTCCAACGTAACCCGCTTTCACGTTTGCTAACATTTCTTCTGTAACTTTCTCCGTTCTAATTTTCTTAATTTCTTTAAAAAATTCTACAACCGCACTATCGGTAACTGCATTTCTTACTTGTGTAGAAGCTCTGAATGTAGATATATATTTGCTTCCACCAATACCTGAACGAGCACCATAAGTCCAACCGTGAGCCTCACGAAGGTTCATGTTTAGGTAGCTATTAAAATCACCTCCAAGAATTTGATTGGCAACAATTGTAGCAAAGTAATCTTTATCATTCATTTTCAAATTCACTGTGTTCTGTAATGCAATTTCCGATTGAACGGCATTTGGCATATCCACAAAATTGATTTGAGAATACTGAACATTTATTGGATCTGTGTATGTTAATGATGGTGCTGTTGCTTTTGCCCATGAGCCAAAAAGTTTCTCAACCGCTTTTTTTGTTTCTTTAAATTTGACGTCCCCAATAATTATAAGGTAGGCATTTTCAGGAACAAAATAAGTGTGGTAATTATTTTCTACATCAGAAAGAGTAACATTTTTAATAGTTTCTTCGATTAAAAATTCTCCTGAAGGATGGTCTTTTCCAAAAGCCAATACATTTTGTACTCTTCCAGCTACTGCTGCGACACTTTTTTCTTGAGTTTTTATGTTTTCCAGTAATTTGTCTTTTTCTTTATCAAATTCTTCTTGAGTAAAGTTTGGATTCAAAGCACCATCAGCCATTAATTCTAAAATTCTACCTGAATATTTAGACAAACTACTTCCAGAAGCGCCAGAAGCATAGAAATTTAAATCTGCTCCAAGAAAATCAATTTCTTCATTAAAAGCATCCTTTGAAATTTTCACACTTCCATTTCCAATTAAACTGCTCGTTAAATCGGCAACTCCTTTTTTAGCACCTTCGGCATAAGGAGTGTTGTCAATGCTTAAATTGAATGAAACTCTCGGGAGTTTGTGGTTCTCTACAACCATTACTTTCAGTCCGTTTGGAAGTGTGAAAGATTCTGGTTTTTTAATATTTATTACTGGAGATGGTCCAGGTTTTGGCTGAGTTCGGTCTTGTGCTTGCATAATTAAAGTTAAAAACAAGCTTGATAAAATGATAATTGATTTTTTCATGATAGAATATCTTAGTTTTGAGCTTTGTCTTTTGATGGAACATAATCCAATATCAATCGTTGATTTGGATTTAAATATTTTTTGGCAACGTCTCTAATTTCCTGAGCTGTTATGGAGCGATACATTTCGATTTCAGTATTGATCAAATTAATATCTCCATATAATAGGTAAAAAGAAGCTAAGTTTTCTGCAATTCCTTCAACGTTAGAATTTCCATTTACATAATTATTATCGTAAATGTTTTTCAGTTTTTGCATTTCTTTATCTGACAATAATTCTGATTGAAGTTTTACTACTTCTTCATCTATTTCTTTTACGATATCTTCAGAGGTAAATGTTCCTTGAGGCATTCCGTATAAAATATACATTCCATAATCTTCTTGACTGTAACTAAAAGCTCCGATTTGCAATGCCATTTTCTTGTCATCTACAATTTTCTTGTACAATCTTGAACTTTTCCCTTCACTTAATACAGTAGAAATCATGTTTAAAACTCTTGCATCACGAGTTTTCATTGAAGGAGTTCTATAAGTAGCTACAATCATAGGTTTTTGAATGTTCGGATCTTGATACGAAGCGTTTAGGGTTGTTGTAATAGGTTCTTCAACAAATTTTTCAACTAATACGTCTTTTCCTTTTGGAATGGCTCCAAAATATTTATTAACCCATTCTTTTGTTTTTGAGATATCATCTAAATCTCCTGCAACCACTAATACCGCGTTGTTAGGAACATAGTATTTTTTATTGAATGCTTGAAATTCTTCTAATGTTGCTGCATCTAAATGTTCCATAGAGCCAATTGGAGCCCAACGGTAAGGATGATTTACATACATATTTTTCTTAACCTCAGCAATCAAACTTCCGTATGGCTGGTTGTCAACACGAAGACGTTTTTCTTCTTTTACTACTTCATTTTGCGTATCCACTCCAATTTGGTTGATAATAGGATGCATCATTCGTTCTGATTCCATCCAAAGTCCCAATTCTAAATTATTAGAAGGAAATACTTCGTAATAATAGGTTCTGTCTTCAGAAGTGTTGGCGTTGTTTGTTCCGCCATTAGCAGTTACAATTTTGAACCATTCGCCCCGTTTGATATTTTCTGTTCCTTCAAACAATAAATGTTCAAAAAAGTGGGCAAAACCAGTACGTTCTGGATTTTCGTTTTTGGAGCCTACGTGATACATTACCGAAGTAATAATTACGGGTGCCGAGGCATCGTTGTGCAGAATTACGTGAAGACCATTGTCTAAAGTAAATTCTTCAAAAGCAACTTTTTGAGCTGAAGCAACTCCGCCAAGCATAAGCATTGTACTTAGAGCCATTAATGAATTTTTCATAAAGATTAATATTTGGTTTATATTTTTCTATTTGTATAAAATAGTACTTCAAAAATAACTTATTTTCAATTAAGTGAAACTAATCGGCTATTTATTTAACAGAAATTAACTTTTTAATGTTGAAATAGTAACTTCATAAATAGGAAACCCATACAATTTCAGATAAACTCGGTTTTTTTACTTAATGGGTTGCACATTAAATATTAAATGGTATATTTGCACTCTTAAAAATTAATTAAACAATATTGTTATGTACGCAATCGTAGAGATAGCAGGGCATCAATTTAAAGTTAGCAAAGATCTAAAGGTTTATGTTAATCGTTTAGCAAGTGAAGAAGGATCGAAAATTACTTTCGATAAAGTTCTTTTGTTAGATGATAACGGTACAATCACTTTAGGCGCCCCAGCTATAGAAGGTGCTTCAGTAGAAGCCAAAGTGTTACAACACTTAAAAGGAGATAAAGTAATCGTTTTCAAAAAGAAAAGAAGAAAAGGTTACAAAAAGAGAAACGGACACCGTCAGTATCTTACTCAAATTGTAATTGAAGGAATTTCGACATCAGCTCCAAAAAAAGCAGCTCCTAAAAAAGTAGCTGTTGAAATAGTTGCCACTGAAGAAGTAGCAGTACCTAAAGTAAAAAAAGCTCCAAAGGATAAAAAAGAAGATACTCAAGAATAATAACAACATAAAAATTATACGTCATGGCTCACAAGAAAGGTGTCGGTAGTTCGAAGAATGGTAGAGAATCAGAATCAAAACGTTTAGGCGTAAAGATTTTTGGAGGACAAGCTGCTATTGCTGGTAACATCATCGTAAGACAAAGAGGTTCAAAACACAATCCAGGTGCAAATGTTTACATGGGTAAAGATCACACGCTACACGCTAGAGTTGATGGTCTTGTTAAGTTCCAGAAAAAAGGTGAAAATAAATCATACGTTTCTATTCTTCCATTCGAAGCATAATCACGAGATTTTTCATAAAATTAGAAAACCCATTTCGAAAGAAATGGGTTTTTTTTGGTTCCTATCCCCAGCCCTTTCCAAAGGAAAGGGTGACTGGACAGGAATGTGTTAATGGATAATTGTTTTTGGGAAGTTTTCAACTAACGGTTTGCAGATTGGCGATGTGGCGGAATTAGAAGCACTGAACTTTCAATTTACTACTAAAGTTTATTAGTAGCACAAATGTTCAATTAACCACTAAACCCGCCATAGCCGCCAATGTGCGGTTATGAGCTGGTTTTAATTACTTGTTTTTAAAGTTGTTTCTGGTCTCCATTTGTTTTTTTATTTTAAAACGTGATGTGCTAATACTTTTTGAACATCATAAACATTAACTGATTTGTTGAACTGTTTCTTAATGCTCGGTTGTAGTTCGCTTGAAACCCAAATTTTAAGTTCAGCATCTAAGTCAAAAGTTCCTGCTGTCTCCACGCTAAAACGCGAAATACTTTTGTAGGAAATTGATTTATATTCTGTCTTGCTACCTGTAAGTCCTTGCTTGTCAACAAGTATTAGTCGCTTGTTTGTGAAAATGAACATATCACGGATTAGTTTAAATCCAAGTTCAATTTCTTCGCCATCGCATAATAGCTGGCTGTATTGTTTGTTTAACTCGTCTTGACTTACCGCTCCTGCGTTGCCAAGTAATGCTGAAAAAAGTCCCATTTTGTTTGTTTTAAATTATTATTAGTTTATTATTTTAAATGCGCATTCTGTCCTGACTTATGAACTGTCTATGTTCACTGTCTTCGGTGATTCCCTTGTCTGACTGCTATGTTTTTTAAACTTGCTCATAACTTGTATATATGCCTGAC
>Ga0209107_10000152_pt1 | contig 40292 bp, 47 predicted proteins | sample LakErihyJuly2011_2_FD_187460 | JGI IMG/M metagenome (GOLD analysis project Ga0209107, IMG submission 187460) | Freshwater microbial communities from dead zone in Lake Erie, Canada - CCB hypolimnion July 2011 (SPAdes) (version 2) | ecosystem: Environmental > Aquatic > Freshwater > Lentic >...
ATTTAGAAGTTAATGTTAAAGAACTTTATAAAAATTGCGGACTAATTACAGAGATTGATACATTTTTAGAACAATATAAATTTAAAAGAGTGCTCACGAATATAACTCGACACGGATGGGGTGATGCTTTATATGTGTTAGATTAAAGAGTGTCGTCATAATATTTAGTTATATTCCGGTTGACACACCTAAATATAAACCGCAAAACTACAACTTAAATACATGAATTAAACAATTTAATATGTTAAATTTTAAACGATGAGGGTTAGACCCTTAATTATTTAAAATAAAAATAAAAAACAAATTATATTTTATCCGTATATAATTTGTTTTATTTTATTGAGGATTATGGAAATACCGGAATAACCAAGTTAAAGACTGATCAGGTTAATATTCTTAAACAACTCGGATTTATTGAGTTGGATAACGATGAATATTTGGACTCCAGACTCGATAATTATACAAATCCTTATAGTGACGATAAAGATAAATCTTTTGGAATTCCACGGTTTAATTATATGTATGATTATGATACAGGTATGAATTCGACCGATTCAATATTAGGTTTATATATAAAACCAAAAGGTAAACCCGAAACAATAGGTAAGTGTCGTATATTATTAAGGCATTCTGTTAAAAGGAAGAATTTGTTTCAGTTGAGTTACCCTAGTTTAGAAACTATAGCAATTGAGTTTATGCAAACTTCCAGTGACAATTTTGAAAGCATCGGTTCATTATATATCAAAAAGATAAAAGAATTTGCCAGAATGTCTTATTGTCCAGAAGGAGTTATTAATATATCTATTATTGCTCATCCAACCGCAGCCTCATTTTATACAAAACGCGGTTTTAAAATTAAACCCGGACTAAATGTAGGGGATACACTATTTGAAAAAATATTATTATTATCAAAAATGTTTTTAGAACAAACCGGGTTTAAAATCACAAATTTAGAAGAGTCCAAATCTCCAAGCGAAAGATTGGAAGAAATGGTTTATATCGTAGACGTGAAGTTAGACGATAAAACCCGAACACAATCCAAAACTAGCAAACGAACAAACCGCACAATGTCAAAATCCATTAAAATATAAAACGCATCCACGCATAATATATTAGTTGTATATATTATGAGTGATAAATACGATTTGTTTTATTTTATTATAGATAGATTTGACAATGACGACGACATATTTACGGATTCTCATTCTTCAGGTCTTGAACAACTCGGATTTATTAAGGGAAATATGGATGAATATAATGACCAATTAGGCAAAAGAGATCCAGAGGATTATAAGGAAAATTTTGGAATTCCAGAGCATCCTAATGATTATTATTATAGTTCTTATGTTGATAATGACCGCTATCCTACGCAAGATAAAACTATAACTTTATATATAACACCAAAAGGAAAAACCAATATATTAGGTTATTGTAAAATGATATTAAAGTATTATGGAAGACGTAATTTTGAGAACCACTCCGATGGTTTAGCAACTGTATATATTCAGTCTATTTGCGTTTTAGAGAAAGGTTTTAAAAGCATCGGTTCATTATTACTTACAAAGATAAAAGAATTTGCCAAGAACGATTATCATTATTTAGGTGTACCTATGCCTATTGATATAATTGTTACTGTCCATCCACGCGAGCACTCATTTTATATAAAACACGGGTTTATAGTTAAACGCGGACTAGGGGATATAATATTTGAAAAAATATTATTATTATCAAGAATATTTTTAGAACAAACCGGGTTTAAAATCAAAAATTTAGAAGAATCCAAAGATCCAACAGAAAAATTGGAAGAAATGGTTTATAACGTATACGGGGTGGGGTTAGGGCAAACAACATCCCAACCCAACACTAGCAAACGAACCCAACCCAACAGTAGCAAACGAACCCAACCCAAAACTAGCAAACGAACCCAGTCCAAAACTAGCAAACGAACCCAACCCAAAACTAGCAAACGAACAAATCGCACAATGTCAAAATCCATTAAAATATAAACATTCAGAAATAAATATATCTTTCACTGTAATTACTTATTGATGTCATTTTGGAAAATTACATATCGACATAACCATTTTTTTAATGTTTTTGCTGGAATTAATAATATATATACATCTTTTTAACAATTATTTAAAAATAGAATATAAAATTGAAACGCGTTTTATACAAAGTAAAATACCAACTAAAATGTCAAAAATATCGATGCATAACATAAATATGTGTATACGAAATGCCTTTGTTACCATAGTAAAGAATAATGATGACCTGCTTGATTCATATTTAGAATGTTATAAAAATAATACCATTATTAAACAGATAAACCGAAATAAACATCACTGGTTTATTGGTAATATTACAAATAATAAATTACTTTGTAATAAGATTTTCGAAAGTTTTATGGATAGTTTCCGGTTAAAATATCCAAATATGGTTATTACCGGAAAACTATATGAATATGTTTTGGAATATATTAGCGAACCAGACGAAACGGGTGATGATGAAAACGAAATGCATACTTATGAACAGATGAGGATACTTATAGATGATTGTAAAAACGATAAGGAAATACTAAGATTATATTATAACGAGTATATGGTTTGTAATACGAATACATTCATACACGATTTGGAACAATTAATTGAGTGTATTAAACAACCAAAACTAATTGGTGAGAAACAATGTGAGGTTATAATATGTGCTGGTTGTGCGTTGATGTAATCGGACTATATTCCAAAATAAAAAGGGGAAACCCACCCTTTTTTATTTATTTCTGGTAGGGTTATATTTCAACCCGAATTTTTGGTGTTTTAGAATGTCCGTATTTATATTTTTTTCTGGATTTATTTGCTAAAATATACGCCATTTTTTTATGATTACATCCTTTTTCAATTATATCATAATCAACCGCAGCAGCTTTTCCAGAAGTCAAAGAACTTGCTAATCTCGCTAATCCCCATGACTGGGCAGTTTGATTTGGTCTTGAACCTGACGAATAATATGCTCCTTCGCCTTTTTTTACAATTTGGTTTAATGCGGATATCGTACATCCGGTTTTTTGAGATAATTCTTGACTAGGTTTTATATTTTTGATATTATATATTTTATACGCGTTTAAAATATGTTTTGATTTTTTGTTTTTGTAGGAAGGTATTTTTTTGCGCGTATAATATTTATTCTTTTTATACATTTTTTTTGATTTCAATAACATATTAATTTGGGTTTGTGTATCTTTTTTCGTCAAGTTTTTCGGAACGTATCTAATCGGAAACTTCACAGTTTTCATTTATATAAAGAAATAAATAATTTTTAGTAATTTTAAATACTTGATAACTCGTAAAAATTGAAATGCTAATCATACAAAGGATAATAACAAACAAAGAGTAATAACAAACAAAGAGTAATAACAAACAAAGAGTAAAATGCCGACGATGAATCAAATAAATATATTCATAAGAAACATAATTGTAAATTTATTTAAAATAAATCCGAATCTTATTGATTCATATCTTGAATGTTATAATAATATAACGTGTCATCAAAATACAGAAATATGCGATGAATGGTGCGATAAACGACACTGGTTTATAAAGAATGTTATTCATAATGAGTTACTTAACGAACAGATTTTTAGCAGTGTTATTAATAGCATTTGGTTAAAATGTCCGAATTTTGTTATTGACGATACACACTATAACTTTATTTTCGAATACATTATCGATTGTGCCTATTACGATAGGACCATTAGCGATCCAGATGAGAATCCGGTTATGTCTTATATTGAGAATGAAACCGAGGACCATCTGAATGGTCTTTCAGATAAAGAACTTTTAAGGGTATATTATGATTATTACGTACATTATAGTATGCATCGATTTATAATTCATATGGATAAAGTAATCGAATATATTAAAAAAAAAGAAACATCAATTCGTGACGCGAAACGTGCGACTATTGTGTTAAAAAAAATACCGATTCTTAATTATGATGTTATTTTACATATCGCAAAATATATTTGTGGACATCATGAAAGAATATACCCGGTTTAAAAACTATAAAAAATAAATAAATAAAAAGGGGAAACCCACCCTTTTTTTTAGTCATTTAAAATAGGGTTAAATAATAAAAAAATTGAAATGCTCAAGATAATAACAAAAAAAGTAACAAAAAGAATAACAAGAATGACACAAATTAAAATTGTAAAACAAAGAGCCTTAAAAGCTAAAACTAATCGTGTTAATAAACCGAAACAAATCAAACCTCAAAAACCAATAACAAAAGCGGCAAGAGTTAGAAATATGCGTGACCTAATTAAGAAACTAGGACGAGGTATAATACCAAAAGAACACTCATCATTTAATCACTTTTATGAATTAATCCAAAGACACCCTAAGAATGAATCAATAATTGGTGTCGGAATTCACGCATTTAAAATTGAATATGATTACATATCTAGCAGAACTAATACAATAATATTAATACGAACTGATGGAAGTCGTGTACGATTTGGTTGGAACGAGAACAACTGGAACAAAACTCAAACAAGATTATTAACTGAAGCGATGAGAAACGCTATTGAACCTACTTCTACGGAGTATAAAAAAAAACAAACAGGCTTAATTTGTTGTATTTGTAAAAATGACAAATTAAGCTACAACAAATACCATGTGGACCATAAAATAATACCATTTTCACGTATACGTGATGCGTATTTAAAGGAATACGACTACGAAAGTATACGTTCATTTATTCCAAAATCATTTGATACATATAGAGGTTTCACACTTTTTAAAGAAAAAGATTCTGGTTTTAAAAAAGAATGGATTTACTATCATGATGTATTATACAACCACCCAGAAGATTATCAAATATTGTGTGCGTCGTGTAACTCAACAAAAGGAAACAAATAAATAAAAATAAAAAATAAATAAATAAAAAGGGGAAACCCACCCTTTTTTTTAGTCATTTAAAATCGTGTGAAATACTAAAAATTGAAATAAAATCGTCTCTTTATATGTAACACAACAAAACAATCAAAACAAACAAATAACTAGAATGACCACAACTACTTCAAGAATAAATACATCATTTACATTTACCAATGGTGATGTATATGATGGCGAAATTGAAAATAATAAAATACACGGATTCGGAAAAATAACTTTTAAAAATGGAAACGTTTATGAAGGATACTTTATAAATAACCAAAAAGAGGGCAAAGGCGTATTTAGATATGCCGACGACACCTTTTATGATGGAAATTGGGAAAATAACAAACAAAACGGTTCCGGAATGATGCGATATAAAAACGGAGACGTTTATGATGGAAATTGGGAAAATAATAAAATACACGGTTCCGGAATTATGCGATATAACAACGGAGACGTTCATGATGGCAAATGGGAAAATAATAAAATACACGGGTTCGGAAAAACGACTTTTAAAAATGGCGAGGTATATGAAGGATGTGTTATAAATCACAAAAGAGAGGGATCCGGTGTATTTAGATATACAAACGGCAACGTTTATGACGGCGACTGGGAAAATAATAAAAAACACGGTTTCGGAATTATGACTTATAAAAATGGCGATGTATATGATGGTGAATTTGAAAAAGACCACAGGCACGGTGATGGAATAATGACATACAAAAACGGAAACGTTTATGATGGTGAATGGGAAAACAACAATAAATCTTACGGAACAACGACTTATAAAAATGGCGATGTATATGAAGGTGAATTTGTAATCAACAAAAAAAACGGATCCGGAACAATGACATACAAAGATGGACACGTTTATATTGGTGATTGGGAAGACGACAAAAAAACTTATGGAACAATGACATACAAAACTGGAAACATTTATGATGGTAATTGGAAAAATGACAAAAAAAACGGTGATGGAAAAATGACTTATAAAAACGGCGACATTTATGATGGTGAATGGGAAAATGACAAAAAAACTTACGGTAAAACAACTTATAAAAATGGCGACGTCTATAAAGGTTATTGGAAATATAACGAAAAATATGGTTATGGAAAAATGAAATATGAAAACGGCGACATTTATAATGGTGAATGGAAAGATGACAAAAAATCTTACGGAGAAATGAAATACGAAAATGGTGATGTATACATAGGAGAATTCTACGGCGACTTTTTAGACGGAGACGGTATCATGGATTATATGAATGGCGACGTGTTTGACGGATTATGGGAATATAATTCATTAATTATCGGAACAATCACCTTAGCAAATGGCGAAATCCGTTCTATAAAAGAAGAAGTCAAAGAATTGACGATGCCGTTTTCAAACGGTAATGAATATTATGAATTATGGTGGAAAAAAGAATTCGAAAGATTAAACCCCATATTATAATAACTTGTGTTAATGACGCAGACCAAAATAAAAAATAAAAAAGGGGAAACCCACCCTTTTTTATTGGTAAAATTTCAGATATTTTTAGTAATTGAAAACACCTGGATAATTCGTTAAAATTGAAATGCTTATTGTAGAAATGGTAATAATAACAAATAAAAAATAACACAAATGACAATTGAAACCTTTGAAAAAGATGTTCCATGTATTTATGGGAGTAGAATAGTAAAAATTGAGTATGATAATATTAATAAAACAGCTTTACAATATCATTCATATAATGGTAGAGGACTTATGGCTATGTTACCAGGTAAAAGTAACATTAAACTTTGCGAAAAAAATCTTTCTATTTTTAGATATGTAATAAAAAATTTTACTTCATTTGAGGTAACAGGAAGTTCATCGAATGACTTTATCGATTTTATGGAATATTTAAGTACATTTCAAGATAAATCAGAACAGGATGATCATGAGTTGGTTGATTTACAAACCGAAGTCATTGACAATTTAACATTAGAAAACGAATCAAAAAATATACAAATTGAAGAACTAATCCAAAAATTAAAAGAGAAAGACGATTCAATTAAAGAGTTAGAAGACGAATTAAATGAGTTCGGTGAAGATAAATCGAAATATTTGGAACATGAGTTGGTTTATTTACAAACCGAAGTCATTGACAATTTAACATTAGAAAATGAATCAAAAAATATACAAATTCAAGAACTAATCCAAAAATTAAAAGAGAAAGACAATTCACTTAAAGAGTTAGAATACGATTTAATTAATTTAACGATTTAATTAATTTCGTTAAATCTAACTAAAAAAATAAAAAATAAAAAAGGGGAAACCCACCCTTTTTTTACAAGGGTGTGTCTACAATAAATAATAAAATTGAATCGCAATTTTATTATTTTCAATATTACCAAAAGAATGACAACCGTTACTAAAGTTGAAATGGATGAAAAATTTAATCAGATGACAACACTATTAATGAATGTTATGGATTACGTTGAAGAGAACGATAAAAAATACAACGATAAAATAAAACTATTGGAAACACAAATTCAAGAACATAAACACAAAATCAACAGTCTTGAAAAGTCAAATGAAATAAAGGACCAAATTAATGGTGATTTAATAAGTAAAATCACAATTATTGAAAAAGAATTAATTAATACTAAAAATACTAACGAATTATTTGATAATAAATTTACTCTTCTTAAATACTATACTGATAAATCAACTATCCAAACAAACGAAACAACCAACAAATGTATAGAGTTTGAAAATAATTTATTAATTTTAAACAATGAATTAAATAAAACCAAAGAAGAATGTTTCACCCACAAAGAACTTGAAAAATCTCTATTTATGTGTGGAATGTTTGAAGGAACAACAAACCAAATACGTAGAAGTTTTCATAATCATACCATTAACGCTTATGTATCAAGAACCAGAAAAACGAATGAATCTAATTTAACAACGACTCGCGATTTCTTTAATATAGACCAATGTCACGTAAGAGTTATACAAGTTAATAAAATGTATTATTTATATTCTGACGAGTTTGTTACTCTTGACGCGAATAATTTAACCACGTATGATGAAGGAATTGTATTCAACATTGATGGAGTTTACAATACGTGTACTGGTTTGTATTCTTGGAAACAAATCGGAACATTTAACGGACATACTTATGTGTTAACATTATTTTAAAACTTTAATAACCTATATTACAAAAATCAATTTCGGTGAGATGGAAAGTATTTTAATCTCTTTATAGTTTTTTTCAAAACTCGAGATAGGAATTTGAAAATGGACATTTATTTTTGTCCATTTTTGAATAGGGAGGGTAGACTTTGGCAAAAACCTGAAATTGTGACTGACGGATTTTTTAAGGTCACGCGATAAAATTATATAATATTTTTTATTATGATAAAATTCCAAAAAACTGTTTAAAATTCGGAATTTCAACTTAAAGACATTTTTGGTCGTTTATATACAATGAGCAAAACGGAGCAAAAAAACGCCGAAAAAATGCCGTGTGAAGTTCCTGACCGTATATGCTTTAAAACACCAACCAATACGGTTAACGTATTAACCCGCAAACCACCAACGGAGCAAAACGGAGCAAAAAAACGCCAAAAAAACGCCGAAAAATTTGTTTGTGAGTTGTGCGACTTTAAATGCTTTAAACATAGTGATTGGACTAGACACATCGCCACACGTAAACACACCGCGGAGCAAAACGGAGCAAAAAATGCCGAAAAACGCCGAAAAAATGCCGCAGCACAACAAACCGGTAAAAATAACAGAGAACACGAAATATGTAAAAATGGTGTGGGGAATTTACACACGTGTATATTTTGCGATAAAACATATAAACATAAAAGAAATCTTACAAGACACGCCCCTAAATGTCCTGAAAAAACAAATAACGATAAACCTGAAATATCTACTGAACTGGTGTTACAAATATTAAAGGATAATAATAATTTTAAGGAATTATTAATCGACCAAAATAAAACCATTATTGAATTGTCTAGTAATAACCAGATTGTCAACAATAACAACAATAACAATAATGTCAACAACAACGTCAACAATACAGTCAATAACAATAACAAAACATTTAATCTTCAGTTATTTTTAAATGAAACGTGTAAGGACGCTATGAATCTGACCGATTTTATAAATTCGATTAAACAGCAATTTTCAGATTTGGAATATATTGAAAATTTCGGATTTATAAACGGCATTTCCAAAATATTTATTAAAAACCTTAACTCGTTAAAACAGGAATTAAGACCTATTCATTGTACCGATGAAAAACGAAAAATTATATATGTCAAGGATAATAATATTTGGGAAAAAGAAGATGATAACCATACGAGTGTTCGAAGAGCAATAAAAACCGTTGCTAAGGGTGCGTTTATGTTGATGCGGGAGTTTAAAAAGGAGTATACAGATTGGGATCGACACGATTCTAGAAACAATACAAGGTATCATAACTTAATGTTGGAAGTGCTTGGAGGGTCAGGAAAGGAAGATGCCGATAATGAAACAAAAATAATAACTAATATTTCAAAGGAAATCAAAATAAAAAAATAAAAAATGGGTTGGGTTTCCCCATTTTTTTATTTATTTTTATTTTTTATTTAATTATAGATGTTCAATTGGTAGATGTCCTATTTTCATTAAGTATATATAGGTTGCGGTTGAATACCCCATAACACTAACACACCATGATAACTCGTCAAGCAACATCAAATCAGTGTTTTCTGGATTATGTACATAATCATTATCTGAAACCTTATAATGTCTAACGCGTCTCATATATTCGTTAACCGATTCACAAAACGTTATAAAACTCGGTTTATTATCTGTAAAAGAATTAATGTATGCGATTTTATCGCTCTCGTAACATTCAATATTTGAATAAAGAAAGTTGGTATTTTTTGGGTTAAATAGATATATTCCGCCGATTTTATACACATTCGCGTGTTCGACGGATATAACGTCCCTTTTACATAAAGGGCACGTTGCGGAAAATTTATTCGAGTTGTGACACGTGTCATACCACATATTTAAACATTTAACGTGGAATGTATGATTACATACGTGTATTTTGTGAATGTATTTGTCTTCAATATGTTTAGGTGTTAAGCATATTGAACATATATTATCTTCGTGAGTAAATGAAGACATTTTTATATTTCTTTGTCTTATTATAAAGTATGTAAATAATTTCAATTTTTAAAATTTAACCCCGTTTTTAGATTAATAAAAAACTATATATTTATATAATACAATGAATTTTAAAATGTATATACCCTCTTATAAATTAGAGTTTAAAAAACCAGTAAATAATCATAAAATTGGTCAAGAAAAAATTATAAATGTTAAAAAAATAGTAAATGTTAAAAAAATAGTAAATGTGTATCAATTACAATATAAAAACTGTAACTCCATTTATGGTTTTGGTGATTTTTTGAGAGGTTGTTTTTGTTTAATTCAAATATGCGGTATTAATGGGTTAGATTTTGATATAGATGTTTCAAATCATCCAATATCAAAATATATGAATAATCAACAACTAAATCCAACAATTAATTATAATGAGATTTTAACTAATGACATTGAAATGTATATGCCACCGGCAAATCCCATAAATTTTTATAATACTTTTATAAATTCGTTAAAAAATGAAACTAGTGAAGTATATTATACGTGTCTTAATTCGTTTCCTATTTTAAAAATAAAACAATCTGAAATTGATTTTATTAAAAGTAGGATTGAACCGAATTTAACAATTAAAACTGATGTGGATTTGGTTCTTAAAAACTTAAATATAATTTCAAACGAGTTTACAGTAATACATATTCGTGTTGGCGACGTGTTTTTACTACATAATTCTCAAGATATACATAAAAAGTTCATGAATGAAATATTTGAATATTTGAAACCATTATTAGATAATGTAAATTCTAAATACTTAATTTTGAGCGATAATTATAAATTAAAAATATTATTCTCCAAATTTAAGAATTGTGTTTTTAACATCAACCCTATAACACACTTAGGTGTTCATTCCACATTAAAAGACGAAAATGTAAAAAATACGTTAATTGATTTTTATTTGATGTGTCATTCAAATAAAATATATTCTATTAGTAGTTACGGACACGGGTCCGGGTTTAGTAAATTGTGTTCTGTTATTTATAATATACCTTATACAAGTAAAATAATATTAAACGCGTAATAAAGAAAGAGTTATATTATATTTTTTATATAATATGGTTAAATATCATTTTATAACTTTTGCGACAGAAGATCATATGAAGTTTGCGATAAATAATTGTAACACTGCTTTAAATATAGGGAAATTTGATACTGTCAAAATATATACGATGGATGATATAGACACATTTTACAAAAATAAAAATTCAAATTTTTTTAAATTTAAACACAGTTATTGGGTATGGAAACCATACATAATTTTAAAACATTTAATAACAATGGATGAAGGTGATATATTGTGTTATAATGATAGTAAATATTTATGGTTAAAAAATGTTAGAGAATTTGAAAACAATATTTTAACTAATAATAATATTGGCGTATATTCGAATAGACCAAATGATGGAACACACATTGAAAAGCAATGGACTAAATTCGACGCATATGCGTTAATGAATGTTCGTAACACCCCAAATATAACAGATTCAAACCAGGTTTGGGCTGGATTTATATTACTTAAGAAAAATATCGAGAGTATTGTATTTATAAGTGAATGGCTAACGTATAATCAAGACCCTAGAATTAGCACAGATAGTCAAAGTGTGTTCGGTGCGAATGATGCGAGTTTTATTGAAAATAGACATGATCAAACTGCTTTAAGTTTATTGTGTAAAAAATGGAATATTCCGTTTAATACCTTAGATAAAAGTTATATGATTGATGTAAGGAATCCTCCAAAATAAAGAAACTCACAATTTTCCACTGAAGATAAAATAGTTATCATAATTAGGAATCGTTTAATATTTTATTTTATTTTAGTTTTAAAACTATATACATGTCTTATAAAATTGTTGTGGCCAGATATAATGAAGATTTGAGATGGTTAAAAAGCGAAAAGGATAATTGTATTTTTTATAATAAAGGTAACAAAATTGGTATTGAAAACGAAATTATGTTGAAAAATGTAGGAAGAGAAAGTGAAACATATTTAAATTACATCATTACCAATTATGATAATTTGCCTGATATTGTCGTTTTTACTCAAGGGCGCATTTCGGACCATCGCACTGGCGGAGTCCAACATTTACTTGACCTTAAAGATAGTGCGTTAATAAACGGAAAATCCCACCAATACGGTCGCGAGTATGATACGCCTTCAAATTATGACTGGAAACATAATTGGAATTATAATAATGGGGGATATTATTTAAAAGATAATTATAAAAACAATAAACCTATATTATTTATAAATTGGTTTAAAAAAAATATTAATGTAAATTATCCGAATCCAATTAATATTTATTACAACGGTATTTTTGCGGTAAGCAAACAACTAATTTTAACAAAATCAATTGAGTATTATAAAACCCTAATTTTAGAGGTGAATCATCATATTAATTCTTCCGAAGGGCATTTTTTCGAACGGTCATGGTTTTATATATTTAATTAAAAATACCTAAAATAAAAAAGGGTGGGTTTCCCCTTTTTTATTTTTTTCGTTTTTTTTATTTTTTTATTTTTTTATTTTTTTATTTTTTTTTAGGTTTTTAATTTCGTTTAATATTTAAAAACGTATTTGCGTCAAATACGTATTCAACAATAGGAACAACGTTGTAATTTCGGTTATGTTTGTTGTATTGTTTTTTAATTTGAGATTCTAAGTGTGGTTGAACCCCAGTAATTTTATCTGACCGGTTCCATTCACTTTTATTGGTGTCATCTTGAACCCAAAATAGGTATTGTAAATACTCGCGCATCTCCTCCATATTATTATATTCAAAATATTCACCGATTGTTAAATTTAAAGACATCATCTTATTTGTTCTTTTTATTATTTTTAGTTGCTTAATTATATCTGGTAAAAAGCATTTCAATTTTTTATATTATATGCGTTTTTTTAGGATACTGAAAATTATTAGTTGCCAAACAGACAGTTTATTATCCGATATATAACCCGTATTTTATTACAAAATCAACCATATTTTCACTTCCCATTGAGTGATTACACGAAGCACAAATAGGTCTCAAATTATTTATTTCGTGTGTTCCTCCTGCTTTTTCGCTAATAACGTGTCCTACATGAAACATCGTGTTTGATATTAATACTTTTTTACAACATAAACATCTATGATTTATTATATTTTCGCCGATGTAGTGGTTCCAGACGATAACCTTTATGCTTTTAGGGATAACCTGTTTTTTATTTTTTATGTCTTGTTGTTTTATTTTCTCGAGTTCCTTTTGTTTTCTAAGTTGTGATTCTTCCTCTTGTTGTTTTATTAAATCCAATTGGGTCTGTTGTTCTTCCTCTTGTTTTAATCTTGCGGTTTCTTCTTCGATTTCCTGCTGCTTTATTTTTTCGAGTTCCTTTTGTTTTTTCAATTCCCGTTTTAATTGCTTTTCTTGTTGTATTCGATGTTCTTCCTCCTCTTCGAGTTGTTTTATTAAATCTAGTTTGGTTTGTTTTTCGGTCTCTTTTTGTTTTTCATCCTCAATTTCTTGTAATATTTTTAGTTTAATGTATTTTTCAAAATCAACCATATTTTCACTTCCCATTGAGTGATTACACGAAGCACAAATAGGTCTCAAATTATTTATTTCGTGTGTTCCTCCTGCTTTTTCGCTAATAACGTGTCCTACATGAAACGATGTTTTTGAAATTAACACTTTTTTACAACACAAACACCTATGATGAATTATATTTTCACCTATGTAATGGTTCCACACAATAACCTTTATGTTTTTAGGAATAACCTGTTTTTTATTTTTTATGTCTTGTTGTTTTATTTTCTCGAGTTCCTTTTGTATTCTATCTTCTTCCTCCTCTTCGAGTTGTTTTATTAAATCCAATTGGGTCTGTCGTTCTTCCTCTTGTTTTAATCTTTCGGTTTCTTCTTCGATTTCCTGCTGCTTTATTTTTTCGAGTTCCTTTTGTTTTTTTAATTCCCGTTTTAATTGCTTTTCTTTTTGTATTTGCGTTTCTTCTTCGTGTTCTTTTAATTCTCGGTTTAGTTTGGACATAAAATGGTCTAGTGAATCGGGCTTAGTTTTGGATATAAGATGGAGAGACAAATATCGTTGAATATTAAAATATGTTAGTTCATCGGACTCGTTCAATTTAAGAAGGTTTGCGAGTTTGGTATCAGGATTAATTTTACGACCATTTTCCTTATCCTGTAGATTATTTATTCGGATATAGTTATTAATATCTCTGATTACTTCTGTTCTTGACATTTCTGATCTGGGAGGTTTTTCTAAAAATGAAGCAAGTTCATGACTAATTATGGTTGGTTTAACAAAATGGGGTTCTTCTATCTCCTCCGATAATAACGTGTTCTTACCTAAAAATAACATACTATCGCACGTTGAATTTTTTACCATAATTACACTAATAATGTCGTCTTTTTTTTTAGTTGACACGCCATTAATATAGTTGGTTTTACAAATATTTCTTAATTCGGATAAATTAAGACTAGTGTAATACACCCACAACAATTCAAATTCAGATGTTAATATATTTACTAATTCCTGTTTTGTAAACTTTGAAACGCTTTCGATTGAGTTGATAAAACACTTATTTTTTAATTTAATAATCTTCATTTTTTGTAAATTAGCGTCAAATATTATCGTAAGGTCTATTTTGGATATTTTATTCTTTTCTGAAGATTTCGAAGTATTTTCAGTAATATCCGATATTATACTAAAATCGTCGTTTTTCACAGAGAAATAATTAGTATCAGTCATTTATTTATTTTATTTTATTTATTCTATATACTAATTATTGGTATATTTTTAAGTAGTTTAACACCATATATCATAACAAAAAAAATGAAACAAAAATATACAAAAATATACATTTATACTAAGAATAAATAAATAAATAAATAAATAATGAACAACTTAATTGGTAAATTACCGCAATGTATTGGGAATGAAATCTTCAAGTTTCTTATGCCCGATGAAAACGAAGTTTCTCTAATGTTACTCGATTATAATAAACATAAGGTTGCGGTTCTTAACAATGAGATATTAATAAATAAGTGTGATTCACACATATTTGAAATAACCCGAAAAAACGGGAAAAAAAGGTATTATTTAAGTAAAAAAACAACAATATGGTTTTGTTTGTCCTGCGGAAGAGAATCCTATTGTGATTGCTTCGGTCCATATTATAAATCCAACTCGTTTAAATCAACATATATCGGTCAAGATTTAAATAAAGCACTCGTTGAGTTGACTTTCGAACAACTTACAACAAATTAATTTCTGAATAAACAAATCAAAAAAGGATAAAAAATGGGGAAACCCCTTTTTTATTTTGAATACATTCCAATTATTAATCTTTTATTTTTGGTGTTCCCGATTTTGGTTTATTATATTTTTTCAAATATAATAAATCGTTCTCTGGTTCCTCGCTTCATTGGTATATGGCTACTAGAATATACGGTTAAGTCTATTGTGGGAGGTGTTATTTTTTTTGGAGGGGTATCACCTCTTGGTGACAAGAGAGTTGGATAACCTTTTAATGTTTTCTTAGTTTTTGTTAGTTTTAATTGGATCATATTTTTTTTAAAATTAGCTCGGATTTTTTTAAGTTCCTGTTTATTTTTTATAGACATCATTTGTATACTTTCAATTTGTCCACGCGAAATTAAACGACTTTTGGATATTTTGTTTGTTGTTTCACTAGTTGGTTGTTTCATTTCTGGTATTTATTTGTTTGTTTGTTGTATTATATAAAACGTAAAAAAGCATTTCAATTTTTTGTCTTTTTAGTATCATAACAAATGATATATAATAAAGAGATGTATTACTAAGAACCGGTGTTTAACAAACAAATAAAACGATGGGAAACCCTTTTTTTACTAATTAACAAAACGCGTATATTGTGGAAAAATTGAAATGCTTTTTACAAAATATAATTAAGAAACTAAAAATAATAAAAAGAATTTCTAAAATGACTAAAATGACTAAAATGACTAAATTTATAAAAACTGTAAGTAAATCATTAATAAAAACACATGTAATAAATAATGGTAACAATATAAATAAGTATTTTACCACAATACCTCCATTAAAACCAAAAAAATACGTAATACCTATATCAACGCAAGAAAAAAACAAATATGATTACTATTATACAATTGACTACAAACTAAGAGAGATTATGAACGCATACCAACAAGCATTCGAACACAATTGGTCTAAGGACCCTACTAAATTTAAACCATTTAATCCTACCTTTATTAACGACATTTATGAAAAATTGAATTCGGATGTTGAGTTAAGTCAGTGTCAAATTGATGGAGTAAATAACACTTATGAGGCATTCTACAAGAAAGGTTTATTTAACTAAATAAAAAACTAAATAAAAAACTAAATAAAAAACTAAATAAAAAAGAGGGGAAACCCGCCTTTTTTATACGGATATTAGAACCGTAAAATATTTTTGTTTATTTACTTAAGTATAGTTGAATGGTTTGTTTATCCTTTTCACTATGACATTTTATATGTGTAATTTGTTGTCTACACATAGGACACAAGGTTATGATTGATGTTTTTATTAATTCACACATACACCCAACACATAATTCGTGATTACATCCTTGTTTACATATGATTTGTGTATCTTCAAGGCAAATCATACATTCGATTTCAACCGGTGATTCGACTCGTGGAGACACCGAAACTTTAATAGTGCGGGTTCTATGCGTATAATATTTTTTTATACACATAAAACACATAAATAGGGTTAGTATCATACAAGTGTTTAATACGACTTCCATTATAGAAGCGAGAGTAATTGTAATATCGATTTTGTATTCGATATGAATAAATCCCGTGAAATATGATTTTATTAAATTATGGATATAACTCATTGTTTGTTTATAATCCATCAAATAATAATTTTCGTTTCATTTTTTTACCTATAAAAACAAAAAAAATGAAATGCTTTTTATTGCTTACCAAAATATAAAAAACTAAATATAATAAAAATAAAAATGAACTCACAAATTACTATTGAAGTAACCCAAGAGAACAAGGTGTGCGCAAAATGCTGTAGTCGAGGACATAGCAAAAATGAAACGAGTTGTCGATTTTATACAATAGATATGCCAGACCATTATAAAACTAAATGTTCTAGGTGTAATCAACCAGGACATAAGCGTAATAATCGTAGTAAATGTTCTTTACTACAACAATACCCGGATTATGTCTATAGGTCAAGTCGACACGTTCAAGAACAACAAACCCAACCAGAGATATTATCCCAACCAGAAATAGAGAGTTTTGAACCTAACCAAACATTAGAGTTAAATACACGAATTGATGAATTAAAGGGTTGTGTTGAAAGACTGATTTGGGTTATTAATCGAGTGGACCAAAACCAATACCGACAAATTATGACTAATATTGTTCAAATTCCTGACTGGGTTTCAGTTGACGAATTCGCAAACTATAGAATTAATGAGATAAATATAAATTATACAAGCGAGTTAAATAATGTATTAAGAATACTAACTAGATATCCTAGTCGTTTACACTTTTGGGTATTCCAACTAAAACTATCTAACATATCAAGATCATTATACTCTTACATTACATCATTACTCTTAAATCACGATGTCCTAATTAATTATGTTGTTAGAAACGTAAATTTCCCTTCGGCAATGGAACAAATTATACAAGCACCCAGTATAAATATAAATGTTATTAAATTAGAAAAAACAATTAACGAACCATCTATCGAATGTTCCGTTTGTTATGAAGATATAAATTTAATAAACATGTGCGAGTTTAATTGTAATCATAAATTATGTGGTCCGTGTCTTTGTGGCATAATTATTAGTCGTAAAAACACGAATACAACAATTACTTGTCCGTTTTGTCGTTTAAATATAACAACGGTAAAATGTAACGGCGACCAACAAATAAAAACAATAAACGATTGTTTAAATTAAATAAAAAATAAAACATAAAAAAAATAAAAAAACATAAAAAAAATATAAAAATAAAAAAACATAAAAAAAATATAAAAATATAAAAAAAATATAAAAATATAAAAATATAAAAAAAATATAAAAATATAAAAAAAATAAAAAAACATAAAAAAAATAAAAAAACATAAAAAAAGAGGGGAAACCCAACTTTTTTTTAGTATTTAAAAACATATGGAAAATAATAAAAATTGAAACGAAATTAATGTATATATGTAAGACAAAACAATAAATATTATACAATGACGAAAACATCTGCTGAATTAACACAACAAGCTGCCGGTTATATGTTAGCTGCCGCAAATGCGGCAAGACGTGAAATGAATAAACAACAATCTTCAACAACCATAACTAAAACAACCATAACTAAAACAACAATTAAGACAAACAATAATAATTCAAACAAGTCTGTTAGTAAATCAACCACGAAAACCATGAAAAAATAAATAATTAAATAAAAATATAAAAAAATAAATAAAAAATATAAAAATAAAAAAAGAGGGGAAACCCAACTTTTTTTCACGTGAGTTTACAAAAATAGTTGTCCTCCGTAATCAACCAGTTTTACAACCCGTTTGTTGATGAAAATACCCACAGGAGCATTTGCTGGTGCGCGTTGTATGAATGGCGCGTGTCCGTGAGGTTCAAATAATAGCGGATGGTTAATAGGGTAAGATGTAAATCCATAATTTGTTTTAGTAACCACGTCGTATTTGTCATACTGACACTTATAATATTTTTTATTAATCCTTATTAAATATAAATGCATTTTTGGCGGAATATTATTTTGAGATAACCGATGTAATTCATAATTTTTAATATGAACGTTTTCGGGGTCAGATACATACGAGTGCGACATTAGAGTCGTTTCATTATGTTCTATAACAAGATTAACTAATGGAACAATAACATCAGAATATTCTTTATCGTCTTCTGTTGACAACGCCATAATTTTGTAATATTTCGTAAGAATGTTAAAGGTTTCTTCAAAGTCTTCATTCGTAACCAGTGTGTTTTCAAACTCGGCAATTTTATCTTTAATTCCCTCGATATCGTGTGTAATTGCGTTTAATTTACGATTAATCTGTATAATTGTATTTGTGTGTTCGTCTATCTTATATGTATTTGAAGTTATTTTATAATTAAGTTGGGTAATCGTGTTTTTGATTTCATTAATGTGGTGTGGTTGTTCTTTTAACTTATCCATAACTTGTTTGAAATATTCTTGAGTAAGTAAATTGTATTTGGCATCTTGTTCGTATTTTTCAATAATGTGTTGTATAATTGTATCTTCAAGCACATTTAGTTTGGTTTCGTATATAAACTCGTTGGTTGACATCCGAATTTCAAAAACGTTTAATTTATTGTTTAACGTGTCACACCCATATAATAAAATACATATGAAAATTAAATTAACTATAACGAGGATTATTGAGTTCATTTGGTTATTATTTTAAATATATTTTTATTTTTAAACTATTTCGCCAAAAATAAAAAAGGGTTTCCCCATTTTTTATTGTTAACTAATGTATAAATATTTAATTATTGGACATTTAATTATTGGACGCAACGCATATTTTCCACGACTTGCGTTTTAACTTTATCTAACTGTAATGCGAATAATTTATGTAATATAAATTGAAGGTCTTTAATATCCTGACTGTTGTCGGTGATTTGGTCGGTTTGCGCGTCTATTACGTTTATAATATCATCTAGATTCGAAGTAATAATATTTAATTCTTCTTCCATAACTGAAAATTTAATATCATATACTTTAATCATTTCATCGTGTTCGGATTTAAGAACATTTATTTTTTTATTTAAGGCATGATGTATTGCTTCTGTCGTTGTGTAAGTGTAGTAAACGCATAAACCCATACAGATATATATTAAAACTAACAACATAGCGTAAATTTCAATTGTGTTTGTCTCCATTTTGTGTGTTACTATTTATGAACGCTTATAAATCCTTTCAATTTTTTTATTTAAACATTTTCTCAACATTCTTTTTTTACTTTTTTTAACTTTATAGGTCTTACTCGAAACTTCCATTTTCCGATGCGTTTTTATGTTACGCGCATTCTAGTAAAATAAAAAAATGAAATGGTTTTATTAGTTATTAGTTTAATAAAATAAGTAAATAAATAATGGATAGAATTGAAGTTTCACTTGTAAATAGAATTTGTGCTAATTGCGGTATAAACGGTCATCCAACGGGTTCATCCATTTGTGCCCTTTATGGAATCAATGTAAGACCGATTTATAGGTCAAGGTGTTCGAGATGTTATCAACCAGGTCATAATCGAAGTAATAGACGATTATGTTCTTTATACAACGAATATCCTGATTATTACTACCTAACGCATACGGGCGTGATTTCTCGTAGTAGACGAATCGATTTAGTTAAAGATTTAATGCGTGAGTCAAGACGTAATCTCATTGAATTTACGCAATCGAGATTTGAACCTCATGAAAGGGAACAATTTCATAGGTGGATAAGAATAATAGATTCTTATGATTTTAATAATATAACAGAAACAGAATTATCACGATGTGAATATTTCGTAGATAGACTCGAATTTTCAATTGATAATTATTTTAATATACTTTATCAACGGTCTAGTTCATCATTAAGAAATATTGCCGAATTACGCGAGAAACGAAGTGTAAATGTCGTTATTCGCGCTGACATTGATTTAAATGGAGTTCAATATGAATGTAACGTTTGTTATGAAAATAAAGAATATAAAACAGCGTGTGAATTTGATTGTAATCATAACTTTTGTGTTGATTGTGTTTGTGGAATAATTAAAAATTGTATACAAATTAAATGTCCTATGTGTCGCAATAATATATCTGGTATAATTTGTAATGATGAAACTAATGTAAATAAAATAACGGAGGTTCTATAAATGAAATGGATTGTGTATAAAATAAAAAGGGGAAACCCTTTTTTATTGTAACGCGAATAATATCGTATTTTTAAGAAAATTGAAATACTTTCGAAGTAAGTAATATGGATACAAAATAATAAATAACAATAAAAATAAATAAAGTTAAATGACAACAATCCAAGTATCTCAAGAAAATCTTGTTTGCTCTAAATGTGGTAGAAACGGTCATAATTATAATGACCCTATTTGCGATATGTATTTGCTTCCTGGTCCGTTGTTGTATAAAACCAAATGTACGAGATGTAACCAACCAGGTCACAAACGTAATAATCAGAATAAATGTTCTTTAATAAGACAATATCCTGATTACACATACGGAGTATCACAACTCGGAGTATCACAACTCGTTCCCGGAACACACGTGATAACTATACCACAACAATCAATACAACGAATACCAATACGACCAAGACCAATACCACGACCAATACCACAACAAATAACACGAATACAGGTAACAACTCTCATAAATTCAATAAGAAATAGGATTCAAGAATTTAGTCAGGTTATTTCAATAATGAAAACGTGTAACGCTAATACTAGATTTCCCATGTTACCCATAATGTTTAAAACCGTAAATGCGAGATTAATAGCAACTAAATTCGAAAAACCGTTATTTGATATCGATACTCTTTTACAAGATGTAACATGTGACGATGATTTGAAACCTCCTATAAATGTTTCGGCAATAAGGGATACACTAGAAAACATAGGTCGCGACATTGATGATTTTGTTAACACAAATTACTCTAATTTTAAAGACGACATCATCGGAGATGTAATTCTATTCACGAAGCGACCTATTGAAGTAATCCACCTAACAGATTTAAACGGAAAAACTCCGAAAGAATGTAATATTTGTCTTGAAACAACTGGATTACAATTTGCGTGTGAGTTTGGATGTCATCATCAGTTCTGTGTAGATTGTGTATGCGAGTTTATTAAAAGTTCTAGGAACACTATTCAAAAATCAATGAAGTGTCCTATATGTCGTTCAAGCATAAAAATTATAAAATGCTATGACAAAACACAAACACAAAAGGTTAACAAAACCCTATAATAACATAAAAAATAAAAATAAATAAAAAAAATAAAGGGGAAACCCTATTTTTATTTATTATTGTCGACAATAATATAAATATTAATAATAATAATAATAAAATATGGATGAAATAGATGAACAGATTAGAACATTAAGTTTAAAAAATACGCTTTACTATAAATTAAACCTGTATTTGTATAATACTCCTGAATTTAATTTTTTGTATTCCATATTACATTTATTACCAAGAAAATATACACAACCAAGTGATTCTATCTTTTGTGACGATTGTAAGCAGTATGCGAAAGAAGTTTCAACGTGTGAATTTACACGTTCATTATTTTGTATTATATATAATTACAACAATGAAAATTTAATGATAGAATTGTTATTTTTTTTAAATTTTGAAATTGATTGTAAAATAAAAGAAACAACTTTAAAATCTATTAAATTTAAACATACTTTAATACCAATCGAAGACATGTCGCGTTATTAATGCGTTTATAATATATGATAATTGATTGGTTATATGCCTGTGGAATTAACACCCTTAAAACGTTTTTTCTTAAGGGTGTTAAATAAGATTAAGACATACAAATAAATATATTATTATAGTATATAATGAATAAAACCCAAAAAAATCTAAAGGTCTACACCCAACAAACAATACCGACATTTCCAACCCAATTTTTACCACAAAAAACAGCTCAGCAATATGGACAATCTCTGCCTACGCAATTTGTGAAACCTCCGCCTCAGCAACAAAACCAATTCTTACAACAAAACCAACCTCAGCAATTTGTGAAACCTCCGCCTCAGCAACAAAACCAATTCTTACAACAAAACCAACCTCAACAATTTGTGAAACCTCTGCCTCAGCAACAAAACCAATTCTTACAACAAAACCAACCTCAGCAATTTGTGAAACCTCAGCCTCAGCAACAAAACCAACCTCAGCAATATATACAACCTCAGCAATATATACAACCTCAGCAATATATACAACCTCAGCAATATATACAACCTCAGCAATTTGTGAAACCTCAGCCTCAGCAATATATACAAACTCAACAACAACCCGACAAGCAAGAACAAATAAAACAACAAATAAAACAATACCAACAACAATTAACCTTCCTACAACCAGGAAATCAACAACCTCAACTACAAGAACAATTAAAACAACAATTAAAACTACTACAAAGACAATTAAGTTTACAACAACAATTAACCTTCCTACAACAAGGAAATCAACAACCTGAGAAGCAACAAGAAGTAAAAGAAAAACTAAAACTAGTAAAACAAGAATTAACCTTCCTACAACAAAGAAATCAACAACCTCAACCTCAGCAACAATTAAACCTACAAAAACCAATAAAACAAGTAAACATAATAGAACCAATAGAAGAAGAAGAAGACATACTAAATCCTGAAGAAAAATACGTACAAGCCAAATATATACAACAAACCCAAAAAGAAATTAATCAGAAAGAATTGCAATTTATTCAACAACAAGAACGAGAAAGAAAAGAGAAACTAATAAAAGAAAAATTACAGCAAGAACAAGAAAGAAACCAAAAAAAACCACAACTGTCGCCAAAAGACAAGATCCTTCCACCATCCCCTGGATCATTAGTTATGGAAAAGGTAAAAGGTAAAACCCGTTACCATAAAGGTAAGTTTTTCGGACAACTTTTATATAATATGAAATTCAAACAAGGTATCATGATTTACGCTAATGGAGATAAGTATGAGGGACAATGGAACGCTGATTTTAAAGATGGAAACGGAGTAATGACTTACGTTAATGGAGATAAGTATGAGGGGAGATGGCATGACGGTTTACGAGATGGTTCAGGTATAATGACTTACGCTAATAAAGATAAGTATCAGGGGGAATGGATTAGTGGACAACCAAATGGAAATGGTGGAATGTTTTACCATAATGGGGATGTGTATTACGGAGAATGGCATAATGGGGAAAAAAACGGACAGGGTAAATTATACTATGAGAATAAGGATATTTATACAGGTGAATGGATAAACAATATATTAATGAACGGTCACGTTTACAAGAGTTATAAAATTGATGGTGATTTAGCAGGAAACTATGATGGTGCGTTTTTCAATGGTTTAAGACATGGATTTGGTATAATGCGTTACAATAACGAAATCACTTATGTTGGGGAGTGGTATAATGACGAGAAAGATGGGTTCGGGTATTACATCAACATATCTAATTTTGAAATTTATGAAGGATCTTTCTATTTAGGACTAAAACACGGAGAGGGGTTTGAGTTTATTTATAACCCTTACGATAATAGTTATTTTCACGCCGCAAATTATATAGATTCTCTTACAGAAAAACAAAAACGGAAACTAATTGAAGAACTAATTGATCCAACCCTGGTTGAAAATATTAAATATAAAAAAACAAATCAAAAACTTTATCCTATTAGTTACTTTAATGACCCAGGAAGGTTTAAAAAAGGCATTTGGAAAAATGGAACATATATAGGTCCAGGCACCGATAATCTCCCGAAAAAACAATGGTTTTTCTTTTAAGTTTTTGAATTTAATATGCTGAATAAAAAGGATTCGTTTATTTTTGGTGATTTACTCGGCATTTAAAATACGCATTGCTCTAAATGTGTGTAAAACTTAAATTTTTTATTTGTAATTCATAATTTTGAAATTTTAAATTGTTAATTATCTCGTTAGTCTCAATAATCGTTTTATATTTTTGGATTTCGTTGTCGTATTTAATTGTATTTAATTGTATTTTAAACTCGTAGGTTTTAATATCATCCTTTAATTTAACTATTTGGTCTTGTAGTTCGGCAGTATGTCCGGCATATTCTCGTCCAATACGACTATAATGTTGTTTTGTGTGTTTTAATTGTTTTTCGTTCAACACAATCAATTCATTATACCCGTCTGATTTCAAACTTATTTCATACGCGTTACACTCTTCTCGGATATCTCGTTCGGCATCTTTCATATATATGGGGTCAATAATATTAAAGGTTGCTAATTTAACGTTAACGTTTTCTAACTTATTATATTTGGTTTCGTGTTCTCCAATTCGGCGTTGTAAATCATCTGTAAATCCATACTTATAAACAATATAATCATCTGGTATAGATGCGTCAATTCCAAACGTGTCTCTCAGGTGTTTAACTGTTCCAAGAGATAATAAGTAAATACATGGGAATTTATTTGCGTATGTTGAAAAAACTGCCTTGTATGTTTTTGGAGAAATATTCAAGATACTCGTTCCCAATTTAACCTTATCTTCTTTGGTTCCCATCTGGATTGTAAAGAGTGACTCTTCTGCCCAATCTTGAAATCTTTCCACGTTTTTATTTCTTGACACGAATAAAACTCTTAATAACCCATGATATGTTAGATAAAGACATTTTTTAATCGCATGTGATTTGGTTGAACCAAATGCTTGTCGAATAAAAAATGTTTCATAATCTATTTTTCTTTCATACCACCCTCTTGTATCTAATAAAGTAGCACTTAAATTTTCCATATCAAATATCTTACTTACATCAGATACTTTAAAATAAATATTTTTTCTACTTTTGGTTCCTCTGGTTTCAATATCCAAAATATTGCCGTCCGTATCTTTAAACTTCTCATTATCTTCCAATATTAATAATCCGGGAGCATCAACTGTTTCAGTATCTGGAAACTCGATTGGTAAAATAGGAACGACTGGAACGACAGGAATAACTGGAACGACGTCGGGTTCTGTCTTCTTAAAGAAGTGTATGTCTACCCATTCTTTGGAAATAAGCAGTTGGGATTTCTTACAATCTGCGGTGCTTAAATTCCACTCATTCAATTTTAGATTTGCGTATACGTATTCACTTTGAGGAATGTTTTTTTTTATTATAATTGATTTGGGTTTGCTTTTACACCCATAATAAAACGTTTGGTTGAAATCAAACAAATGTTTCGAGTTATAAAACATCTTCGTTTTTAACGAATCAATAAAAAAAGGAGTTGGTATCATCTTTGTTACTATATTATGGTGTGTTGTCTTTAAGTGTTATTATATATTAATATATAATGTGGGGTGTGGGTATCTGTGTCAACACAAGGGTCTCTCAAATACGATTATTTCCGTGAATATCCCATCCTATTTTAAAAATAAAAAAGGGTGGGTTTCCCCTTTTTATCTCTTTTTATTTTTATTTTTATTTTTATTTTTATTATTTTTATTTTTATTATTTTTATTATTTAATTAATTCGTCTTCGTTTTCCATACATAAACGGTCACCTTCTTGTTGTATTCTTTCACCTTCTTGTAGTAGTTGTTCACCTTCTTGTTGTAGTTGTTTCAATTCTTGTTGTAGTTGTTTCAATTCTTCTGGGGTTTTCATCATTCTATATGCGCGGGCGTCGTTCATCTTCTTGTCAGTTTCTTTCATTTTTTGCTCGACTTCTTTTAATATGTGAAGTGGACATTCAGTTGCGTATGAGTTCCCTCTAGGGTTAATACGAAATTCTTGAATGATGCGTTTACCATCTTGTAGACACTCGGTTCGATTATTTTCAGAAATTGTAAAATCACAATAACGTATAAATAGGGTATCTTTCGGTTTACCTATGTTAATTTGTTTTAACATTGTTTCGATGTTATTTTTTTTTGATATTGTTATTCTTTTATTAAAATTGTTGTCTATTGCCAAAAGCACAGTAACTGTATTATATGTATTCATTCTTATTTTATTTATTTGTTGTATAAGTTCCCATATATAAAAGCATTTCAATTTTTTCTAACTTTATTTATGTTCTTCATTATCATATTTTAAAATAAAAAAGGGTGGGTTTCCCCTTTTTATTTTTATTTTAGGTCGGTGTAATACTTTATTGAAATAAAGTACAAACATTAAATCCGGTTTCACAAATATAACAGTATACAAACCTAATATTAAATCCAGTTTCACAAATATAACAGTATACATATCTATGAATATTTACTGGTTTTGGTTCTTCCTTTAAAATAGGTATTACCTGATGCTGTTGTTGTTGTTGTTGTTTTACACGTGGGTCTTGACTGTTGACACGTGGTCCTGTGATTATCTTAAAAATTTTTTTAAGAACGTCACTAGAACACTCACACATGGAGCAATCATACTCATTATATAACGGTTTAATAAGACCATTTTTTAATATGGATTTAACCTCTCTATCGCACCACAATAAGTCTTTTTCGTTTTCTTTTGGTATTGTTAGGTCGAGATTAAATTTTCCACCTTTCGGAACCTTTTTATTTATTTTTTTTAATTTTTGTTCTGGAGTATCTCTTGTTGACCAAGCAAATTTTACAGTATTATTATTGCTAAACATAAAATAATTGCATTTATGGTTGTTGTTCACGTCAGACATTCTTCTTTTATTTTTTTTTATTTATTTTTGTATCATATCCACTCTATAAAAGCATTTCAATTTTATTAAAAGGATGAAATTGGGTTGACATAAAATCCCAAATAAAGGAAATGTTCCATCTCTCCAAAGTTGTGTCAACACAAATATATATAAAACCTTATAGATATTTATTTAATTTATTATTTACTATTTATCTAAGAATGTGTTGACACAAAGATACAAATAAACCCAACGAATAAATATGTCAATTAATGTTCCATCTCTCCAAGATTGTGTCAACACAAAGTTCTTTAAAAACCTATAGATATTTATTTAATTTATTATATGATATTTTTATAAGAATGTGTTGACACAAAATCCAAAACAAATAACCCAACTAATATGTTAATTAATGTTCCATCTCGCCAAAGTTGTGTCAACACAAATATCTTTAAAAACTCAATAGATTAATTATTATTTATTACTTACTATTTATCTAAGAATGTGTTGACACAAAGATACAAATAAACCCAACAAATATGACAATTAATGTTCCATCTCTCCAAAGTTGTGTCAACACAAATATATATAAAACCTTATAGATATTTATTTAATTTATTATATGATATTTATCTAAGAATGTGTTGACACGCAGATACAAACAAATAACGAATAAATATGACAGTTAATGCTCCATCTCTCCAAGATTGTGTCAACACAAATATATATAAAACTCAATAGATATTTATTTAATTTATTATATGATATTTTTATAAGAATGTGTTGACACAAAATCCCAAACAAATAACGAATAAATATGACAATTAATGTTCCATCTCTCCAAGATTGTGTCAACACAAAGTTCTTTAAAAACTCAATAGATATTTATTTAATTTATTACTTACTATTTATCCAAGAATGTGTTGACACAAAGATACAAATAAACCCAACAAATAAATATGTCAATTAATGTTCCATCTCTCCAAAGTTGTGTCAACACAAATATCTTTAAAAACCTATAGATATTTATTTAATTTATTATATGATATTTTTATAAGAATGTGTTGACACAAAATCCAAAACAAATAACCCAACTAATATGTTAATTAATGTTCCATCTCTCCAAAGTTGTGTCAACACAAAGTTCTTTAAAAACCTATAGATATTTATTTAATTTATTACTTACTATTTATCTAAGAATGTGTTGACACGCAGATACAAATAAACCCAACAAATAAATAAAGAATAACGAAAAATTATATATAATTCGTGTCAACAAGATTAAATATAAATGGATAGTATAATTATAATGATAGGACAAATAATAACTTATTCTATTAATTCGTGTATTTTTATAAATATAGAAAAGATAACCCAATCCATTTCCGTGCTATATTTTACAGACGAAAATAATATTAAAATAAATATTCCAACTGGAACTATTATCTATGATTACACAGATAAAAACAAATTTATTTTAAATCCAATACCGTATACTCAAAGTTATGCTTTGTGTTATACCGATAAATACGAATTACGAGTTAATGGAGTTAGAATGAATATTATAAATACCCGTGATGTGAGTGTTCTTCCATAATTATTAGCATATATATAGCACCCGTTTAAATTCTTCAATTTGGGTTTGTAATTCGTGTTTAAGGTGTTGAAACCGGATACTTAAGGTTCTAAGTTTTTGTTCTAATTCAAGATTTATGTCTATATCCACAAAATTTAACAAATCTTTTATCAATTGCATATTTTCCAAATTCGTTATTACCTCTTCAATATTATTATTAAAATCCGGATTATTAATTCCGATTTGTAAATGTTCTATGAGTTGGGTCTCGTTGACATATACTTGTTTCATCAAATTAAGTATTTTATTTATCGATAAATAAGGAGGACTGGTTTCAACCAAATATTTTTTAAGTTTTTTATATAATCGTTCCTTAAAACATATCATTTCGTATTCTTGGTTATTCTCCATTATTGTTAATAATCTGCCTGATTTTTTAAACTAAAATAATCCGAAACTTTATTTTCTTTTGGCGGTACAGTTACGAGTTATACGACTTTTACGGGTTCCTTTGGAACACCTTGAACGTTTAATTTTCAACAACTTATCAACTTTAGAAGGAACATTTAAACGGTTTATTTCCTCGACAATGCGGTAATCTACATCGGCAGATTTACCTAAATAATTTATTTTATAAAAAAAGTATTTTATATTTGGATTCGTTGATTTGGGAAAAGGGTCCAATGCGGCAGAATCGTCAACCACATTTATAAACTCGAATCCTTTTAGTTGTGAAACCCCGTTTTTTTTCCAATTTAATAAATCATTTAAAACGTTTTCTTGTTTAATAGAATTCATGCTATTTTTTTCGGGTTTTTCGTGGAATGCTAACTCATATCCTCCGATAGACGGACGATACACCGAAATATTATTGGCGGCAATACGATTATATAAGGCATCATCTTCGCCTCCCCATCCAAAAAAGTTATTGGGAAACCCGTTTATCTTTTCAAAACATTGACCGGATAAACCAATAACTCCGCCTAAATACATTTCGAAATTGTATTTGTGTTCTACTTTTGGAATAATATAATGGATTTGTTTTTTGGGACTTGCGAAATATAGTTCAAAAATAGATTGGTCGGGAAATAAATCGACGTCGTGAAAAATATACCTATCATATTTGACCTTTTCAGAGGATAATAGGTAACCGATATTTAACAATAACCCTCTATTAAACTTATCTTCGTTATTTTGTTCGATGATATATATATCCAGAATCGACCCTTTTAAAACCGAATCATCCAAATTATTAAAATGTTCTATAAATTTGTATAGGTGTTCTTCTCTGTTTCGGTATGGAATTATTATAGCAACGCGTGTTTTGCTTATTTGGGGTATTTTGGTTATCTTTTTAAACTGAATAACCTTTCTATTTTTTTTATATTTAAAGAACCTCTCATTTATTGTCGACATTATAGTTTATATTTAGAAAAAAATTGTCATCGTGTTTAGTTAACTAAACTCAATAACCCTTTATTTCGTAATGAATGGTCGTAATGAATGGTCGTAATGAATGGTCGTAATTAATAAAATTGAAACATTTTTTTATTTATTTTAGTATGTAAATAATAAAATGAACAATACAAATGCTGAATCTCGTATCCAAGAACTCATGCTCAAATTACTTGAGAAAGAGATTGAATTAGAGGAAAGACTAAAAGAAAAAGATAAAAAAATAACAGAATTAGAATTTGATTTATTTAATGTTCTCAACTACAGCAATAAATATGCGGAATTAGAGAGTCCTATATTAAGGTTTACCCATAATGGAAAGACCTATTTAAAATCCAAAAAAAACAACCGGGTATTTAATGAAAATCACCAGTATGTTGGAATACTACAAGATAATACGATTATATTTGCGTGTTCTTTCTCCGATTCAGAATCAGATTATGAATCTGAATCTGAATGCGATTCCGAAAGCATTCTTCTATTATAGAGAACCAAACTTATAAATTAGTGTAAATAAAAAAGGCGCAAGTCTTTTTTATCGGAATATACAAAAAATTGAAATGTTTTTATATCTAATGAATAATATAAATAAATAAATTCATAGACAACTTTAATACAAATGAGTTTCAACGGTAAAACAAGTTTTCCAGCATGTAATACGCTATCCCAATTTGTGATTAGCGACATAAATATAATGAATTTTAAGCGATATTTACACTCTCCACGTGATTGTGTTATTAATGCGTTACAAATATTTGGGATATTAGATACTATATCCGCAAACGTAATGCGAATTTCACACGACAAATCGAATATTCAAAAGGAACAAATTGAAAAGATATTTGTCCTAACTTTTGGTAACAATTTCGAATTCAAGTCTACGATATGCTTTAATGAGTTTACATTAAACATATATAATTTATTAAAACCAGGAAATGGTGTTTTCGCAGGTTATTTGGGTCATGTTTTCATACTTGCCCGACTAACAAACGGGGATATTATATTTATAGACCCCGGATTACATCAAATATGTGACGTGCGTTTAATGAATGAATATCTTGAAAACTGCCCAAAACCATACTTCTTATTATTCAATTCTATCACTAGATTAACCACGGAACAATTATTCCACCTAGGATTTATATTATAATGAGGTAAGACAAATAAATTAAAAAACAAAATAAAAAAACAAAATAAAAACGAAAAAACCGAAAGGTTTTTTAAGGAGGATATACTACAAGTTGTATTTTTTTTAGTAAGAGTGTGATTTAAACACGATATTACAACTTATATTGAATCTCTGACAACTTAATCGGAACTACTTTCGCAATTACCCGATTTTTTATTTCTCCGTGTTCCGTTAGGACATCGTGGTTTTTTGAGGGTTCGGGTATTTAATGGCGGTTCGTAAGCACAATTGACCATGTTTTTATTTTTTTTGGTTCCATAATTACATTTTTTTTTAACATAACTCTTTATTTTATACATTACGCCTTTTTTTATTGGTTTATACGTTTGATTTGTGGCAGTTACAGGGGTTACGTTTTCAAACATAAATTTTGGTTTGGGGAAATTTTTATTATAAATAACGTTACTTTCATATATCGAAATGTTTTCAATATCATTGTGGATTTTGTTGGCAAGTTTTTGGTCAGTTTTCATACTTTTAATAATCGTGTTAATATCAACATTTCTCCCATAAAGAACCGAAAAGTATTTCACGATTTTTTCATTAAATAATAGGGTATATCCATTAATTAAATTCCGGAAAAAATCAAATGGATTGGATTTCTTTTTCTCCCAGAAATATTCGGGAGAAAAATATCCGGTTGTTTTGTATTTTTTAAGGACCACATTATAATCAAAAAACATATTGGATATTTGGATAAAGAGGTCTTTGCTTGATACGGATGGATTCGATAATACCATTTCCGCGAAGAAGAACGTCCATATAGCACAAAACCCTCCTGTTTTAATCGGTAAATTACTTAACCCTTCTATTTTTTGAAACCCGACTTTATTCGGACAAATATCTGATGGATTAATTACTTTTATAGGAATATGTTTTATATTAAACTTGGTCATAACGCGACTTAATTCATTAGCTAAGATTTGTATTTTGTTTTTAATAAAGTATTCAGACGTATAGTTGTTTAATCTGCCGTGAGGTTCAAAGTGTTCGATAACTGATATGTCTTTTCGGTATATTAATAAATTTTGATGTCCGACATCGGGATTATTTGGGTCTATCCCTGATACAAACAACGGAATTACAATGATATTTGTTTGGATATTGTCGTTTAATAAGCACTTGACAATACGTTCACTAAATTTTCTCATTGTTTCGTGTGTAATCTGGTCGGATTCATAGACATTTAAAACTGGAAATTGTTGGGTTGTTTTAAAACAAGTAGATTTATATTTTGTTAATAGATATGTCATAAAAATATTAACAAATAACTGGTATCCTGCCCAGTCAGCAACCTTTTCTTTACCCTTTTCACTAATTGCGAGTATTTTGTTTTTAAAACGACTCGTGTATATTTTCGGCAATTTTATAGTATTATTCATATAATATAATACTATAAAATTAAGATGGTAATAATTATATAATAATCTCATAATATATAAGGATGACTAAAAACGCGTTTGTGGTTATTCATTTCGGAAATAATATAAAATATTTCGAATTTGAATTGTATTTTTTAAAAAACCTTAAGTTATATACAACAAACGATATCGTATATATGTATTCTGTAACCGATACCCCGGATTTATTTGCGAACGAGATCGGAAAAATCGCAACACATACGATTGGATATGACGATTCTTCCACGACATTTAACGCAGTTGCGCCAAGTCATTATACGCAATTTAGTACTATTAGAACGTGTAATTTTATATATGCGTATACGTTAACCCAATATGATAAAATATGTATTCTAGAAAGCGACTTAATTATAACTAAAAACATAGATAATATTTTCTTACTGAAAACCCCATCAGTTTCGTATTTTTTTAATGATGGGGTAAAAAAAGTATTTAATCCAAAAATGTTATTAAATAATGCCGCATACAAAGACCCCAAATGGATTTTAAACAATTGTCAAACCGACAGTATTATTAATGGCGGAGTAATTGTAGTTAAACCAAGTATTAATATGTTCGACAAATATAAGAAAAATTTAAAGGTTATAATTGAAAATAAATGTAAATATCCAAACGAAAGTTTGTTTTCGTATACAAACCCCAATTTTTATAATTTACCCGTCAAATACAACTTGTTACATTATAACCTAACTCCTCAAAGAATTAAGAGTATGAATTTAAACCTGAACGATGTCTGTATAGTTCATTTTAATGAAACCAAGTATAAATATCTGGATATCATTAAAGAGGATTGGGTTAAGAATATGGACGACACGGAACACAACAGAAATAAACGTAGGTTCATTCTCGACTTTAAAAAAAAAGTGTATGATGTATACAAAAACGAAATAAATCGTGTGCTTGTCACAACAAATAATATTATTACCCAAAAACCCCCGACTCCTGTAGTTCAAACGCCAGACGACAAGGACATTTATAAAATTGGGGTAGTTCAGCAAGGAAATGTTGATATTGGTGTGTTTCAAATGACAGTCATAAATACATACGAACGCGCATTAAATATATCTAAAAAATATATAGATAATTTAAATGTATCTGCTCGGTTTCCGTATGATAACGGGAATAAAACACCACTCCCTGATGAAATACACAACACAAAATGGAAGATGACCTTGCCTGCGTTAAAAAATACTCTTAAATATTTATTTCAAAAATTACATCATTCATGTTATATGTTATGTATAATGAATAACAAATATGTTATATATAAACTTGAAATGACGGATGCGGCACCAACGTTTGAAAACGCAATTAAAACCCGTCATTTGCCGATGTTACAAAATAATAAATGGATAACTCCATACCAAAAAGAGTTTATAACTAAAGAATTAAAAGACCCGGTTCGAATATTACAATGTATCTTAAAAAAACAATATGGTAAGGATTCGGGTAATAAACAGGTATATAACGAATATTCCGAAATATTATATGATATGAAATTACCTAATGGGGTCTTTATATTAAATCTAACTGACGCAATAATCTTAAAAAATGATGGAATGGAACCGTTTCCGATGGTTACTGGAAACGTTTCTTTGGGTAAGTATAATTTTAATGAATACATACCAATCATGAGTATGTCTGGAGAGGTTGGGTATAGTGATATTCCGATCCCAAATTACGACGATATTTCTATTTTTGATAATAAAAAACCACTCGAATTTGATAAGTTTAATACAGAATGGAAAAATAAAAAAATAAAAAAAGCAGTTTTTAGAGGCGGACCTTCAGGGTGTGGATATACCCCAGAAACAAACATGCGAATAAAACTAGCACTTATGAACCTTAAATATGTGGACGTCGAATTATCCGGAAAAGGAAAAACGATTGACAGTCGCTCAATCAAGTTTGACCCAGTATATGGATTAGGTATGTTGAATACGGGTATTAAACCTGCCAAGTCTTTTTTAACAATGGCAGAACAAAGCAACTATAAATATATCATTCATATTGATGGAAATGTAAATGCGTATAGATTACTGACAACAATGCGGACCGGGTCTTTAATATTAAGGGTTTCGAGTGTGTATCGTTCGTGGGTAGACCATTTAATTAAACCGGATATCCACTATATACAAATTAAACCGGATTTATCTGATTTAGAAAGTGGTATTGAATGGTGTATGAATAACGACGACAAGTGTAGACAAATCGCACAAAATGGACTGGATTTCGCGATTTCCGTATTACAAAAAGAATTTATTAAAAGTTACTTTCAAAAAATGTTGTGGTCCTTATCTGATTACCAAACCAAATTTTCACCTCGTAGTCCGGCATTTCCTCCGCCTCCTTCTCCTCCGCGCCCCCCTCTTCTAACCAATAGTAGCAACTCAAGCAACGATAAACCATTATCTAGTTTAAATGTATCAAGTCCGCAGATATTGCGTAATTCAAGACCCAATTCAGAATATATCGAATTAATCGGAAAACGATGTCCCAAAGGTTATACAGGAGTCACCATTAAAAATAAAAAAATCTGTAGAAAAAACGCCAAATCCGTTCGAATTAATCCGATTGTAACACACATAATTAAAAGATGTGAACCAGGAAAAGAAATAAACCCGAAAACGAATCGGTGTGTTAATATTTGTGCTCCAGGATATACGCGCCGAGTTAGTGATTTTAAATGTATAAAAACGGCACAACCAGAAAAAAAGTGTGAACCAGGAAAAGAACTAAACCCGAAAACAAATAGGTGTGTCAATATTTGTGCTCCAGGATATACGCGCCGAGTTAGTGATTTTAAATGTATAAAAAATACAAGGGTTAATTAAAACCCGTTAAAAAATACGTTTTTTATTTTTTTAGAGTTTTTTTATAGTTTGTATTTTTATAGTTTGTATTTTTTATGAGTGTATAATGTTAATTTATTTCTGGTAATAAATTATATCAAAATATACCGCAGAATGGTAAATTGCTTTTCGGGCATTTTTAAATTGTGTATTCGGATATATATTTATAAATTTCATAACTTCTTTATAGGAATCATCTCGTGCTATAGTTAATTCATTTGTAGACCACCATAACGTATATTTATCATTTGAATAAGTATCCATATTTGGTATAATGTAAATATCGTGGTGTTCTGAAAATCTAACTGCCTTATGATTTTTTGGTAAAGTTTCTTCAATTTCGGAATATATTTGTATCCCGACAGAGTCGTTTGATTCGATATCAGATTCGCAATCATATTCGCTATCAGAATCGCTATCCCGATTTCTAGGACAAAATTCAAACATTCGAAACATTATATTAAGTTTTTGTATTATAATGATAAAAATAATAATGATTTCAATTTTTTTAATCCACATGTTTTACTTCTTCTATAAGACAATTAAATAAATTAAACATATTTACGGTCATATCATTGCGAATTATTTCATGTTGTTCGGCATTTAATTTACTTATGTTTTGAAATTCCGATTTTATTTTTATTATTTGTGAATCTAATTCGGTTTGTCTCTTAATTATAAACTTTTGAGATTTAAATAATAAATCGTTTTTTTCTGTTAAATCATCAATATACTCAGTTACCTTATCTTGGGTTTCCAATAAATTTATATTATGCGTCATTTCGGTCTTTTCTAATAAGTCAACCAATTCATCATTTTTTAACTCTACTATTTTGATTTGTCTTTCGATTTTTTCAAATACATAACAAATATATAACAGAACTCCTATTTCAAAGATATCAAGCATAAATTTTAAAATCATATTATTGAATTAATTAATAAGGTTTGTTTAAACATCTTTTTTTACAAAACAATCTATGAATTTGTAGGATTTCAAATATTAAATGTAATAAAATTCCAATAATAAAAACAACCAGCAGTTTATTTAGTATCAATTTACTCAATATTATTCCAAACAATAAATATAATATTCCTTCGCCTATACTTTCGAGCACTAAATACTTCGAATATACCGCGGTTGTTTTCGTGTATTGTTTACACGCATACCCATATTTACAATATAAACTATGGATATTTAACAAATAACCAAGTAGATGCTTTATGAAACCCGTTAAAAAAAACAATACGTGTACATTATTTACCACATTACGTATAAATACATATATAATACAACTATAAATACCTACAAAAATAGATTCGAATATATAATTCATTTAATATAGGTTGACATAATTGTTTTTCTATTCGTTTCCGCACATTTACAACTATATTTATTGTCTAACTGGGAAACTAAGTATATTTAGGTATATTTATAAAAATATCTTATATATTATATAAGTTATGAATTGGGTAATGAGTCTTTATGTTGCGTTCCTTTTCTTTTTATTAACTCCTAGTATCCTTTTAAGATTACCTCCCAAAGGAAGTAAATTTACGGTTGCTGTAGTTCACGCACTTGTTTTTGCGATTGTCTTCCACTTTACCCATAAATTAGTATGGGAAATATCCGTTTAAACTCTCAAAGAAATTGGTTAAAATATAAATAATATATAAACTTTGTAATATATATGTTATTCAACATAAATAAAAAACAAACTGTGTCAGCAGGACCTAATTTACAACAATATTATATTGAACTAAAAAACTCATATGCTGAACTACTCTCGAATAACATTAATTTAAAGTCGTTACACGACAATCTCACACACTCATATGATGAGTTAAAACTTTCACACGATGCTTTAATTTCAAATAATGCTGTTTTAAAATCGTCAAACGAAATGTTAACAGTTTCAAACGAGGAAATAAAAAACTCATATAACGTGTTAAAACGTTCACATGACGAACTAATTTTAAATAACTCTGTTTTAAATCTTGACACATTGACATCAGGAGTAAAAACGCAAAACGATGAGTTAATAAACGAGGAATTAGAAAGGACTTTAACTCCAGATAATTTTTAATAAATATAAAACATACCCAAACTTTAAAAAATTGAAATGCTTTTTAACTTCTATTACACGTCAAAACAATCTAAGTAAAAGCAATAATCAAAATGACAAATAAATCTGTAAACATAGAAGAATTCACAAAGCAATTTGAAGAAGCATTTAAGATAACGACAAAACCAACAATTAACGATGTGTTAATGTTTAAGCAACAATCAACACGTGCGAAATTATCAGGTATCACGATGATGACAACACTTGCGGAAGAAAAGAAAAAAGAAAGGGCAAAAATTGCCGAAGAAAAAACTCGACTTGCGTATGAAAGACAACGAATCTTAAAAGAAAAAAAAATCCTCAAAGAAAAAAACGAACAGGAAATTAAGAGAAAAAAAGAACTAATTAAAGAAACTAACCTAAGGGCAATAGAAGCAAAAGTTCGAAATGCTGAAGCAAAAGCAGCACTTGCTGAAAAGAAAGCAATAGCCATAGAAGCAAAAGCGCGTCTTGCTGAAACAAAAGCAACACTTGTTGAAGACAAAAATATTGCTTCAGAACAAAAAATTCGTATAATGAAAGAAGACAAAAGAAGAATTAAAGAAGAAAAAATTAAAAAAGATAAAGAACGAAAAGAAAGAATTGCTCGCAGAATTAAGGACGCCAGTTTAAGGGAATCCTTAGCAATCGAAAAAAAGTTGAACGAACAACTTAGGCTTGCCGACGCATGTCTAAGAATCGCAGAAGCATCGGTTAGATGTGAGGAATTAAAAGAAAAACTTGTGGAAACGGTTGATGGAGATGAGTATTACGATGCGGAAGAAACTACTGTTATTACACAATCTCAAAGTATTCACTCAGTTACGTTAAATACACAACACGACCTTCAAGTAGTTTCGCCATTAACAGAGACAAACTCTCAAGAAAAAGAATCTGAATCAGATTCAGATCAAGAAGAAGAAGAAGACGAAGAAGAAGAAGACGAAGAAGAAGAAGAAGACGAAGAAGAAGAAGAAGAAGAAGAAGACGAAGAAGACGAATCCGTTGACGAAGAAGAAGAAAAAGAAGAAGACGAATCCGTTGACGAAGAAGAAGAAAAAGAAGAAGAAGAAGAAGAAGAAGAAGAAGAATCTGTTCACGAAGATGAATAAGAATCTTAAAAAATATAAAAAATATAAAAAAAACAAAAAATATAAAAAATATAAAAAACAAAAAAACGTTTTTTTACGCTTATGTTTTTTTATATATTTTCCAATATAAGTTTGTGGGGTTTTTGGTATCTTTGCCGACAGGTTCCGGTTCAAACAATCTGTTTAATTCGACAACATCAATATACCCATATGAATGAATTATTTTATCGTAATACCCCTTTGTCTTATAATTGTCAACATAATTTGATTTATATTTAATTATATCATTTTCACTTAAATTAGGTCTGTGCGTTATTTCGTATAAATGGTGTTCCCAGTTTATAACATATAAATCGTTGCTGTTCTGACAGTCGTGTTCTTTAATAATCAATAAAGAATTGGGTTTTGATAATATTTGTAAATTCTTAAATAAATCCTTTACGATTGCGTCAGACATGTGATGTAGAGATACCATTATTAACACAACATCAATCGATTTTTCTTTAATTGTCGGAATCGTTATATTATCCCAAAAAATATACTGTAAATATTTCTTGTTTGTGTAATTATACGTTTCAGTCCATCCTGACAGACTTTCAACACAATATAAGTTATTTTTGTTTAATTTTAAAAATTGTCCGACCTCTTTCAAAACATCTCCATTACCTCCACCAATATCGACTATTTTCATCGATTTTAAAAAATCATTTTTTAAAATATAGTTGGAAATCTTTTTCGAAATAAAATTTCGGTTGGTTGGTATATTGCTTGTTATATTATATGAATGGTATAATTTTGAAATTTGTAAGAACTTTTTCTTGGAATAAGAACGGGTTTCGGTCAATAAACCCTCAATTATTTTAAGGATTTTTTCATTTTTTATTATTTTTTTAAGTAAAATATTAAACCTCATATTTAGACTCATATCTTTCATACTATAATAATATACAAAAATATAATATATATATACTGTATGACGATAAAAAAATGCGTTTCTGGATGTAAAGGATTCGAAAACGAAATTTGCGAAAAGGCACCCAGATGTGCGTATATAAATAGTTCTACTCGTAAATATTGTCGCTTATCATCTAAATATAAAATGG
>Ga0209107_10000153_pt1 | contig 40013 bp, 38 predicted proteins | sample LakErihyJuly2011_2_FD_187460 | JGI IMG/M metagenome (GOLD analysis project Ga0209107, IMG submission 187460) | Freshwater microbial communities from dead zone in Lake Erie, Canada - CCB hypolimnion July 2011 (SPAdes) (version 2) | ecosystem: Environmental > Aquatic > Freshwater > Lentic >...
TCAACTTGAATAACCGGCCCAGAAAAGCATTAAACTTTCAAACGCCTCTCGAGATGGTTCTTTCCAGCGTTACTGCTGCACTTCACGGTTGAATTGGCCGTGTTGATCTTACCTGCCGCAAGATTATTTCAAGGTGAAACGTCTTTCCTTTGAATAATCATACTTTCAAGGCTTTTCAGTCATTCTGGGGCTCATATCTTTTAAAAGTAACTTTTTGTGGTTTAATAGATCTATATGAAGGTTGTTTTTGAGTGAAAATTGTATGATTAAAAAAGTAGTTTTTGCATTTATTTTTGTATTTGCAGTTTGTGGAAATAGCTTTTCTGAAGGTGCTGAAGAAGCAAATTCGCTTACAGAACAGGTTGGAAAAGTAAATTCTGATGCAGAAATAGTTGAAGAAGATGAAGTTTTTCCGTTGTTCGAAGAAAATGAGTGCGCTGTGCCACCTAATCTTTTGCAAAAAGCGTTAATTTTTCTGACCGGGACAGCTCAAAATCATTGGACTGTTGAAAATTCATTAAAATTTTATGCGCCGCTGGTGGCTGCTTGTTACTTCAGTCAGCTCTCTGCTTCAAATGGAGATTTTTTAGATATAAATAATCGAACGAATAGTCATTTAAAGAAAACTGCCGCTTTTTATTTAGCTGTTGAAGCGCTTCAGCATTATTTGACTGATAAACGTGTTTTGTCTCCTCAGGATGCTGCGAGTCATTCATTAAGTTCAACGTGGCTGAGCGATCATGCTAGCTTAGGTAATTTATTCAAAAAAGATGAATTTCGATACAAACTTTCAATAAAAAGTTCTAACCCATCAGCATACTTTTATTATCTAAAGCGTCTTTCTATGCGTCTTTCTCGTGGCGCTAAAACGAGTGAACTTCTTGCAGATATTGAAGCTGAGTGTAAAAAACTGAGCATAGAAAGTGGTATTTCTTATGGTTCAGTTCCAGAAAATGAGAATTTTTTATTATTGGAATCACCAAAAACGATTTATTTAGAACTTGTGCGATCGGTACTTGGACGAATATTTGCCGTTGATTGTCGAAAATATGATGATTATGCGTGGCTTATTTTGGGAATTGATTTTGATCTCAAACGTGCATTTTTGCATTATGCAACCAAGGGAGAAGGAACAGAAGAGTCGCGTGACTTTGCTCATGACCCCGTTTCTGAAAAGGTATTTTGGTTAGTTACCTCTTTGCGGTTACTTTTGGCAGGACTTTATCTGCAGAGCTATTTCTTTAATCGAATTATTATTCCGTACAGCACTATTCAAAAACTTTCTCCAGCATTGCAAGATCGTTGTTACGAGTTGATGTGGCTTAACAAAACTCAGTTATAGAATTTTTAAAGTTCTGAGCTTTTGTATTTCTTTTTTTATAAAAATAAACATTTTATTGAAAATCCCCCTCAGAAAGTTCATGTGACATTAAGAAACTTAGGGCAATTTATTGAAATTTGTTTAAATGCGGCGTAAAGTCTTTATATGGTTTTGGTTTTGTGTGAGCGGTAAAATGTATAAAAGACGTCATGTTCAAGAGAAAATTAAGTTACTTGCACAGCACTATAAAGTTATTTTGGTAACTGGTGCGCGGCAAACTGGCAAAAGTACACTTTTGAAAAATTTGTTCCCTGAAATGCCACTTTTTACGTTTGATCGTCATCTTGATAATCATGGTGCGCGTGCAAACCCAGATTATTTTCTGAAAAATAGTCCCTCGCCAATTATTTTAGATGAAGTTCAATATGTTCCTGAGCTTTTATCGACAATCAAACGCAAAGTTGATAGTTCTGATGAAAAGGGCCAGTATTTTTTGACCGGTTCACATAATTTGGGATTACTTTCGGCTGCAACCGAAGGAATGACGGGTCGTATTGGAATAATTAATCTTGAACACATGAGTATTTTTGAAGATGCTCAAACAATTAAATTTGAAGCTGGAAAACAGAATCCGCCATCATGGTTAGAAGTTTATTTAGAAGATCCGTCATCTCTTATGAAAAATTTTGCGGGTTGCGCAGGGCAGCGCACAACGCTTGAAACGTTGTGGCGTGGTGGATATCCAGATGTTCTCAGTAGGCCAGATGAGTTGGTTTCAACTTATTTTAGTGATTATCTACACATGTATCTTGAGCGAGATGCTTTGTACGCAAATCCGAGTACCTCCTCGCCGCAATTTATGCAGTATTTTGGGTTGATGGCAGCGCTCACCGCACAAGAAGCAAACCATGATTCACTCATGAAGAAATTAGGAATTTCGCGTTTGATGACGCAGCAGTGGGAACATGTGATCAAGCAAACGTATCAATGGCGTGAGGTAAAAGCATATTCAAATAATCTATCTCAGCGAATTGTAAAAAAATCTAAGGGGTATATCACCGATACCGGTTTGGCGGCATTTATGCAGGGCGTTAGAGATCCGATAACTTTATTTAATAATCCACTCAGTGGCGCGTTGTTTGAAACACATTGTGTGAATCTTATGCATCAGCTGATCGAGCCGTTGTATCGACAGCCAGTTGTCTATCACTGGCGCAAAACGGGTGGCGCAGAAGTTGATTTGATTTTACAGATGAATGGAAAACTGTATCCGATTGAAATCAAACTTGGAACAACTTTAACAAAACATGACACTCGTGGAATAATGGCGTTTAAAGAAGAGTATGGCAGCAGCGTGCAGCATGGAGTTATTTTGTATCCCGGTGATCATTGCTACGGTTTGTCTGAAGATGTAACCGTGCTCCCATTCAATGCTTTGATGAAGCCGCGAGCAATTTCTATCGATCCAGTGCTTGCAAAACGACAGGAAGATTTTAAAGCAGTTAGTTTTTAAGGTTTGCTGATCGGTTACGTGATGCGTTCGCAGATGAATAGATACATTAATAATAGATGCTTGGCTATATAAAGACATTCTTCATCTGTAAAAGCTGTGCCATCATGAGATAAGCAATAATCAGGATCGCACGTGGCATCAGAATTCTCTAAGCGATAAGCTATGGGTTGAGTTGAGGCTGATGTGAAATAATTAATTTGTTCCATGAGCTCTAAAAGAATACGCTCTTTCCTGTTGGTGGGAGATTTTGTGACATATTCAAAGTATTCGATATTTGCGCTAATAACGTCTTGAGGTTGAGTTGCGTGTAGTGCCCATGTGCTCAAGCCAAATGTGAGAATTAATAAAATGAAATTCAATCCGTTTTTCATGAGAATATTTTTCGAATAAAATATTTTTTTCAAAGTATGCTTTGTTTATGTTGATTGTCCATCAAAATCAACAATGAAAAAGGAAATTATTTGTGTCGATTCTTAAGGTAGAACATTTAACAAAAAAATTTATATCAGGGTTTTGGCCGTTTTCGAGAGTACGTGAGTACACGGCAGTAAACGATATTTCGTTTGAAATACAAAAAGGTGAAATTTTAGGATTTCTTGGACCCAATGGTGCAGGGAAAACAACAACCATTCAAATGCTCTTGGGGACTTTGACGCCAACATCTGGAATGATTTCATATTTTGGTTCAAATTTTGCAGAAAATCGTATTGAATGTCTCAGGAAAATTGGATACTCGAGCGGGTATGAGCGTTTACCTGCGCGACTGACAATTTTAGAAAATTTAGACATCGTTGGTCGAATGTATGGATTGAGTGGGGCTGAGCGTTCTGCGCAAATTGAAAAACTTTTAACAACGTTTGGTATCTGGGAAAAGCGTCACCAAGAAACAGGTGGACTTTCTGCAGGGCAGGCAACGCGAGTGATGCTCTCTAAAGCTTTTATTGCAAATCCTGAAATCGTATTGCTTGATGAACCAACAGCATCGCTTGATCCTGACGTTGCAAGGGATGTTCGTACATTTATTTTAGAACAGTGCAAAAAATACGGAACAACAATTTTAATTACGTCTCACAATATGGGTGAAGTTACTCAGTTGTGTGATCGCGTGTTGGTTTTGAAAAACGGTTCAATTATTGCAAACAACACGCCAGAGGAACTTACTGGGGCGAGTTCTAATGTGCGCTTGAATTTGACTATTACAGATGATTTGGAACATGCTCTTCAATATTTGAAACAATCAGAATATTGTTTTGATGTTTCTAAAAATAATGTTTCAGTGACACTTGATGAGCATCAAATTGCAGACTTTCTTATCAAATTAAGCGAACAAAAAATTATGTATTCTCATATTTCAATTGAAAAGCCTACGTTAGAAGATTATTTTTTAAGTATTGCAAAACAAAAGGGAACTGTATGATTTCACTACAATCTGCCTGGGCTATGGTGTTGCGTCATATTAGAATTTGGCCAAAAGATTTTAATATTCCCTTAACTTTTTTATATTGGCCTATCTTGGACATTTTAATTTGGGGATTTCTTGGAGACTGGATACAACAATCTCATGTTTCAGGCGTTCAGAATTATAGAGCAGTTTCGATGATCTGTTTGCTGCTTTTTCAAATATCAAGCAGAGGAACAAATTGCTTAAATAACTATTTTCACGAGGAGCTTCACTCGAGTAACATTATTAATTTGTTTTCTCTTCCATTGTCGCTTTCCAGCTGGATAGCAGGGTGTATTTTGTACACAGCTTTGGTGACGAGCTTGATAGCTTTTATTTGCATACTATTTTCTCTCTTATTGTATGACCTGATGTTGAGTCAAATTTTAATAGCCTTTATTTATTTTGCAATTCCACTGTTCTTATGCAGTATTTGGCTTGGGTTTGTAAGTCTTTCTATTGTTACAATTTTAGGCAAGCGAGGAATGGAATTGGCATGGATTTTTGCATGGTTTTTTACACCATTTAGTGGCGCATATTATCCCGTAGAGGTTCTTCCTGCCTGGGGACAAGCAATCAGCTCAGTTATTCCTATGAGTTATATCTTTAGGGGTGTTCGGGACTGGTTAATCAATGGAACTAATCCAATGGCGTACTTAATTCAAGGGTATGCGATGAGTTTTCTCTACGCAGTTATCGCAATAGCTCTTTTTGTCTATTGTTTCAATCGCTGTAGAAAAAATGGTCTTGTACGGCTGATGGATTAAAACGATTTAATTAATCTTGAGCAATTCCTAAATCATCTAAATATTGATTTTTTTCGTGTGTTGCAAATGCCACAAAATCGCTGATTTCATCATCAGTCCATGTGGTTTCGTCTGGCTTTACGAGTAAGTATTGAGTTGTTATGTGTTGATCGAAAGATCCATCTGGATGTCTTATTTCTTTTTCTATAATTTCTGTTAGCTCTTGGCGCTCTGCTTGAGTCATCGTAAGTGCGTTTTCCCAGTCTGTGATTACTTCACTGAGAATTGAAATTTTAACTTGTTTCTCCCATAAAAATAAGTGGCCAGCTTGTCTAAGTGCATCCAAGAAAATGGTAACTTTATCTTTGACGTCTTGGGGTGAGGTATATGTTATTATGTTGATAACATGTGTGCAGATGTTTGGGGTGGTTAAAATTGCCATCAACGTGAATGCTATTTTAGAAATAAATTTCATCTAAGTTTTTCTTTATATTTTTTTAAATTAATTATGTGCCTGATTTTATGGTTAGCGCTTTTTTGGTGGAATTTATTTGTGGCGTATTTAAAAAATGCAAAAAGTTGCATTTTTTAATCTTTAAGATTTCAGCAAGGCAATTTTTTAAAGAATTTTTCTTTGGGGAAAGCATTGTTTTAAGGAGTTTTTTGGCGCGAAAAATATTGGTTAGTTCTTTTTTGGATTGAGTGGGCCTTTCTTGTAATGTTTACAATCTGGATTCCTTTCGGTGATCATAAAAAGGGAATGGTACTATTTTTAGATTGGCCTTCTGATGATTTTATGGCACGCTTTTTTGTTTGTTTTGACAATCGTTTTTGGCGGCATTTTATCCATTAATGCAGGATCTGGACAAAGCTCAATGCCAGCTTCATTGTCGGATGGGTTTGATGATTTAGAAAGTCCTAAAAATGCTGAAGATTCAGGCGGTCTTGGCGATTCAGCTAGTGTTTTTGTGGTTGTTGATTCAGGTGAATCTGAGCATTCTGGTTTTGGTTTATCTGTTGTAAAATCTTGGAGTCCTGGGGTTTTGCAGCATAGTAGTTCTTCGGTAAGTTCTGATGACGACGAGGGTGCTACAATTTCGCGACGAAAATCAGCCGATTCTTACTCTGTTGTAATTGATCAAATTCATAATCTTCGTTCGAGAAAGCATGAAGAAAGCTATCTTTTGGATGGTTATATAGATTTCTCTGAATACGAAAAGCAGTCTATCGCTGCTCGTCAATCTTTCTCGGGTTGTTATGAGCTTTTGATAAAATTAAGAAATGTCATCGAATCAACGTTGCTTGGTCTTAATCCGGTAGATGATCGTATGTGCCGTCCTGGGCTTACTCGAGCTGTGCCAGAGCATCTGCGTAGGCTTACAGAGGGATATAGTGAATTATGTTCAATTTATCTTGAATATTTACGTAGTGCGTTTAATTTGGGCTTGGGCATTATCGTGTCAGCAAGTATTGAGTCGCGTATCTTAGAGGAACCACAGATGTTCGCCTCAGGTCTTTGTGGATCTTGTATGTCAATTTGGCACTCCGCTGATTTTAATTGTGCAAATTGCGGAGTATCCATGTTTTCTATTCCAGAAGAAGCATTTTTTGACGCGAGTTGCAACCTGTTGCGATTAGTTAAAAAATCTGAGGAATTTAGAAAAACTACTCAAATCTGTCTTGATGAACTTCAAGATGTGGCTCTCTGAGAAATTTTATTCATATGAAACTAGCCTCTTAGTTTTGCTGCTGTCTTAAATTTAATATCTGCTCGTTGCATGTTGAGACCTATCCAAAATGCATTGCTGAGTAGCTCAACCGATTTTGGCGTGAGGAGTAATTCGTATTCTATTATGGCTGTGCGAATGGCCTCTGTTGTTTCATCAATATTTGAGCGGGTATCTTCTTTAGAGGCGTGAATCTCGCCAAGTCTCAACATCTTTTTACGCGTTTGGCTGAGCCATATGCATCCAGCAAGTTTACCTTTTGTGTATTCAATTTCTTCGGGCGAAAAAGTTGAAAAAGAGGCATCTTTAATTCTTAATTCATCATAAATGGTTGTTTCAAGATTTTTTGAGGGGTCTTTAGCCGGCGACAAATGGCCGTCTTGCTTAATTTTTTCTAGATATACCTCATATGCATTTGTAAGGTCTGTGCATCCTTGTGTAAATCCAGCTTCAAAGGGTGAAGGTGTAGGAAGTGCTCTTGTTTCACCGGTGCATGCCTGGGGAAACAAGTGCAATTGGTGTGCTGTATGCGTTGGTGGGAAAAAATAATGATTCATCATTGCACGTGAGTGTTCCCTGGCGAGGTTTTGTTCTCGTTGATAAGCTTCTAATAATTGCTGTTGACGCCATTCGTTCATAAGGGCTTCTTGGTGTCTGCGATATGCCTCTTGGTGCATTGCATGAATATGTTTTTGTCGTTGTAGGATTTCTGCTCGAGCTTGAGCTTCTTGGTATTTTTGGTAAAGCAGTGCTTCAGCGGTCGATCGAGCGAGATCTGTTTCAATCCGAGAAAGAAGATCATTCATTGTTGCCTGTACTTGGCGGCTTCTGATTTGGTCCTGAAGCATATCCCATAGTTTTTGGGTTTGATCTGTAGCAGCTGGCGCAGGGTGAAGCTCTTCTTTGCCCTCTTCTGCGCACAGAGCTTTTCTTTCTTCTCCACCTGGCGACGCTTGTTTGAGTCGAAGCGCATCGAGTGCTTCTTCATGTATTCTTGCTTCATCTGTTGCGGCTGCAAGTTGTACGTCTAATCTTTCGAGTGCAGCAGCTTCTTGTGTTGCTCCATCTTCAGCCACTTTGATTTCTGTTTGCAGTCTTACTTCTTCTGATTTTCTGTGTTGATCTTCTTCAGCGTTTTGTACTGATCCTTTCAGCTGTATTTGTTTTAAGATGATTTTTCTTTCTTGCTCTAGTGCTTTTTTTTCTGCAGCCTGCGCCAGAGACTCTTTTGTGTTGAGCTCTTCAAGGCGCATAATTTCTGCTTGTGCATCGAGTGCGCGAGATTCTTCCTCTCGTGCTAGATCTTCTGCTCTAGCGGCCGATTGTTCTTCTTTGAGCTGTTTTTCTAGTTGCCATTGATGAAGTTCTTCTTGGTACATTCCAAAGCGTTCCATTGATTGTCTGAGTCTTTCATCTTGCATGCGAGCTTCTTCGCAGAGTTTTTCAGCCTGATATTTGCGCATAGATTCTTCGGCAGCAAGAATTTCATCAGCGAGCAATCTTTCGCGTATTTTTTTTTCTACAACTAATGTTTCTTGGGAGCTGGCTTCAAGGCTGCGTAATGTGGCTTTTTTTTCTATTTTAGCTTGTTTGATCGCTTGTTTTTTTTCTTGGGCAACTCTTTGGGCTTCTTTTATTTCAGCGGCCTTGAGGGCTTCTTCTTCCAATAATTCCTCTGCCGCCGCTTGTCTCAGTTTGGTTTCTGTTATCAACGCGATTTTTTCTGCCGCTGCGTTGTCAAATTGGTCTTCGCATTCTGCCATTGTAGGGAGTCTTGGTTTTTCAGGTTCGCCTAGAACTATCGAGCGATAGGCATCAAGTGTGTTTGTACGTTCTGTGACAGAAGAGTGTTTTGCCTTTTCGATAGTTTTTTTTGTTACATGGCCTCTGATATATGCAAGATTTGCAAGATGAATAGCCGCCTCTGGATTGTAGGTTACTTTCCCTGTTTCAGCATCAAGTTCCATTATTTTTGAGTAGTCATATGCTCTGGTTATTGCTTGAGCATCCTCAGTTTTAGTAGAAGTAAAGCCCACTTTGAAATCGTTAGATAACGTTTCTGGATCGGTGTCTTCTGAAGTTTCTGGTTGCTTCTTGCACGTAGATTTATATTCATATGCTTCCAAGATGCCGTCACATAATTGAATGCGCTTAAATATTTTAGATAAAATTTCTTCATCGACCGCTTGAGCGATCAAGGAAAGATATTCAACGGTTGCCATCTCAGCAATGATCAGATCTTCGTGGTTTACAGTATCATTATCGCCTGAGCCAAGGTAAAAACCTGCAAGAAATGGACTGAGCTGCAAAGGATCATTGTCTGGTGTCTCGAAATATTCATAGAGGGGTTTTAGTAAGGCTTGAGATCTTTCTGATTTGAGCAGCTCGGAAAACTCACTATTGATTTTGAGTTCAGTTTTTACAATTTCTTTTTTCGCTCTTCTTTTCGGAGCGCTCACAAGTGTTGATGCTGTTGCAAATAAGGCAAGAATGGCCAAAAGATGTGCTAAATTTTTTTTCATAAAAGGTGAAACGTTGTTTGCATAAGTTTTTATGCCGTGCAGATAAGTTATTCTGAGGGCTTTGTCGGATCATTACAAGGTAAGTGTTCTTCAGAATAATTGTTGAAAATAATTGAGTGCGATAGTTTTGGCCCAAAAAAGCATTAAATTGTTAATTCTTGTTTCAAGTAGAAAAAGCAAACGATTGTAAGGGGCTAGCGTACTAATATCCTAGATCAGAAAAAGTTGGATTATTTTAATAAAAAAGAGCCTTCTGTTTTTGAGAAGGCTCTTTTTTGTGGTATTGGGTACTTAAAAAAGTCTTGGAAGGCAGATGATGCGGCTTTTTGGTTTTGCGGGCTTTGAATCATTCCATTCACGCGAGAATTTGAGGTGGAGTTGTTGTAGGTCTGAAATGATGCTGTCTATCATCCCATCAGTGAAGGAAATGCCACTATGGGAAAGAAATTCGTTTTCTGAGCGTTCAGCTCGTGAGAGCTTTTTGGCAGAGGTATAAAAGCGAATCATTCCTTGAAGTTCTGTGAGCGCATCAATTCTTTGACCAGTGTAGGTTAGTGCCGCATATGTTTTTTCAAGGTGATCAATGCGGGATAATGCTTGCCCGATGGTTTCTGCGTTGAGTGCTGGAATAATTGCAAGAATCAGAATGAGTGCGATCTGTTTTAACATTTTTTTCATCAGTATATGCCCTTTTGTTTCGACGGTGAGTGCTATGTATTTAGTTTGAACCTTGAGGTCGATTCTTTCAAAAGGTCGACTGCTTGCGTAAGAAAAGGGGGAATATTAAGGTTTATTGGCAGTTAAAGCCGTATTTTGGGGCATTTATTTGAAAAATATTGAGAAATAAATCTGTTTTTTGTGCTTTTATAAACTTGAAACATGATAGGGGTTCTTCGGAAAATGTTTCGAGTACCGCAGCTCTTTGCAGAAAATATTTCGGTATTTGTTTTATTCTGCCTTGAATAATTACCTAAATGAAAAGTAACTATAGATTTTTATAGCAATTTAAAATCTTGGTTGCCTAATATTGTTCTTATACTGTATGGGGCGATAGGGCTCTGTTATTATTTAATTTAACGGGTATGGCAGATGAATATTCGCTTGTTTTTGATAGTATTTTATCTCGTTTTATCGGGTCTATGTTCTGCGGCCAGAAGCGAAGTTTTGAGTAAGTCGCGACCAGCGGTTTCAAGAGCTGTTGGTAAAGAATCATGGGCTAAGCGAGCTGGCTTGAAGCTTAAATTTTGGGGTCGTCAGGATACGATAGGACTTTCAAGGACAGTTTTGGGAAGGCAGGATAAATCAGCTATTGCAAAAAAAGACGCAGCTCATCAAGCGCAAGACCTTGCATCATTGAAAGTTTATGAAGCGCACGTTGGGTTTGATGCAAATCAAGATCGTAGGGAAGCCAAAACACGATTTTCTTGGATTCCGGGAATTCATTCAAAGGCGCGCTTAGCCGAAAATCGTAAAAAACAGGATGTTCAACTCAACAAACTTGATGAAAGCATAGCAACACTTGGGCAGCATGAAGCTGCAATAAAGGAAAATATTAAAGCTTCGGGAAGTGATCAGGATTTGAAAAAAGTTCATGAGGGTCGATTGGCTGCAGTGCGAAATTTTAGCAAACATCTTGCAGATAAGCGGTCCAGGGTGCTTGAAAATGCTGAGAAAACAGAGAGTAAGCTCAGGGGCAAAGTCTTTTCATCAACCGATGCTCTTTTGAGCGTTAAATAATTTAACATACACGTTTTTTAAGTTTATATAGAAAGAGACTTCGTTTTTGAGGCGAGGTCTCTTTTTCTGTTTTAACAAAGCAAAATATTAAAGATTTGGTTTTCTGAGTAAAAAATATTTTTTCGTGCTTTCATAAACTTGAAAAACGCGGTAGCTTGGTTGAGTGTCATTCTTTAAAAAATAACCCTATAGATTAAGCGTTTTTCGCTGAAAGTTGTTCATATGTCTAGTTACAATCGTATTATTATGATGGGTAATCTCACCAGAGATCCTGATATTAAAAATTTAGCTTCTGGCCAAGCGGTATGCCGTTTGTCATTAGCTTCCAATCGTCAATTTAAAAATAAACAAACCGGCCAAATGGTTCAGGAAGTTTGTTTTGTTGACGTTGACGTCTGGGGAGCTCAGGCAGAATCGTGTTCTAAGTTTCTTGCAAAAGGTCGTCCAGTATTGGTTGAAGGGCGCCTTAAGCTTGATAGCTGGGAAGATTCAGAAGGTAAAAAACAAAGTAAGCATTCAATCGTTGCCGATCGCGTAACGTTCTTGAATGGTGGTGCTTCTGCGGAAGCTGATGACCAAGAAGTTTCTATGCAACCAATGAGTCAAGAAACCAAAATGGAAACTATTAGTTCGCTTAAAAGTTTTGCTGCAAAGCGCTCATCAGGCTCATCAAAAATGAGCACGGGAGAAATAAACTTTAAAGATGAAAAGGTTTTTGACGACGAGTTGCCATTTTAGTTGGCTTTGCTGGACAAAAAATAGTGCTTTGGTATAGTTACGATATTCGCGGTAGAGCTGATTATTAAAGATATTTCGCTTCGGTTTTAAGTAAATCGGGGGGATTGGAGTAGGTAAGATGGAACAAACAGGACTACAAATTCCTGAAAAATATGCAATTTTCCAAACAGGTGGAAAGCAATATCAAGCAGTTGTCGGAAAGACACTTGGTATTGAGAAATTAGATTTATCGGCTGGTGATGCGGTAACATTTAACGATGTTTTGCTTGTAAAGCTTGGCGATGCGTACAAGGTGGGTGCACCGTTTGTCGCTAATGCTACAATTACTGCAGAAATCGTTAAACAAACGCAAGGTCCAAAACTTATTATTTTTAAGTTTAAAAGACGTAAAAAATACAGAGTCAAAAATGGTCATCGTCAACCGATTACTGTTGTAAGATTCATGTCAATTGACGCGTAAGTTTATAACTTTCAAGAAGGCCTTAGGTAAAACTAAGGCCTTTTTTGTTCTGATAAATAATATGTTTTAATATTGTTTTTGTTTGTTTTTATCTTATCAAATACAGCTGTTCGGGGGTGGAGTTCTTGACAAATTAAATTCATTGTCTGAAAATTCTTATTTGTTTATACCATACAACGTAGCTAAAGGGGTCGGAGGATTCGTTTTGCGAGGGCTTGATTATTTAGAAGATAGACTAGCGTTAAAGGATAAGCGAGACTTTTTTTGTGGGAATTTCTCTGAAGAACTTGATATTAATACAAAAGATATAACCTACATAACAGATATTCCGCGAGATGAATATTCGCGTGCCCAAAAAATAATAGAAAAAATAAAAGAGACTCTGCATCTGATTCGTGGTTTAGATTATAATTTTGACCTTCCTCTTCTTGAAGTCTCGATAGAGCAATTTGACATAAATGTGAAATATCTAAAATTAGTGAAACGATATTATCGTTTGCTCTATAATTTAAACACTATGAGGGGATCAGTAAGAACTCCTCAATTATTTATGATACAACAAAAATTGACGGCAATTTCTCTTTCTTACAAAAAAAATTCTCAGGTACGGCCCATTTTCCTAAAAATGTTAAGCATAAATGATCAATTGGATTTGTTGCGCGATCTCTTTCAAGAAGCGCTAGATGTTCGGGTTGTTCTGTCTAGGGTTGGGTATTCAACTTTTATGCGTTACCTCAATTTAAACATTGAATTAATTGAAATTAGTATTAAGTATTCTGAAATCTTAGAATCTGATAATTCTGTTCTAGGCAAGTTTTATGAAGACTTATTGTATTATAAAAATGTTCGCAATAGAGTAAATAAAGAAATGGAGTGGATCTCGCAACAAAAGAGATCTGCAAAGCTTCATCGTCAAAGACATGCCGAAGGTGTAAGAACTCTGCAGGTCAAGCCGCTCGCAAGAACTAAACCGCAACGAATGCATCATCAGCAACGTTACATTTAGGTTGTTTAACAATATTTATTTGGTGTAGAAACAACGGCTTTTAAGTCGTTTTTTGCTTTATTTTATGAAAAATTCTTTTTGTGTGGCTTTGAGGTTGACATTGCAGAGCACCTTAGTCACCCTGTTTGGGTAGGCATATTTTTGGTATTTATTGGCTATCAATGCCACTTTATAAAGGAATCGTTCAGTGTCGCAACCAGTCTCATTTAATTTCTCTAAAGAGTTGATTAAGAAAAAAGTTTTAAAAAATGGTATGACCATTATTTCATATGCCGTCAAGACCGTTCCTAAGGTGTTGGTTCAAATTGCATATGATGTGGGTTCAGCAGTTGAAGAACAAGGCGAAAAAGGGCTTGCTCATTTAGTTGAACACATGATTTTCAAGGGAACAAACTCTTTGCAGGAAGGTGCTATTGATTCGATTGCACGTAAATATGGTGCAGATCTTAATGCCTTTACCAGCTCAGATGTGACCAGTTATTATTTTGAAGTTGATAAACAAAATTGGAAAAACTTTATTCCACTTTTTGCTGATTGCATGAAAAATGTCTCGTTTGATCCTGAACATTTGGCGTCAGAAGTCAAGGCAGTTGTACAAGAACTTAACATGTATAAAGATCGTCATGTTTCGCGCATGGTTCAACTTGCGCTTGATCTTGGGTTTCCATCAAATCATCCGTATCATCATCCAACGATTGGCTACAAAGAAGATTTAGCAGCAGTAACGGCCGCTGATTTACGTCGTTTCTATGAAAAATATTATCATCCAGAACGTGCGGTGTTATTTATGGTTGGCGATATTGATTCTGATGATGCAATTGCCTATGCCGAAAAATATTTTGAAGATATCCCAAATGGTGGATCATCTGAATTTGATAAATTTCCTGCGTACGTGCACAATTTGACCGTGCATGCGTCTCGCATCTATGAGCATGTGCAGCAAGAACAAGCAATCTTTTATTGGGTTATTCCTGGACTCAAATCTGGTGCAGAGTTAGTCGTTCAGGCTGTTCAATCTATTTTGGGCGGTGGTGAAGGGAGCAGGTTGTATCGTGCGCTTGTTGATGATGCCAAAGTTGCCGATGATATCGGTGTTGAAGCGTATCAAATGCTTCATGGTGGATTGTTTATCATCGTTGTTGAGCCTAAAAAAGGTAAACTTGATCAGTGCCGAGAAATTATTATTGCAGAATTAACTAACTTGATGGTTGGTGGATGCTCTGAGATTGAGCTTCAGAAATTTTCAGCTCGCTATGCCTCACACTTTGTTCGCTCTGTTGAAAATCCAAGTGGATTGGTTGATGCGTGGATCGAGTCATATTTTACAACACGCGACGAATTTGACGTCTTTAATAAATTGAGCAAATTAGAAAGCGTTTCGAATAATGAGATTCGTGGGTTTGTTGCAACTCACATGGATCCATTTTTGATGAGTTCTATTGAAGTGATGCCATTTATCAAATCAAAAGAATATTTCTGGGATCGTTCGCAACAATATCTTAAATATGTTGAAGCGCAAATTTTGCAAGCTCATCAGCGCACGACAGAGGTTGTAGAACCGGTATTGCCTGAAGAATATTCTCATCCAAAATTATTGGAATTTACGTTTCCTCGTCCGACAAAAGAATTGGTTATTGGTTCTGGTCTTCAAGTTGTTATGGAAAAAAATACCACCGTTCCACTTGCAACGATGGTGCTTCAGTTGAGAGATGGATCATATTTTGCTTCATCAAAAGAAGGCCGAATGGTCAGCATGATGATGGGAACGATGCTTGAGGGTTCAAAGACGCAGAGCAAAAAAGACTTGCTTGATTACTTTGAGCGTCATGGCATTACGTATCGTCTTGATAGTTTTGGTGCAACGATTTCGTTGGTTTCAGCAAATCACGTTGAAGCATTTGATCAATTTCTCAATATGATCTTCAATCCATTGTTTGATGCAAAAGCGATTGAGCATGTAAAAGTATTAACAATTGCAGGGCTTGAACGTTCAAAAGATTCACCAACTGATGTTGCAAATAGATTGCTTCGCAGTGCGGTGTACAAAGGAACCGCCAATGAGTGGACTGTTGATGAAATGATTGATGCAATCAAAAAAATAACGTTGTTTGATTTTGTAAAACTTCATGCGCAGCTTATTCGCCCAGAAATGATGGTCGCATCAGTTGTTGGTGATTATGATGAAGATGCAGTTGTTGGATTACTCAAAAAATATTTTGAACCAATTATGCCCCAACAATATGTGCCAAGAAAACTCGAAGAACGCAAATTTGTTCCTGCAGAAAAAATTGATTTTAAAATGCAACGTGATCAGGCAGTCTTCCTTCTCGGACAACCGTCAGAAGTTACATTAAAAGATCCGGTGTACTTACCGATTAAGCTCTTAAATTTAATTGCGTTTTACTCGTTAGGATCACGATTGTACAAACTTCGCGAGCAAACGGGATTGTTTTATTCAGCATCTGGCGGCTTTGCTGCAGGATCCACTGAAGAGCCGGGTCATGATTCGATTTTTGCTATTTTAAATCCATCAACGCTTGATGATGCAGAATCTCAAATCAGAATGATGGTTGAAGAGCTTAAGTTGCATGGCGTGACAGAAGATGATCTTGCGTCAGCTCGTCAATTGCTGCTCAAGCAAACGATTGATTTGATCGCAACGTCATCTGAACGCGCATCATTGTTTGCTGCTATGAAAGTTTTGGATTTGCCTGAAAATTATTACGATGAAATGATTGCACGGGTGAACTCAATTACCGTTGCTGAGCTCAATGAGGTTGCCAAAAAGTATTTTGATACATCCGCAATGGCTCGTATCAGAGTTGGCATGGTCGCGTAATTTTATTTGTTATTTTTTCAAAGAGTGCAGTCAGAAGGCTGCACTCTTTTTTTATAGAGGTTTTTTCGTGTTAAAACGCGTTATTTTAGGATTGTTACTTCTTATCATGTCTCATGGTAAGGCGATTACCGCGCGTGAGCTGTTGGTACAGGTTGATCGGTTGTTGTTGCATTCAGAGAAAATGCCAGTGCATCCATTTTTGACCGGGAAAATTTTTGCACGGATTTTATTTTTCAAGCAAAGTATGTATGTAAAAATTTTAGACGTTTCAATTTCAGCAGAGGTTGTGAGAAGTCTTTTTTTAGCCCCTGTTTCTGAGCGATTTGTTGAAGATGCTTTAGCTGAATTTGCAAAATTTACCGAAAAAGCTGCAGCGTTTTTTCGATTTAAGGCTTATCCATATAAGATTTTAGAAAAGATAGCGTTATGGTTTATTGGTGCGGCGCTTTCTGAATATTTTTCTAAGGCTTTGTGCAAGGAATCTTTTGCGCAGCGGCAAAAAAGAAGCCTGCGACGTGCGCACGCGCTTACAGAAAAAGAAAAGGCTGAAGTCGTGTTGAATAATTTTTTCTTGAGATTCGGCACTAGGTCGTGGCAGGTTTTGCTCGGTGATTGGGAAGTTGCAGCATAATATTTTGGTATGCCGTACAATTGCGGATACAAATAAAAAAGAGGGAGTTTTTTAGGCTCCCTCTTTTTTATTTATTTGTTTATTAAATTTAAGCTAATTATACGAGTTGTATCTTAGGTGAAGGTGCTTTTGTATCGTCGAATAAAATTTGAGTGGTGAAATCAACATTATTAACAACATGCATGCTAAGTTTTTCAATTGATTTTGCAAGAAGATCTCTTACAAGATTGTATCCATGATCCGTTTCCATCAAATCGACAACGAATTTAGGAAGTTTGTTGGTTGCAGCAAGAATAACAAGAAAATCATCAGCAACTTTTTCTGAAATCATGCCAATCGTTGCGAACTTGCAACCCATTGGTTCAAATTTACCTTTTTCTGATGCTGTCAAAACCCAACGTACCATAGAGTTTTTTAGAATTTTTGTGGTTTCAAGTTCATCTGCAAGCCACAATTGTTTACGCGATGCCGCCTTGAGAAAGAGTTGTCCAAGCTTTGCTTTAGCTGTGCGTTGCTTGATGTTAACGATATTATTATTATCTTTATCTTGATCATATTCTTGTACAAGAACTAATTCGCCAGCAATCCATTCTACGATTTCAGCAGGAGTTGAATTATTTGTTTTTTCAAATCGTGTGTCGATGAAATATTTTGCAATGATGTTGAGAAAATCAGCAGAAAATCTAAGGTATTCATTAAATTTGTGTTGGTATGCAGCAAGAGTTGGTCTTGTGTTAAATCCAAATCCTTGTTTCCATGTTTTGTTTGGTGAAGCATACGTTTTGCTCAGGAGATTATGAGATGCAAAAAGGAGGGCACTACGTTGCAGTGTTCTTTTTGTTCCACCATCGATGGTTGGAAGATATGCAGCCATTTTGTCTGAGATTGAAGCTTTTGGTTCAACAGTGTCTGTTGAGGTTGCAGGGGTTTCTTGAACTTCTGTTACAACAACATCAATTTCTGGTAAAACAACGTCTGTTTCTGCAGAAAAAACTGAAACTGAGGCGCTCAGCGCCAAGAGAAGTACTAATACATTTTTTTTGATCATTTTATATCCTTTTTATAACGATAACGGTGGAAATTTCGAACTATTCAATAAAAATAACATATCACGTTTTAGCGTGGCTGGAAATTATTTTTTTTCTTCCAAAAAGGTTTATTCATATCGTTTTTTTGAGAAATGTTCGTTTCTAGCTGAAACGAAATACCCATATCGGTGAGTTTATTGAGTGAATCGTTTGAAATCTTCATTTTTTCGGCGAGCTTGACTGCAAAGAACTTACCATCTTCAGGGTATTGAAGGATTATTTCAGCCGTTCCTGGTGTGAGATGATCGTTGATTGCAAGGCAATGATATTCGCTGACAGGTTCTGGGATGGTGATTATAATTTTGGCGATGGTATCATTCATCTCAAGGTAATTTTGTGCAGGAAAGATCGATTCTGCCTTGATTTTTCGCTGTTCAAGGTTCGTGCCATCGATTTCGCCTCTGACAATGAAAATATTTTTGCCTTCATTGAAATAGGTTTCACAGGTTGCAAATGTTTTGGGGAAAATAATCAGTTCCGCTTTGCCCGAAGCATCTTCAGCTTCGCAAAATGCCATGCGTTCCATTTTTTTGGTCATGATGATTTTTGAATTTAAAATAAGAACCACCATGGTTACAACTTCAGTTTTGTTTTCAAAGCTTGGATCAGAGATAAATCGTGATTGAATGGCGGTTGAGAGCAACTTGTATTCGTTCAGCGGGTGATCGCTGAGGTATACACCGATACTATTTTTTTCTTTATCCAACCGTTCTCGTGATGACCAATCGGTGATGACTGAATAAATATGTTCTTCTGCTTTCTGTTCACCAGATTTTGCATCAGCAAACATGCCAAAAAGTGACATTTGACCAGTACGGGCTGATTCTTGGTGTGCGTGCGCTTTGTTCAAAATTGTTTCTAAATCATGTGTTTTTTGCGCTCTGGAACCCGGAAGGCTATCAAATGCACCGGCGGTAATTAAGCTTTCGATCACCCGTTTATTAGATGTTCGCAGGTCAACGCGTGAGCAAAAATCGAGCAAACTAGAAAAAGGACGTTCTTTTCGTACCTCAAGAATGTTATGAAGGGATGCTTCGCCAACGTTTTTTACGCCTTTGAGGCCAAAAATAACGCTTTTGCCAATCGGCGTAAATTCAATATCAGAGGTGTTGATATTTGGAGGGAGTACGGTGACGCCAAATTCTTTGTTTCGTTGCAGGTACAGCGAGAATTGATCGGGATTTCCAACTTCAAAAGACAAAAGAGCCGCGAAAAATTCTGCAGGATAATGTGTTTTGAGGTAAGCGGTGTGGTATGCGATGAGCGCATACGCGGTCGAGTGTGATTTGTTAAATCCGTAGCCCGCAAAATATGCCATTAAATCAAAGAGTTCTTCAGCTTTTTTTGTTTCAAAGTTCCCTTTTTTGGCGCCTTCAAGGAAAATGCTTTTTTGTTTCGCCATTTCTTCAGGTTTTTTCTTTCCCATGGCTCGACGCAACAGATCAGCACCACCAAGTGAATATCCACCGATGGCTGATGCAATTTTTTGCACTTGCTCTTGGTACACGATAACGCCGTATGTTTCTGACAAAATCGGTTCAAGTTCTTTGAATGAGTAAGTTGTTTCGATCTTTCCGTGCCGTCGGTTGATGAAATCGTCCACCATCCCAGATCCGAGTGGTCCTGGGCGATAAAGTGCATTAACCGCGATAAGATCTTCAAATTTTTCTGGTTTGAGGCGACGGATCACATCAGTTACCCCATCTCCTTCAAACTGGAACACGCCGCTGCACTTTCCTTCGCCAAGAAGTTTAAAAACAGCGGTATCATCCAGCGCCATTGAATCGAGATCGATTTCAATATCATAATTTTTTTTAATCCAGCGCAGTGCACAATCAACAACCGATAGATTTTTGAGTCCCAAAAAGTCCATTTTGAGAAATCCCAGTGTTTCAAGTTCAGTCATCGCGTACTGGGTGACCAAATCGGTTGTTTTGGCGGGAACATACATTGGAATGATGGTTTTGAGGGCTTTTGGTGTGATTACAACACCGGCCGCGTGCTTGGAAGCGTGCCTGGTGAGGCCTTCGAGCTTGAATGAAATATCAAATAATTTTTGAAGTTGCGGGTTGGCGTCAACCATGTCTTTGAGCTTTGGCTCGAGTTCGAGTGCTTCTTTCAGGGTGATTTTGAGTTGATTTGGAATCAGTTCAGTCAGGTGATTGGCATCAGCAAAAGGGATGCTCATGGCGCGTGCGACGTCCTTGAGTACGCCTTTTGCCATCATGGTTCCAAACGTAATAATTTGGCATACGCAATCGTGACCATATTTTTGTCTGACGTATTCGATAACTTCTTCACGGCGATTGATGCAAAAGTCGATATCGATATCAGGCATGCTGATACGTTCTGGATTCAAGAAACGCTCGAATAATAAATTATATTTTAGCGGATCAACGTTTGTAATTTTAAGTGCCCATGAAACGAGTGATCCAGCAGCCGATCCCCGACCAGGACCAATCGGGATTTTGACTTCTTTTCCCCAGCGAATGAAATCAGATACCACCAGAAAGTAGCCAACAAATCCCATTTTGCAAATCAGGTCTATTTCAATCTCAAGGCGTGCTTTGTAATCTTCGAGTCGATCAAGTGGAATAAGTTTTTTTTGAACAATTTCATCAAGGCCTTCTCGGCTGAGTCTTGCAAAATGTTCGTTGTCAGTTTCGCCGGTTTCTATTTTGTAGACGGGAAATTGTAGTTGTCCAAAGATAAATTTAAAGTTACAGCGATCTGCAAATTTACCGCTATTCCAAACAACTTCAGGGTTTTCAGGAAAAGCCGCCAGCATTTCATCAGTGGTTTTAAGATGGCCCTGAAAATCGCCGAAAGAATAACGATCAGGGTTTGATAGGGTGTCCTTTGTTTGAATCGAAAGCATCACTTCGTGAGCTTCTTTGTCATCGCATGAAAGATAATGCGCATCACCGGTGGCCACACAGTCAATACCGTATTCTTTGCCATATTTAAAGAGCAATTCATTGGTGATTCGCTGTTTTTCATCATACGGCGCCATGACTTCAAAAAAGAAGTTTTCGGGCCCAAAAACGTCGAGAAACCATTCGATTTTTTCTCGGGCTTGTTCAATCTGACCTTCGCGCAGAAGGGTTGGAATTTGTCCCCCAAGACAACCGCCACTGGCTATAAGACCCTTGGAAAATTGCTTTAAAATCGCCTGATCGATACGGGGCTTGAAATAAAAACCTTCAAGAAACGAATAAGTCATCAATTGGCATAGATTCTCATAGCCCTGAGCATCTTTAACCAGGAGCACCATGTGATAGTACTTGTTGCGCGAGTCTTTTACTTTAGCATTATCGGTAAAGTACATTTCAACGCCAAGAATCGGTTTTATGCCAGATTTCTCAGCTTCCTGAAAGAATTTTACCGCACCAAAACAATTACCATGGTCTGTGATGGCCATGGCTTTTGAACCTTGTTTTTTTGCAAACGAAATTGCGTCTTTGATGCGCAATGCTCCGTCGAGCAAAGAAAATTCGGTATGAAGGTGGAGGTGACTAAAGTGTTTTTCAGACATTATTATTTTTTTAATTTATATAAAAAAGTAAGACGAGTTTATACCTCGTCTTACTTTTTTAGTGTTTTTTATTAAACAGCGCGTAAAGCGGCTTCTTTTTTGGCGGTATGTTCTGCAATGATGGCGATAAAGGTATCAGTAGATTTTTGAACAACATCAGCAAGTCTCTTGCCGAAGTCTTCAGAAACATCCTTTTTCTTTTCTGCATCTTTGACTGCTGCAAGGTGATCTCGGCGAACGTTTCTCACTTGAATGCGAGCATCTTCTGCTTTTTTGTTCAAGGATTTAACCAGTTCATCACGACGATCAGTGCTCATGAGAGGCAATTGAAGTCTAATAAGAGCGCCGTCATTCAACGGAGAAATGCCAAGGTCAGAGGTTTGGATGGCTTTTTCAATTGCGCCAAGCGTGCTCTTGTCCCATGGTTGAATAGTAATCAAACGTGCATCAGGTGCTGCAATTGTTGCAAGATCTTTGATGTTCATAAATTGGCCATAACATTCAACTTTAATGCCATCAAGCATTTCGGTTGATGCGCGTCCAGTGCGAATCGTTGCAATATCGCGCTCAAAATGTTTGATACATGCATCCATGTTAACTTTGAGAGATTCTTCGAGCTTCTTTATGTCGCCTTCAGTAAGTTGTGGAATAATCATAAGTAAGGTTCCTTGAGTTTAGCGACCGATAGCAAATCGGGTGAATTTGGTGACAACTAATTTGCTGCCAACTTCTTTGCCGATAGCATCGATGTGTTGTTGAACGGTAAGTTTGTCATTTTTGATGAATTTTTGATTGAGCAAGCACACGTCTTCAAAATACTTAGCAAGTTTGCCTTCAGCGATTTTGTCGATGATTTGTTGTGATTTGCCAGAATCTTTGAGTTGTTCATTTACGATGTCTTTTTCTTTTGCAATCAATGATTGGTCAAGGCTGTCAGAATTGATAGCAACTGGATTGGTAACAGCCGCATGCATGCAAATATCTTTTGCAAGTTGCAGCACTTTTTCACGATCAGCGCCAACAAAAGCTTTTTCGCCTTCAAGCGAAGCCACTACCCCAATTGAATTGTCAGGGTGAATGTATGCATTGGTAAAACCATTTGGTGTTGCTTTGCAGATGGCAAGACGATTGATTTTGATGCTTTCAGCGATTTTTGCAATCAAGCTTTCAAGACCAACTTTTACCGTTAAATTTGTGTTTGCAAGAGGCAAGTCAAGCGCTGCTGCGGTATCAAGATCTTTATCAGATTCAAGAATTGATTGAGCTGCGTTGGTTGCAAATTGCTTCATATCAGAGGTGTTTGCAGAAAAATCTGTTTCACAGCTCATTTGAACAAGGCACACGCCACTGTTGTCAGCTTTTGAAAAAGATGCAACAGAACCACAGTTGGTTGCGTTGTCTGCGCGTTTAGCAGCAACTGCAATACCTTTTTTTCTCAAGATTTCGATAGCTTTTTCAACATCGTTATTGGCTTCTGTGAGTGCTTTTTTGCAATCAAGCATGCCAATTCCGGTTTTTTCGCGTAGTTCTTTTAATAATTCAATACTCATGGAGTGCTCCTTTTTATCAATGTTTAATTTTTCTAAGACATTATTTTTTAAGTGTACAAAGAAGACACTAACATGTCACGGCCAAAGACCTTTGAGATTATTATTTAATTGAAGAAAAAGAGTGGATCTCTCTTATTATTGTTCTGGGATAGGGTCGATATCTGTTGGCGTTGGGTCTACAGGAATTGGATCTTCTGATACGGGAGTACTTGAAAAACTATTTTTTAATTCTTCGCCTGCAAGCATTCCAGCAGCGCCAAGACCTCCGCCAAGACTCAAAAGGGCAGTGTTTTTTAATCTTCGTTTGGCTCTAAAGCCGAGCCAAGGATCTTTTTTGGGCGTTTCATCAGGTGTAATTTTGCCATCATCTGGTGTGGTCTGCGCATCATCGAGGGCCGTTGGCGTTGAAACTTTCTTTTGAGGGGCTGGTTTCCTTTTGGCGAGCCACTTTTTTGAGGCTGATTGGATTGTTGTCACCGCAGCCATTTTTTTCGTGGCGGCTTTTCGTGCTTGATATCCGCGAAAAACACTTTGAATTCGGGTGGCTGCTTGAGCTTGTGTTGGAGGGCAGACTGTTTTTGCAGAAATAAATAGTATTAAAAAGAGTATGGTTTTGTTATTCATTTAATTTTTTCTTCTTTTAGCCGCTCTTTCTTCAGCTTGTTCTTCTCGTTGTCTTTTTTTATCGGCAGCACGTTCTTCTTGATCTTGTCTTTTTTGTTCATCGAGTCTACGTCTTTTTTCTGCGCGCTCTTCTTCTCTTTTTAGTTTGTTATCAAGGCGTTCTTGGCGAATCTCTTCTCTGCGTTTGCGGATTTCTTCCGCTCTTCGTTCGTCTTGTTCAATTTCTGTTTGACTTCTTGGGTCTTTGTACTGTGAGCCAATCGCAATTCCTGCAAGCAAACCACCGGTGGCTCCAACGAATGCCGCTGAATTGTCGTAATATCTTGGGCGGTAGTAATAACCAGGATAGGGATCATAAAATGGACTGTAATATGGCCAACTATTAATAGGTTGCTGTTGAGCGAGCGCAACAAGTAAGCACAAAGAGAAAAAGTATGTTAGTTTCATAGAAATACCTTTATTGAAAATTACAATTGTTGTTGTGGTATGATTTCAGCTTGTCACAAAACAGAGTGTTTTTTCAATGGTATACGCTTTTTGGGTTATTTAATTCTTTTGAAAAGTATCATTTAGATTGAAATAAGTACTTTTTTGGTCTGAGATGTTATTTATTTTGGTCTTTTCCTTTACAAATTTAATGTCTTTTTTAGACTAAACCTCAGGCACGCGTATCGTGCAACGTAATTTCTTTTATTTATTTATGCAGTGGAGCAATATCATGCCAGTACCAAAACGTAAACATTCTAGATCTCGTAGAGACATGAAACATGCAAATAAGGGTATGGATTACAACTTACCTACTTATTGCCAAACAACCCAAGAGCCAGTAGCTCCCCATACAGTTTGTTTGACTTCTGGTTATTACAAAGGTATCAAAATTTTGAGGACTAAAGCTGAACGCGCAATTCAACGTGCTCAAGTCAGAAAAGCAATTGAAGATGGTAGAGCAATGCGAAGAGCTGGCGGTCAAGCATCGTCAAGTGTTCAGGCAGAAGGCGAAGCAATAAACTAATTTCTATTGAAGTTGCTGTATATTTGTATACCATGTGCCGGTGTATATCGGCAGCATTTATTTGTAGGGGTTTTGTATGAGTCTTACATCGGTTTTTTTGAATATGCAGTTTGTTTATGAACGTATGGTCATTTGGTTGTTAAATCATTGGCGAGCATTTTTGGGAAGTGTTTTTCTGATTTTAGTAGGTATTGTGCTCAATTTTGGGTATCAAGCTTACAATAAATCTCTGGATGAAGACGCCCATAAAGCGTTTTTATCGGTAACTCGGGTTGCTAACTCAGAAGTTTCATCTGATGTTAAAAATCATCCTGAGAAGAAAAGTGCGGCTGAAAAACAAAAGTGTGAAGCGTTATTTGCATCAGCAGAACTTTTCTTGAATAAATATTCAGCAAGTTCTTTTGCCGCAAGTGCGTATGGCTATTTAGCTCGTGCATGCATTGGTTTGGGTGATCGAGATGCCGCAAGAGCCAATTTTGTTTCAGCTCAAAAAAGTGCAAGAAGTTTAGACATCAAACAAGCGTATGCGTTATCAGTTGCGTTGATGGACATTGATTCATCAGATGATTCAGTGAGAAGTCAGGGCTTAGAATTGCTCAAGAGTCTTGGTTCAAATGAAACGGCAAGTGTTTGTGACGCTGCATTGTTTTATTTGGGTCAATATTATTGGCTTGCAAAAAATTACCAAGAAGCTCGTTTGTGGTGGGGTCAATTACTGGCAGCTGCTGATAAAAAAGTCAGTGCTACAGGACTTGAAATTAAATCACCATGGGCTTTAATGGCTAAAGATAAAATTGCCTTAATTGATTGCTAATATTTTTTAAAAGCATTTTGTGAGAGACCCCGGCTTGAACCGGGGTCTCTTTTTGAGAAAAAAGACTTCTGGCCTTGATAGAAGTCTTTTTTTTTTGATACTGTTCTGTTGTTGAGATTGGCGTTGCTAGGGGAGTTTTATACGTATGCGCTACATTTCAGGTGAAAACAAAAAAAAAATTGGTATTCTTTTTCCTGGTCAGGGAACTCAATACGTTGGAATGGGTAAAGATCTTTATGATCACGAGCGCATTGTACAAGAAATATTTGAAGAGGCATCACTGTGTCTTGATATTAATTTTGTTCAATTGTGTTTTGCTTCATCTGAAAAAATTTTAAAAGAAACAATAAATTCACAGACGGCGATTTTCGTTGTTTCTGCTGCAATTTATAAGCTGTTGAATGAAAAATATGGTATTGTCCCAGATTTGGTTGCTGGACATAGTTTGGGTGAATATTCTGCAATTCACGCAGTTGGTGGACTTAATTTTCCTGATACGTTGTATTTGCTCAATAAACGCGCCGCGATCATGGATAAATATATTAAAGAACAAAATGGTACGATGCTTGCGGTTCTTGGGTTTGCTGAAGAAAAATTGCGCATTATTTGTGCTCAGTACGATCAACCAGAAAACAATGAGCATGTCGCTGAAATTGCAAACTATAACTCTTCATCACAGCTGGTTGTTTCGGGAACCGTTGAAGAGCTTGGACATATCAAATCTGACGTTGAAATCATGCGAGGCAAGGCAATTATGCTTCCCGTTGAAGGAGCATTTCATTCGCGGCTTCTTCGTGAGGCAGAAACGCTTTTCTCTAAGTACCTGGTAAAAGTTGATTTCAAGCCGCTGACGGTTCCGCTCGTTAATAATATTATGGCTCAGAAAATTCAGACGCCGGTTGAAATTAAATTGTCGCTGGTGCGTCAAACGAGTTCACACATTTATTGGTGGCAGAGCATGCAATTTTTTCAGGATATGGATATTATTATTGAGGTTGGTCCAAACGATAAGTTTGCAAAAATGCTTCGTCGTGAATGGCCAGATAAAAAGATTTTTTCCATCAATAGTACCCAAGATATTATTCAATTGATGGATGAACTTAATAGCTAGTACACCATATTGTTAGGAATTTAGAATGAATCAATCTGAAATTTATGATCGGTTAACATCAATCATTACAGAAAAAATAGCGCCACATAAGCGGCTTGATATTTCTATGCAGGCGTCTTTGGATAGTTTAGGTTTTGATTCGCTTGATCGCGTTGAATTAATCATGATGGTTGAAGAAGAATTCAGCATTGCAATTTCTGATGATTCTGCGGATTTAATAAAAACAGTTGCTGATGCAGTGAATGTTATCGAGCAATCGCTCAAAAGTAATCAACAGTAAAAAAAGGGCTTAGAAATTTCTAAGCCCTTTTTTTTAGTTTTAAATACCAAATGGAATTGGCGAAATTTCTGTTGCTCGTAAAAATTCAGCGTGTATTGCTTTTTTGTCAGCTTCCATCTCTATTTGTGCGGGTGAGCCAAGTGGTAATCCTTTGATGATTTCTCCAAGAGCAATTTATTCTCTGAGAAGTTTTGCAATCTCAGGATCCATTTTTGGTTATTTTGGAGATGCGGGAGCAGGAGAGCCTGACTTTGAAGATCTTCTGCTTGCTTTACCTGGCATTTTGTTATGTTTGTTTTTTCCTGCAATAATTGGTGAAATTGTGAGCGCGAGTGCTGCAATGAGCATTGTTTTTTTTAACATAATATTTTCAAATATGAGAATTGTGTTGGGTGTTTGGACAGGTGTTAGTTTAAAATATTCATTAAATCAACAAAAAACATGGGTTTTTCTAATTATTTGCATGTTTTCTAAAAAATACTTTTTAATATTAAATGACTTATAAATGCGGAAAACTGCATTGAAAATACATTAAATTTCATGGGAAATTATTTTGGAAGAAAAATTTTTATTTTATAAAATAATGGCGGAAAATGGTGCGCCTAACAGGACTCGAACCTGTGGCCTAGCAATTAGGAATCGCTCGCTCTATCCACCTGAGCTATAGGCGCCCACAGGGATTATATAAAAAAAATGGTGTGCTGTATATTATGCTTTTTTAATCTGAAGATGTTTGGATTCGGGGTTTTTTTGCAGTGAAAAGCGTGCAAAGTATTTCTCTTTTTTCAAAGGCTTTGAGTTGCATATTCCATGACCGCAAAGAATAATTGAATGTTTTTGTATCAAATTGTTTGCAGATTTTGTCTTTATTCAGTTGGATGTTTTTGATGTTTTCTTTTGTATACCCAATGTATTTTTCGTTAAGTTCTTCTATTTGAGGATGGTCAAATCCAGCAGCCGCGAAATAGCTCAGATATTAGGTTCTGTTGAGTTTTCACTGTAGCATGAAAGAGCTCCAACTAATTTCAAAAAAGCCATGTAATTACGGACTGTTTTTTCATAGCGTGTGGCAATTCGCCGAAAATGTTTAATTCTAGAGAAAAAACGTTCTATATAATTGCGCTCTTTGTAGAGAATTTCATCGTATTCAATAGCTGTTTTTCTATTTGATCTGCCTGGAATCACGGGCACACAAGATTTGAGTTGCAGATGAGCTCTGAAAGCATCAGAATCATAACCTTTATCGGCGAGAACTTGTGTTGAATATGTTGACTGAATCAATCGTATAGCGATTTTTATGTCACTGACATTTCCAGCGGTAATCAGAAAATTGAGCGGCAATCCAAGAGCATCTACAATTGCATGAATTTTAGTTGTCAGTCCTCCGCGAGATCGGCCGATTCCTTCTGGTATTTTATACCGATAACCAGCTGCTGATGAGTGTGCGCGAACAATGGTTGAATCAATCATTACATGATCTTTATCTGGATCTTCAATGCAAGATTCAAAAATAAAATTCCAAACCTTATTTCGAGTCCATTGATTCAATCGTTTAAATACTGTGTTCCATTTGCCGAATTCTTCAGGCAATGATCGCCATCGTGTGCCATTGCGAGCGATCCAGCAAATCGCTTTAAGAAAAAGCTTTGTTCGTTCTTGGTTTTTTACATAAACATATTTATTTTGGCGTAAAATATTAAAAATTTTTATCCAAGACGATTCTATGATAAGATTTTCTTGCATGATAGTGTGCTTGAGCTTTGTTCGATAGGGCCCATTAGGTCGCACTATCATGTACTAAAAATCAATTTTTTAAAAACTCAACAGAACCTAGAACTGGATCAATTCCTGTTATCTGAAGTGAGTATTTTTTTGCGAGATATATTTCAACACCACCAAGTCCTGAGCCGATATCAAGAATCGTTTTGTTATTAAGATTTATGTGTTTGAATATATAATCGACGCTCTCAAGAGAGCCTTGTGAGAGAAATCCTTCTCCGTACACCGTTTCAAGAAGTGTTGTAAAACCAGTAGAATATTCATCGTCGAGTGTCGAGGTTGTTGAACCGTTTTTACAAATTTCAGGTAATTTTTCTATGATTATCTCTGAAAAAGAAAAATGGCATAATGTAAGGCAAAGATAAAAAAAATATTTGGGAATCTTCATTAATATGACTTTTAGATATTCTAAAATAGAAGAAGAATGGTGCGCCCAGCAGGACTTGAACCTGCAACCTACGGATTCGAAGTCCGGTACTCTATCCAATTGAGCTATAGGCGCACATTACTCTTTATTTTTTATCAAAAATTTTAATTAAAAGATAGATCAAAGTTGATTGATTTTAAAAAGGGGGCCACAAAATAGCCCCTTTTTCTATTTTTCCAATTCAGAAAGTTGCTTTTCTGGTGTTGTGAGGTAATGCCCAGTTTCTTGTTCAAGTGCATGAGCAATTCGATACAACAGCTCTTCTGAGAGCTTGTTACCTACAAATTGAAATCCAATGGGAAGGCCTTCAGTTGAAAAGCCACCAGGGATTGAAATTGAGGGTAATCCTGCAATGCAAATCGGTACGCTGAAGTAGTCAGACAGATAAATTGCAAGAGGGTTGGCTTCAGCTTCACCAAATTTGAATGGCAAGGTTGTGGTTGTTGGTGAAACGATGACATCAACATCCATGAATGCTACATCAAATTCTGAGCGAATCATTTGTCTGATCGTATTTGCTTTGTCATAGAATTCTCGATGCCCTGATGACAAGACATAGTTTCCCATCATGATGCGGCGTTTGACTTCTGTACCAAAGTTTTCGGTACGACTTTTGATGATCATGTCATTTAAGTTAGAAAAATCTTTAGCACGCGTGCCATAGAGTGTTGCATCAAAGCGAGAGAGGTTAGATGCGGCTTCTGCTCGACTTAAAATGAAATAGAGCGTTACACCATATTTGAGCGTTTTGTGTTCAATTGGTTTGATTTTGCACCCAAGTTTTTCAAGTTCTGAAAGATTTTGTTTGAAGTTCGCGTAGACCTGAGGATCGATGCCATGACCATCAAGCGCTTCTTTGAAAACGCCAACAGTGATGTTTTCTGGCATTCTGCCATCGAGCTTTTTGGTATAATCTTTTTTTGGTTCCGGAAGTGATGTTGAATCTTTTGGATCATGGCCCGACATTGCCGATGCGATGAGCGCATTATCATACACGGTGCGCGTGATTGGTCCTGCTTGATCAAGAGATGAACCGAAAGCGATTACTCCATAGCGAGAGAATAAGCCGTAAGTTGGATAGAGTCCGACAAGGTTGCAAAATGCTGCAGGTTGTCTGACCGATCCACCTGTTTCGGTACCAATTGCCCAAGGAACCATGCCTGCTGCTACTGCCGATGAAATGCCAGAAGATGATCCACCGGGAGTTCTTGAGATATCCCATGGATTTAATGCTTTACCAAATGCAGAGTATTCGCCCGTGCTTCCCATGGCAAATTCATCCATGTTGGATGTTCCAATTATGGGAGCTGCATGATCGAGCAAATGATCAACAATCGTTGCATTGTAGGCAGCTTTGTGATTTCTGAGCATATTTGAGCCCGCGTGATGTGCTTTGCCGCGAACAGCAATATTTCCTTTGATGACGCCCGGAATTCCTTCAAGCGAGAAATGGCTGCCGTCTTTAAGCGGCGCAGGTTCTGCTTTGTAGGTGTGCGTGAGCGCATTAAAATGTTTATTATATTTTTCAATACGATTCTCATAAAAACTAATTATTTCTGCAGGAGAAATAGATTTGTTTTTGAGTTGTTCTTTAAGTTCTTTTATGGTTGAAAATGGATTCATGATTATTATTCCGGAGTTTCAAGAATGCTTGGGACGGTAAAATAGTTTTCTGTTCTCAATGGCGCTTCGTTTAAAATTGCATCAGAGTTTTTAGCAATTGCTCTGTCTTCTCTAAAAACGTTTATGCGCTTTTCGGTGCTTGGATCATTCATGGTGTCAACTGCCATTATTTCATTGATGTGGCAGATAAATTCTTTAAAATCTTTGCTGAGATTATCTATTTCTTTGTCTGAAAAAGAGAGCATCGAGAGTTCAGCAAGTTTCAATATCTCTTCGCGTTTGATATCCATTTTTTTCCTTTGTGCGGTGGTGTCAGTTGTTTGTTAATTTAAAAATTGATGGGTGGCGAACTGCAATAATCAATAGTCCAATGATATGAGGTACTGCTACGGGGATTACAAAGTAATCGGCAATACTCCATACAAAAGAAACGTTTGCAATCGCTCCCAAAAAAATAAAAATAGCAGAAATATAAAAATACTCTTTAAGCCATTTGTTTTTTGTAACATACAAGAAGCATTGGCTCCCATTATAGCAGTTTCCAAGAATCGTTCCAAATGCAAACATGCTTGCGCAAATAGTTAGAATAATGCTGCCTGCGCTTCCATAGTTTTGCGTTAAAATGTTATTAAAAAGACTAATGTCAAAAACGGTTCCTGCCTGCTGCCAGAGATCACTTGTCAGCAGCGTGAGGCTTGAAAGAATGCACAGCAGCCCATTGGTGTAGACTGCGATAGTTGCAAGGGTTGCTTGGTTTTTTGCGTTACCAGTGGTGATTGAGTGCGGAAAAGTACTCGTTCCAGTGCCAATTTCGTTTGTTTGTACTGCGCGCGCAAATCCCCAGCGTAGCATCTGGCTGTAGCCAAAACCTGCAGTTCCTGCAATTGCCGTTTTGGGTGAGAAAAAACTGGTAACGATTAAATTAAAAATTTCTGGAAGCTTGTGCGCATTTTTAATAATGATCAGGCTGGTTACAACGCTGTAGGTAATGAACATGAAAGGGACGAGAAAATTACTAATGCGGCCGATCCAGCTAACGCCTTTGAGTAAAATGTACAATGTTGCAACGGCCAGAAAAATACCAGAATAGAGGGTTGAAATGTTATTGGTCGAAAGCAGTACCGCCAGCGTATTTGATTGGCTCATTGACCATGCAATTAAGAGCATGCTCCCAAAAAATGCATAGATAAACGCCCATGAATTTCCCAATTCTTTCTTGAGGTACTCCATCGGGCCGCCAGCAATTGAGCCATCAGTTCTTTTTTGCCTGTACAAAATGGAAAGCATAACTTCTGTAAAGGTAGTAGCGCTTCCCAGAAGTGTTCCTAAAATAAAACCAAACAGTGTTCCAGGACCTCCGTAGCCGAGTGCAACGATGGGACCTACAATGTTTCCAATGCCAATCGTTGTCGACATACTCATTGCAAGTGCGCTGAGTGGTGGAAGGCTTGAATCTGAATAATCTTTTTTATCAAAACTATTACGCAAAATATTTTTAACAATTGAGAGGCATCGAAATTGTATGCCGCGTGAAATAATCGTGAGCAGCGCGCTGACTCCAAAAATAATAATGAAGGGGATTGTTAAGATAAAATCACTGTAATTTTTTAAAAAATTCAAAAACATAACTATTATTTTTCGTTGTATTAAATTTGTTGTTTAAGCCACGATGAGCCTTTGATTCTGATAAAGAACAAGAGCGCCATAATTGCAGTTGTTGCATAGTACAAGCTGTACATGGTTACAAATCTGACATCGCCGTCTAATCCAGGGATTATTGAGATTATCGTTGTTGCGGGTAAAAAGAAACCGAGACATGCAAAAGATCGAATCATCATGACTCTGCGAACATCGCCAGCGCCTCGCAAGGCTGAGGCAAAAATAATTTGAATTACATCGATTGAAAGGAATAATGTCAGCAAGTACGCAGTGGGCTTTATAAATTCATCAAGTGTGTGATGTGGATCGAGTCTGGTTGTGAAAAAAGATAAATTTAAGTTGAGTAGAACTGTTGTAACTGCAGTGAAGAAAATACTAATGCCAAGAATGCGATACATATTTTTTTTAGCGGCTTCATAATTTTGTTCACCAATGTTGTTACTGATGATGAATGTCATGATCTGCGCGAATGCAAGTCCTGAAATAAGGGCCCAGCGTTCCAAGTTTCTGATAATTTCACTTGCTGCAAGTGTGCTTTCGCCACCAAATGCGATCATTTTTCCAAGCCATACGATAGCTAATGCCAGCATTCCTTTATCGATAACAACAGGGATACTGAGCTTGAGAAGCCTGATAACCTCTGCAGGGTTGATTGCATGAAGAATTCGTTCACCAATGAGCTGTTTATATTTTTTTGAAAAGAGCAGAATGGAGAGCGCGAGGATATTTGCAAAGGCGTAGCGAATAAGCGTTGCGATAGCAGATCCTGTGAGCCAGAGTGCAGGGATTTTCCAAAAACCATAAATGAGTAAATAGTCTGAAACGACAAAAAGTACAATCGTTATGATGTTTATCATGAGTGGTGTTTTTGTGTCTTTGATTCCTTTGAAAAATCCCATGAATGCATGAAACAAAAACATAAACGGAATAGTTATTGCTTGAACTTTGAGATATTTAAGTCCAGCAGGAATCATGGCTTCGGGAACACCAAGAAAACGATAAATAAGTTCTGCGCCAAAAAAGAACAGGCAGCAGGTGGCAAGGCCAATTATTCCTGTGGTCCACAGTGCGTCGCTGAGTCTTTTACCGCATTCTTCTGGTTGTTGTGCGCCGTTGTGCCGACCGATCAGTGCAATTGAGGCAACCGGAATTGATTCGGCAAATTTCATGAGAAAGTGAATTGCGCGAGTGGCAGCTCCAAGGGCTCCGTAAATGGCGGTTGATTGCAAAGAAGCCACAAACCAGGAGTCTAAGAAAATTGGTAAAACGGTGAGCAGAATGAGAGATATTACTTCAGGAAGCCAATAAGAAAATAAATTTTTTAATGATTCAGTTGGTGCTTGAATGAGGTGTGTTTCTGTTTGGTTGTTTGGAATATTGTTCATTACTGAAATCCTTGTGCCGTTGTATTTTAAATACACAATCAAATGAAATAACAGCTGGTACGGTACTTCAAATTACGGTGCTTAGCAAGGTTTTGTGGCTGAGTAGTTGGCTTATTCTTTAATAAAAAAGGCCAGATAAAAGTCTGGCCTAAGTATTTTTGTATTACTATTTAACGTACATTTTTGCGATCGTAATTTTGAATTATTGATGTCTTGCGGCACCAAGCGGGGCTAATCTTCGAGGGCCTGCTGAGCGAATTCTTGGTTTTAATGACTCTGCTATTGGACTTGGCTCCATTCCTCCCATTCGAGCGAGACGAGCTTCTTCCGCTCTGATATCATGCTGAATTTTTGTAAACTTGAGTTTGTCTATTTCGTGCGCGGCATCACTTTCACTAAAAAAACCAGATCTGAGCAGTGCGCGGTGGGTTCCATCATGGATAAAACCCCCAATACGAGCTCTGCGATCTAACGCATCTTGTATGTGTTTTTTATGTAGATCAATAAGGCTATCGTTATGTGATTTTATTGTGGCGAGCAGAGCACTTCGTTGTTTTGCTGAAATATCGCTAACGGTTATTTGTTCATGGTGATCTGTGTGAGTTGCGATGATCGCCTTATGAGCGCTATCTGGTTTTGCTAAAAACTCATTGATATCTAAATGTTCATAAGGTTTTAAATCATCAAAAGATTCATGTGCTGACGATGAAATTCTTCTAAAATTTTCTCGTCGAAGCGTTTTCCGTTCAAGCTTTGCTTGCCGTAATGCTTCAGCGCGGACACGCTTTTCTTCTGCGATGGTAAATGTTGTTCTAACGCCAGGCCTGCTGCCTGCGTATTCATCACTGGAGGCAGATGAAAGGGTTCTGCTGATCCTTGGTAACGAGTGAGAACTTGAGTCAGAACTACTTTCTGTATGTTTTGAACGGGGAGCGGGTTTTTGCTGCATTGAATCTTTTCCACTAAAAACTAAAAAAGAAGAGAAAAATACAAATTGCTTAATGAGAAACTTAAAATTCATCGTAGAAGTTGTTCGGATCAAGGGATGATATGCGTAATTTAATGATAAGTCTAAATATGATAATAAAAAAAGAATTGGGAAAAAATGGTGCGCCTGACAGGGCTCGAACCTGTGACCTACGGATTAGAAATCCGTTGCTCTATCCAACTGAGCTACAGGCGCACAGTATTCTAATGGTCGGGGTGGCCAGACTCGAACTGGCGACCCCTCGCTCCCAAAGCGAGTGCGCTACCAACTGCGCCACACCCCGACGTATTTTTTAATTTCTGTGAAAGATGGGGTGAATGACGGGGCTTGAACCCGCGACCCACGGAACCACAATCCGTTGCTCTGCCAACTGAGCTACATCCACCATATTCCGCTCTTGGAACATGGTTTTATTATACGATGTTTCATTAAAAATAAAAGTACTTTTATTCTATTTTAGTTACATTTGTCGGAATATCGTTTAAAAGATGTTTTTTTATGAACTTTAAGGTCTCATTTCTTGAGGTTAATTCTTCTGGGTAAGCCCTTTTTCCAAGGTCAACGACAGAAATAAGATTGATGCCGGCCTGAATTTGTACGTTGAGCGCAATGTCTTCAAGCCGTTTTTTTGTTGATTCTTGTTTGTTAAACTCATGTTTTTCGTTTTTCTGACGTTCTTTTTCTTGTTTTGTTTCAAGTTCCGTTTGTTTCTTTTGACCAAGTTTATCGATTTCGTGAGCAAATCCTGGGAACTCATTTTTGGCAAGTTTTTCAACTTCTTGTGAGGTAATGTGGTGCTTGAGCGATGTTTCTTTGCCGGCAAACTCATCAATCCATTTGAGTTCAACCTCTGGAACAATCTTTGGTTTTATTAAAATGTCAGGTTCGATACCTTTTGCCTGAATTGATGTGCCATCTGCTAAAAAGTAGAGCATGGTTGTTTGTTTGAGAGCGCATCCATTGCTGATTGGAATGACTTCTTGTACAGATCCTTTTCCAAATGAGGTGGTTCCAACAATGAATACAGAAAGATTGCTTTCTTCTTGGTCAGAGTAATGTCTGAGTGCGCCAGCCAAAATTTCAGAAGCGGATGCGGTAAAGTTATTGGTCAGGATGACGATAGGAATATTCTTTTTGAGGACAGGATCTGTTTTAGTGGCGTATTGACCGTTGATATTATTGTTTTGATCTTTGGTTACAACAACGGTAGAACCCTTTGGTAGAAAGAGCGCTGCAATATCGACTGCTGCTTCTAAAACACCACCAGGAGTGCTGCGAAGGTCAAGAATAAGCCCTTTGCAGTCATTTGAATTTGCAGTTTCTAGTAATTTTTTCATTTGTTGTGGTGCAAGTTCTGTAAATAATTTGAGTGAGAAATAATAAATATCTTGGTCTTTAAAGTGGTAGCAATGAGAACTTTGATCTTTGATGACATCGCGCTTCATCTCAAATTCGAGTGGTTTTTTTTCTCTTAAAATTTTTATTTTTATTTTTGTTCCAATTTGGCCTTTGATTTTGCCAATAACTTCATCGGATGAAAGTCCACGTAATTTTTCGCCGGCAACTTCAACCATTTTGTCACCAGCAATAATACCAGCTTTTTGTGCAGGAGAGTCGTCCAATACGTCAACGATCAATAAGTGGTCATCTTCATTTGCTTTGGCAATGATACTGACACCAACGCCGCAAAATTGGCCGGAGGTTGTTTCAGATACTTCTTCAAAGTTTGGGATGAATGCAGAATGGGCATCAACACTTGCAACACCAGCTTTGAGCATTGTTTGCATGAAATTGGAGAAATTAATTTTTCTAAATGATTTTTTTTCCATGAGCGAAATAACTTCCGCGGTGGTGTTGAGCCAGCGATGCATAGAAGCTTCGTGCTCTTTTTCATTAAAGGTTGATGAAATACTATTTTTTTTAGCGAGTGTAAGTGGAATTGCAAGCGATGCTTGCAGTATCAAGAGACAAAGAATATGCATTTTTTTGTTCATGCGAGTTCCTTTTTTGATAATAAAAATTGACTGACGTTATCTTAGATCAGAGTCTGAGCTTCAGGTAAGTATTTATCTTTTTACTGTTATTCTTCGTCTTCTGATTCTGTTGAAAAATGTCCGTGTGGTGGGTGTTGTGGCCCTCGTTGCCGTGGACCAGTTGAACCAGAACCAGGAGATCCTCCCGCAGGAGCCGTTGCACCAAATTGAAGTTTGGTGGTTCGAGGTGGTGTTTGAAATGGATCAGGGGGTGCATGAGGTCTTGGGGGAGTTGCTGGAGCAGCCTGTGGTTGTGGCGGTGCGGCTGTATCATCTTTTATTGATTCGAGGGGTATTGTTCTTTCAAAAATAACTGGTTCAGGTGGTTGTCTTCCCCATATTTTATCGAGCCAACCTTGTACAATACCTCTGGTTCTTTGTATTGATGCGATGGTTGGATCGAAACTTCGTGCATATCTTTCATTAACTGCTGCAGCTTGAGCTTCTATTTGTTGAAATTTAAAAAAATGTGTTGTTAGTTTTGAAAAATCATTTATAAATCGTTTAAGCAGATTTTCTTGGCTAGTAAGTGTTTCTTTTTCAATATTCAGAACACTTGTAAATCCATCTACAAAGTTTCTTTGTTCAACAATAGTTTCGCTTATTTGTTTTGCTTGGTTAATTGCTCTTTCATTTAGTTCGTAAATTCTCTCTTGCGAGAGGGCGAGTTCTTTTGAGTTTTTCTCAAGCTGCTCCCACATAATGAAAATTAATGCAAAGGCCGTGAGAAATCCGAGGAAAATAACTGGCTGGCTTGAAATTACGGCGGTATAGGAGGTTGTATTGCCAGATGATTTTTGGGTGAGTGATTTGGTAGGAACTGGCGCTATTTTACTCGCTCCAATCATGAGTTCGTCAATGTCTTGCAGAACATGTGTGTAGAAAAATATGGGAGTTGATAATTCATTCAGATGAGTTTTGCAGATAGCTCTTATGATCTTGTCCAGAAGCATTTGATAAGCAATGCCAGTTTTTGCAAAAAGGGCATGTGAAAGCGCTGCGAGATGGTCTTTTTCTGGAAGATTGTTTTTTATAGCATGGAGCTTGAGGATTTCTTTTGTGGTTTTATCAAGTGAAGGATTCTTTAATGCAAAAAGGGGTGCTCCAAAAAGCACCCCAATTGCAAACAATAACGTAATTTTTATGTTAGCCATGTTTCTTTTTTGAGATAGGGACAAGTGTTATTCCAGTTGCGCAGTGTATTTGTCTCCCATCTTGATTGCATACTAAATTGAGTTTTTTCTTGCTGAGTTGCATATTTGCAAATCGTTCTCTGAGTAAGAGTTCGCAATATTCGAGTGGAATGTTTTTTGGATATTGGTTCAAGATAATAAATAGTGGGTTTTTGCTAACGATTCTGCCGCAGAGTTGAATAACTGCCGAAAGGTCATCTTCGATAACAAATGTTTCGCCATCAGGTCCTCGACCAAATGCTGGTGGATCCATAATGATTGCATCATAACGAGAACCGCGTTTGACTTCACGTTGCAAGAAGGTGATAACGTCATCTTTGAGCCAGCGAATTTTTGATTCTTCGATGCCAGAAAGTGCTTGGCTTTGTTTGCCCATAGCAAGTGCGCTTGATGCTGAATCGATATGGCAAACTTCTGCGCCTGCAGATGCAGCAGCAAGAGAGGCCGCTCCCGTGTAACCAAATAAATTTAAGACATTGCATGAGCCATGTGTTTTTACGTGATGGGCTACTCGGTGAGCAATCCAGCTCCATTGTTCTGCATGTTCAGGGAACAAACCAACTTGTTGAGAGGCCTCGGTATTAAGCGCAAATGTAATTTTTTTTTCAGTGCCATTGAGCATGAAGGTGAATGATGATGTCCACGGAGTTTGAAAGTCATCAGTTTTTTTGATGGTAAATTGTGTTTTGACTGGTTGGATGATGCAGGTTGCATCTTCCCATAAATCTTCGCGCAAGCATGGCTCAATAGCCGTTTGGTCTGGGCGAATGATCAGGTTGTTACCAAAGCGTTCAAGTTTTGAGAAATCGCCATAATCAACTAATTCGTAATCGACGGAGAAATTTCTAACTGCTTCTGGTTTTGGTTTGATTTCATTGAGTTCTTGTTCAGGATTTTTGTTTTCCACGTTTGTCTTTCTTGTTTAATGGGTGCTTTGTTGCACAGAGTTCCTTCAGTTGCATCGGCGATACATAGGTATAAATTTCAGTTGTTGTCAGACTATTGTGCCCGAGAAGTTCTTGGACGACTCGTAAGTTTGCACCGTGGTTTAAAAGATGCGTTGCAAAAGAGTGACGAAGTTTGTGAGGCGTCAATGGCCGGTCAACTGGTAAACATTTACGAAATCGCGTACATACTCGTTGGATAGATCTGGTTGTTAGCTGGGTTCCGATGTGATTAATAAATAGAATACCATGATCAGGAATATCAGCAAGTAAGGCCCTTCTTTCTTGCAAAATATAGCTTTTGAGCTTTTTCTCAGCTGACTCATTAAAGAGCACAATGCGTTCTTTTTTGCCTTTTCCCATGATTTTGATCGTTTTTTCTAGAAAATTAATGTCTTCAAGTTTCATGGCAGAAAGTTCAGAGGAACGAATTCCTGTAGCATACAAAACTTCCATAATGGCCCTGTCTCTCTGGGGAAACGAGCTTTGTAGTTGTTCGTCAGTGATTGAATCAAGGATTTGATCAATTTCTTGTTCACTAAAGGTTGCGGGAAGTTTGCGGTCAATTCGCGGCGATTTGATGTCAAAAGTTACTTTAAAGCCCAAACCATCCAAATATTTATTGAATGATCTGATACTTGAAAGTTTGCGCGCGAGTGATGGTTTACTGAGTTTTTTATAAAATAATGCCACGATGTAGCGTTCAATAACTTCATTGAAATTAAGTTGTTTGTCTTTTTCTTTGAGATTTGCGCGCGCCCAGAAGAGTTCAACTTGTTCCAAGTCACTTGCGTAGGCCCTGAGTGTGTGCGCAGAAAGATTTCTCTCAATAGAGAGATTTTCGATAAATTTTTTTGTGTGTTCTTTGAAAAAAGCAAAATCCATGTGATTCCAGCAAAATAAGCGATGCAATCGGATATAAGCCAAGATACTCAGGGTTTTCGCTTTTGAATATTATTTTGAGTAGTTGGTAAATTTATATGCGAAACATATATTCGAGCAAAAAAGTTAGTTCTTGAAAAACTTACTTATTAATTCAAAAATCACTGTACACCCAAAAAAATCCACGTTATCGTCTCCGAGAAAAATCATGGATTTAACTCAGATTTTGCCTGACATGTTTTTTATTTTACTACTTCTTTTTTCGCTGTGCGTTTCCAGTCCCCTGTCATCTGCATTGTCGCCCGAAACACTGATTCAAACATCTGCGGGCTTCGTGCAAATTCAACACCTACAATCTGGCGACACAGTTGTTGGGATTGATCTGTGTACGCAGCAACAAGTAAT
>Ga0209107_10000155_pt1 | contig 39805 bp, 41 predicted proteins | sample LakErihyJuly2011_2_FD_187460 | JGI IMG/M metagenome (GOLD analysis project Ga0209107, IMG submission 187460) | Freshwater microbial communities from dead zone in Lake Erie, Canada - CCB hypolimnion July 2011 (SPAdes) (version 2) | ecosystem: Environmental > Aquatic > Freshwater > Lentic >...
CGATCTCGATTATTAGTCAAAATCCCCAGGTTCGTGCCTGGGCCGTTGATCTCCAGCGGCAGGTGGCACAAAAATATTCGGTGGTGGCTGAAGGCCGAGATTGTGGAACGGTTGTGTTTCCACAGGCAGATTTTAAATTTTTTCTCACGGCATCCCTGGCTGTCAGGCAGTCTCGCGTGGTCTGTGATTCATCTCGTGGCATTATGCAGGGGCAGGTAGCAGGAATTGAACAAAGTATTATTCAGCGTGATGCGCACGATCAAACGCGCAGCATCGCACCACTGACAGCTCCCCAAGATTCTATCATTGTTGATACCTCAGCCATGAGTCTTGGTGAAGTTATTGAGTTTTTATTGGGTCTTATTTTCGAAAAACGAAGAAATCGATAATAACGAGCATTTCTTATTTTCGATGATTTGAAAAATTAAGGTCTTTATTTTCGAAAATTCAATAATCTGATAATAAGAACCTGCTACATTCATTGAAATGATTATCTTTTGCGTGATTTTTTCAACCGATGTGGCGCAAATAACCAATTTTTTGAAGTTATGCAGTTTTCTGGAACTTTTACGTTTTTAGGGCAATGTAGATTTTTTCAATTATTTAAAAAATGCACATTTTGTCTGATTTCAATGTCATTATTTCGCAAAAACAAGGCTTTTTTAAATCCTTCTCATGTGGCGATGGATTTTTTTAAAAAGGCTATTAAATTAGTAAGTAACATACGTTGTAAGTTTAATGTGTTTAAAGTTAAAAAGGAAAAAAACATGACACAAACATTAAAGAAAATGATGCTTTTGGCTTTCGTATTTGCGATCGCTTCAGCTGCACCAAAGATGAATTTCAAGCAGGCAGTTTCATCTATTGATGCAAAGCTTCGCCCACATTTCACTATCAGAACCGACAAAGGTTTCAAGGGTGGTCTTTCTGGCGCTAAAGGTTTGATTGCAATGCTTGTTTTAAACCGCATGGTTGCAAACAATGCAACAGGTGTTGAAGCTGTTAAAAATGCTGTTCTTGGTCTTAAAGGTACTGCTTCAGCTTATGGCTCAGGCGTTAAATCTCGTGGTTTATCGAAAGCGGCCGTTTACGCAGCCCTTGTTTCACCTGTTGTAACCGGTGCTAAAGGAACCTATGGTTTTGCTACTAGTTTTCTAACCGACATGAATCCATTTGGTAAGACGCTTGAAAACAACCAAGCTCAAATTGATGATGTTAAAGCTGAAAATAGTCGTAAAGATGCTCTTCCAAATCTTGTTGCTCGTCCAGCTGTTTTGTTAACAGATGCACAAGATGCTGCTGAGCGAGAACTTAATCTTGGTGCTGAGCCTGCACTCAGTGAATTTGCTGGTGACGCAACTCATAGTGCTCAAGAACAATTGGATGCTGCTCTTGCTGCTCGTCAAGAACAAGTGAGAGTTGCTCGTCATGCTGCTCAGGCTCTTCCAGAAATTATTCAAGCGCAAGTTGAAGATCGTGCTGCTCAAAAGGTTCATTCGCCTCTTCCTGTGTTTAATGAACAAACAAACTTCATGTTCTTCCATAAGCAAGTTGGTGCTCCTTCATTGAATTACGTTCCCACAAAAGCTGACGTTGCTCGTTCATTGATGGCGTATTTGACTATCGCTTCAACGGTTTACGCTGCTGTAAACACAGTACGTGATTGGAATGATGCCCGTCTTGCAAAAAAAGCTAAAGCTGCAGAACTTGAAAAAGCTTCAAAAGAAGTTGCTTAAGTGCTTTCAAATTTCCTGAGTTTTATTTCTAAAAAATAATATTCAGAAAATATACAAAAAAAGGCCGTGATAAATTCACGGCCTTTTTTGCATTCTAATAACGACTATTTTTTCGATTGTTTCAGAAAGTTGGTTATTGTTGAGAGAAACCCAGATTCTTCAGGTTCTGTGGGTGCGGGTTTTGGTTGAGTGATGATTGGTTTTTGAATAATTGCGGGAATTTCTTTGTTGGCTGTTTCTGGTGCAGGTATTTTTATCTGCGGTTTATTGATTCTTTCTGCGCGTTCTTCTTGCTGCATTGCAAGATCATTCGTCCAGGCTGACGTTGTTTTAAGGATTGTTTTGCGTACTTTTTCGATAGCGGTGGTCAATTCGGGTGATTTTTCCTTTGTTTGTGTCGCTTCTAGTTTTTGTTCAAGTTGCCTGAGCGCACGTACAACTTTTTCTTGTGATGTAAGTTCTTGTTCATTAACCTCAACTGATCGAGTAATCTCTCTGGCGGGCTGGCCAAAATGAGTTTTTACGGTCTTTGTCGTTGGCGATTTTGTTCTGATTTCATCAGCAAGCCTTGTCAGGCTGCGTAGTCGTTTGTTTAAAATAGTGAGCGTTGCAGCTTTTTCAATTTCTGTTTCTAAAATTTCATTTATTGCCGTTGCAATATTTTTCGATCGCGCGTTTTCGAGCGTTTCGATCTCTCGTTCTAATTCATCTTTTTGCAGTGTGATGTATGATGCCAAGTTTGCTTTCGTTTCAAGCATGGTTACAAAGTTTTTGAGCGTTTCTCGACCACGGCGGCACAATGCGTCTTGTTGCATGAGTACGTGCTCTGAAAATACTTTTTGAGTTTCAGCTGATTTGGTCAGTTGTTTTTGTTCTCTGGCAGGAAGCATCCATACTGTTTTTGACGGCTGATCTTCATCGTCATCGGTTATTGTTTCATCGATGCGTCTTTCTGTGGGTAAGTTGAGCAACCTGATGGAGGCGGTGGCTAGAGCTTGTTTTGTTTCTTCATAGTCGCTGATTGCTTCTTTGAGCGTTGCCATTGATTCGGCTTTGAGATCTTTTGGCGCATTTGGGTTTTGCAGTGGATCAGAAAGTTTTTTGATCTGTTTTTCAGCATTTTTCTTGGTGTATTCATCAAGAGCTGTTTTCGCATGCGCGTATGAGCCTTCAAGGTGTTTGACTGTGTTTGAAAGGGCGGTAAATCCACCATCGCTATTTTGACCAAAAATAAATTCAAAGGTGGTTGCAAGATCGCTGAAATAACCTGGGTTTTTGAGCATTGAGCCATCTTGCAGTGTTTTCTGGAGTTGGCTGACGAGCTGAGATTCAACAAAATTATTTATGTGGCTGACAAATTCATCGAGTTTCTCAGTTTCTCTTTTGGCGGCTTTTTCATCTTCGAGTCTCTTGTCAGCATTTTCAGGTTCATTTGGTTTTTTATCATTCGGGTTGAGTTCTGATTTTTTGTGCTCTGGCGTTTGGTTTGGGTTTTTACCGTAGCCATAATCGTCATAGTCGTAGCCGTAATCATTATACGGATGGGACGATGAATAGCGTGAATTTCGTCCAGCATAGGAGCCGTTTTTGCCTTGAGTTTGGCGTGAGCTTGAGGTTGGTTGGTACGAACTTGAGTGATTGCGTGGGGCTGAGCCGAGTTTGATCGGTGCTGCCGGAATTTCAGGGAATAATTTTTTGATTTCAGGAGAAACCATAATTTTTTGAATTTCTTTTTCAAAGATTTCAAGTTTTGGTTTGATTGCCTCGAGCGAAGATAAAATCTTTTTTTGTTCAGCAGGCGTGAGCGCGATTGCAATTTCAGCGGCTGCACCAAGTCTTCCCAGAATAAATTTATTTTCGTCTGCAACATTCATGGATGGTTTTTCAGTTTTTTTGATCAATGAGATGAGTGATTGCAGCATTGTTGCAATTGTTTTTTCCTGTGCATCTAAAATTTTATTAAATGTTGCAAGTTCAGTTGGGGGCAGCTTTTTAAAGAGTGCTTCAAGGTGCAAAAGTGTTGATTCTGTTTTTGAAAAGAGCGCTTTGTGCGCAATGACTTTTGGATAAAGCGTTGCTCCCCACACGGGGTGAAGCACATGCATTTGGGTAATCAGCTGAGAAAGCGGCGTGAGCAGATTGCTCAGTTTTTGCTGGAACGCAGTTACTTGCTCAGGGGAGAGGAGTGTTTTTTTATCGATTGCAGCATCTTTGGCCGTGGTCGGCTTTTTTTCGCTTGGTTTTTCTTTAAACATGCTCAAGAATGGATTTTCATCAGATTCTTCACTTGAAAACAGAGAATCCAAGAAAGATGAAAATTCGTTCTCATCGTCTTCGTGCTCAGCTGGCGCATTGATAGGTGCTCCAAGAGCCAATAAAATGAAAAACAAGTATTTTTTTTGAATCATGGTCTCACCTTGTACCGGAGAAATTACTTGAATCATGATAGACTGCCAGAATCAGTGAGTGCAATTATTCGGTCCGTATTTCAGATTGTTCCTCTTTGCGCACTGACTATTTTTTGATAACCTTTATCTCTCAGCAGGAATTGTATAAAAAGAAAAAAAGGAGTGCGAAAATGCGCGTATATATGCTCAAAGATGTAGAAAACGTTGGAATGGCTGGAACATTAATCAATGTGACTGACGGATATGCAACTAATTACTTGTTTCCTCACAAATTAGCGGTAAAAGTAGAAAAATCTGAAGAAGAGTTTTTCAAGAAAAAAGTTATCAAAGCAGCGGTTGTTAAAGAAGTTATCAACTCAAAGCTTGGTATGCTCGCTGAACGTATCAAATCAATTCATCTTTCTATCAAAAAACGTGTGCATGATGATGGTAAATTGTACGGATCAATCAGTGCTGATGAAATCGTAGAATTGCTTAAAACCAAAGATGTTGTCGCTGATCGCAAACAAATCGTTTTTGGAAAATCTATCAAAGCCACCGGTGAGCACGCTGTTGGTGTAAAATTGAATGCTAAGCTAGTTCCTGAGTTTACCCTCAAGGTTGTAGCTGATTTGGCTCAATAAGAACACAGCGATTGGACGCTTGAATCATGCATCAAAAAAATCAAAAATATAATTCAACGCGTTCGTCGACTGCGGGGGGGGCGTTAGCGCTCAAGGGGTTACCTGCGAATCAAGACGCAGAGCGCGCAGTGCTTGCAGCAATTCTGTTGAATGAAGAAAATTTAAGTCTTGTGGTTGATATGTTAGCGCCACAAGACTTTTATGTTCCAACCAATCGGATGATTTACCAAGCGATTTTGGACTTGGCGCGTGCCGGCAAAAAAATCGACATGGTTACCTTGCAAGATTTGCTTTCAACGCGTAATGAACTTGAGGAAGTCGGTGGTTCAATGGCGCTGTTTGAACTGCAAGAAGATTTGCCTGCAATTGGAATGGCCCTGCAACACGCAAAAATTGTTAAAGACAAATCGCTTTTGCGCGGACTGATTACCTCATCCACAGAAATTATTAGTTCGTGTTATCAAAGTTCAGGAAATGATCTTGAAGTTTTGCTTGATAACGCTGAGAAAAAGATTTTTCAAATTTCTAACAATATGGCACAAAAAGCATTCGTTCCGATTGCTGATGTGCTCAAGGGAACCTTCAAGCGACTTGCCGAATTGAGTTCGCGAAAAGATGGCATCACGGGAATCTCAACCGGATTTAATGCCTTTGATAAAATGACTTCTGGGCTTCAGAAGGGCGATTTGATTATTTTGGCTGCTCGTCCGTCGATGGGTAAAACGGCGCTCATGCTCAACATGGCGCTCAACGCCTGCAGGGATGGCGCTGCTATCGGTGTTTTTTCTCTTGAAATGTCATCAGACCAATTGGTTTTACGTATGCTTTCATCCGAATCGCGAATTCCGCATCATTACATCAGAAATGCAACAATTACTTCTGATGAATGGATGGATTTGACTAATACGGCGGCTCGTCTGGCAGAAACCAAAATTTTTATTGATGACACGGCCTCAATTACCATCATGGAATTGCGCGCCAAAGCTCGACGTCTGAAAGCAAAGCATAATATTGAAGTGCTTGTTATCGATTATTTGCAGCTGATTTCTGGTGATGGCAACAATAAATATGAAAATAGAACACAAGAAATTTCAGTCATTTCGCGTGCGCTCAAATCACTTGCTAAAGAACTTGATATTGCAGTGGTGGCGGCTTCTCAGCTTTCGCGTTCACTCGAAAATCGTATTGATAAGCGTCCATTGCTTTCGGATCTGCGTGAATCGGGAGCGATTGAGCAAGATGGTGATGTAATCTTCTTTATTTATAGAGACATTGTGTATAATCGCGACACAGAACATCCAGACGAAGCTGAACTTATCATCGGCAAACAGCGAAACGGTCCGACTGGAACGGTTCGTGTGAAATTTGTTGGCGAGCTCACTAAGTTTGAAAATATTATTGAAACAAATGGAGCGCATCATTAATTGTGGCAGTAGGTGATAAAAAGGTTATTTTGGGAGTCGATCCCGGGTTTTCAGTCACCGGTTATTCATTAATGGTAAAAGAAGGCAGCAGGGCGTATTTGCTCGATTGCGGATTTCTTAAAATGTCCTCAAAAGATCATTTGTCTCAACGCACACTTGAATTTCATGACTTTTTCAAAAAAATCATTGAAGAAAAGGGTGTTTCGCACGTTTCGCTTGAAACATCTTTCTTGGGAAAAAATCCTCAAACTTTTTTGAAACTTGGTTACTTGCGTGGCATTTTATATTTACTCGCGGCTCAACATAAACTTGAAATTGCTGAATTTGCGCCGCGTGAAGTGAAGCAAGCGATTGTTGGATCTGGCAGCGCCGACAAAGAGCAAGTGGCTCTTATGCTCATGAGAATGTTTCCGCAGCTGCAACAATATTCAGCGACTTTGCGCAATGACGTGACTGATGCAATCGCTATCGGTATTTGTGGAATGTGTCTCTTTAATTAGTTCAAAATTTGCTTCTGATATCAACTTTACAATGTAAATCATCATTTCGTAGAGTTAAGAGGTATTGCGCGTATTTATCTGGATTATTCCTATGAACATAAAAAAAATAGTTTTTAATATCGTTTTTTGTGTCCTTATCTCTCAATCAGTTGTTTCAACAGGTTTTTTCTCAAAATTTCGTCGAAAAAAAGAAGCTGGACCATCTTCTCAGCCGACCCCAATTTTGTCAAAACAGCCCGCTGATACTGATTCTCTTGTTGAGGGTGTAAATCTTGCTAGAACAGAGGAGCAAGAGGCATCAACAGCAGCAGCTTCATTAGATGTTGATGATATGAGCATTCCTTCAGATTCAGCCGTTACAACTCAGCCAGAAGCAAAAACGGCAGATGTATCAACAACTTCTCAAGGCCTAACTTCAAAATCCGCAGAAGATCCTGCATCTTCTCATGCTTCACGAAGTGATGTTGTTTTAACCACCGCGGCTCTTACTGATCCAACCAGTGTGGACACAGTTCTGATTGCTTCTGGTGTCAAAAAAATGTACACCCTTCCGGCGCCAGCTGTAAGCGATGTGTATGATACTGCAGCACCGGTGATTGTTGATGGTGTAAAAAGGGTCTATGATACTGCAGCTCCTGTAATTGTTGATGGTGCAAAAAAAGCGTACCATGCGGTATCAGAAATTGATTACGAAAAAGGGCTTTCGGGCATTAAGCGAACCTACGATCGCATTGATTCTTTGGTTGAGAAAACTATTGCGGCAATGCCAGATCCAAAAGAGATTGATATTAAAATTATAATGCGTTCTGCCGCTAGAATTAAAAAATCTTTGGAGAGTGCTATTGATAGTATGACGCCTGATAATGCGCAAGAGGTTTTGGCGTTCGCTGGAAAAGCATTTAAGGGTTTTTCTAATGTAATTTTGAACATTATTAAACCATAATTATTAATTAATCAAAAACAAAAAAGGGCAAAGTTGAATCTTGCCCTTTTTTAATAGTATAAAAAGTCTGATAACGAATTAATTATGTTAATAATTTAAAATTTTTACAAAAAAGGTAGTATGCTTTGTCAAAATTATACCTATATCAAGAAAAAGAGATTGATTATGAAGATATTATCAGCTCTGTTGATGGCACTTTTTATTGGAAGTATACCAATTGGGGCAGAGTCTTTTTCGTGCATGGCAGAACCTGAGGTGTTAGAGGTATTGGAAAAAATGAATAGAGAACGGGCGCTTGGAAATCTTTCTCAAAGAAAATTGCGCTTTTCTATAAAAAATAAGTATCTGGGTTGTCGCAGAGAGGGTGATCGCACTATTGTTTTAGTTTTGAGAACTCAAAGTGAAGAAGGTGAAATAATTCATGATGATCATATTAAAGACGGCGAAATGATTGATGATGATCATAAGCGAAAACAATGGTATCAACTTGATGATAAATTGATTTCTCGGCGAGTACTGAGTTTAATTATTGAAGATCTGAATGCATAGTTGAGCGTTTGTTATAAAAGCAATTATTTATCTAAAGGGTTTTATTATGGTGAGTTTGAGATTATTAGTGTTGTCATTTTGTTTTATAACTGCGTCGACGCAGGCAACGCCAGCAGAATTTATAGAAGCAGTAAAAGCTGTTTTTACAACAGCTGCCGAAAGAGATCGGTTTAATTTTAAGAGCGCTGATTCATTTGACAGTCTTGCGGGGTTGTTAGCTGATTGCACGCGGCCGAATGTTATTGTTATTTCGGCAACTCTATTATTGCCGGGCGGTGAAGGTTCTGCGGTTGGAGGATCTCTCAGACACTTTGAAGAGGCTCGAGTTATTTTACCATCGTTGTGTACGGGAAATCATAATGCTATTGTTTTTCTCCAAGATGGTAATCAGGAGCAAAATACGGAATTAGCATTTATGCATCGGGAATTAACTTCTCGGCCTAAGATTGAAAATAGCCCTTCATTTTATCTGTGTGCGCAAGAGATTGAATCTGTCAGGCAATTTGCTCTTGCCATCTCTCTTCAATCAGCAGCATCTGCGGGTGGAGGGTCTGGTGCTCGTGGTGTACCTGCGCCACTGAGAAGAAGTAAGCGTCTTCGCACGGAAGAACCTGGCGGGGCTGGTGAGGGTGCAGCTGCGCCGCAAATGCGAAGACATGAATTCTCTTCGCCTAACCCTGCTCATAGTGTAGGAGGTTCACCAGTTGCTGTTTCTGGTGGGGCGAGTGCAAGTGCAATGGCATCAGCAACAGTACCGAGTCATGCAGGAGCAGGGGCTGGTTCTGCGGGCGTTTCTCCATTTCATGAAGAGTTTTATGCCAATTTACTCGCACGTAATGGAGAATTTTCAGGAATTGAAAATTTAGTTAGACGCTTGGCCGAACATATTAAAAATAATGCCTCTTTGGCTGAATTTGTAAGAGAGCTTGAACATACAAATCCTCGTGGAGCAGAGGAAGTAAAATCAGTTTTTGTAGTTCCCGATTTTTCTGAGGGATCGTTAAATCGAATCAAAGATTTATTATTTATAAATAATAGAGAAACGCTTTTTTTGAATTTATTAGTTCGTTGTTTTGATTTTAAGGGACTGAATGATCACTTGGCGATTGATGGTAATTACAAAAAAACACCATTGTTTTGCGTCTTTCTTTTTAGCGAAGCTGAAAAAGCAGAGTTTCTCATCAAGTATCCACGAAAAGATTTTCCAACTATATTTTTTATAAAATGTTATTCCGTTGATGGCCTCAGCGTTGATGATATCTTCAGCGCCGACCAAGAATGTTTTTTAAACGCCTTTAAACATATTTGTAATAGGTTTTTCATTGCGTTAATTGATCAATATTCAGCTCAAAAAGTTGCAGTGCATTCAATGGTTGGAGCTTCTTCAGATGAGCAGATGAATCTTATCATTCAAGCACTTCTTTTACTTAGCATGCCTAGGAGCTAATTCTTTTTAAACAAAGAAAGAGATGCTTAATTGCTTGGACAAATGTATTACGATAGATTTTATATTAGTCTAAAAATATGCATTTTATTGCAACCAATTTTTTTTTAGGTTCACAATAAAAGTCTGATTAATATTTTTTACGGTGAACCTAAAAAATGAAAAATATAAGATTTCATAAATTTTTTTTATGTATTTTCGCAGTCGTCGGATTATTGTGCGCTCCCCCAACGAATAGAGATTTAAAAAAAGCATCTACAGTTGTGAAAAAAAAATATGAAAGGACAGTTCTTTATTTTGACCGGCGTTTAAAAAATGCAAATTCTGAAAGAAGTCTTACGCTTCTTGAGAAAATTTTTTTAAAGGCAATTAATGATATTGTGTCTGAAGATCCAGTATCAGATGCGCAGAGAACCGCCCAAGAGGTAATTCTTGCTGATTTACAAGAAAAAGCTCTTGAGATAAACCGAAAGATAATACTTTTACATGATCAAGAAATCTTAAAAAGATTTAAACAAGAAGATGCATTAGCACGAATAATAATAAATAGAAGTAGGCCCACCAGGCTTTCAATTAAGCCTTACAAGGGCTCATCCGAGGAAGCTTTCTTGGAACGATTTAGAGCCGAAGATAAATTGGCTCGTGAAGAAATAAATAGAAGTCCGAAGATTCCTCGTCCTGCGTTTCTCAAAACAGCTAGCAGCTCTAATTTAAATGGTGGGAATTATTCTGTGCAAGAAGGACGTCGTGCGCGAGCCAAGGTTGATAAAAGACCTATGGCTGAACCTTTTGATTACAAATTAATTAGGGTTTCTGTCGCGGGACAACGCGGAGTCAACTGTGCGTATCATGCTTTTGTTAATTCAAAAACATGTGCAGCGGCTACTATGCAAGAAGCTGATCCTGTTCTTGCAATTCAAAGAGCCACGTTTGCAACAAGAAGGCAAATAGAAGATCAAAAAAATATATGGAATGGAAATACTCTTGATACTCGGGCTCTTGATGGTTATGAGTTAATGGAATTTGCTAGATCTAATTTAGCGGGGACTGTTTTTTCTAGAATGTTTGAGAGTGAAACCGCTCAGAATTTTTATTGGTTTGTTCTTGAATACCTTAATATGAGTGTCGATAGAAAAATTATTACAAGCTCTAGAAAACTTCTAGATAAGCTTAGAGCAGAGCCAGAAAGCGCTGAAGCAACAGCAGTGAGAGAAGCTGCAAGTAGCTTTTATCTTCGAGATGGAACGCGCAGGTTTCCAGATAGAATGAGTCCTATTCAGCAAAAAACTGCTAACCTCGTGTATTACCAAAATATATTAGAAGGGAGGGCAAGTGACTACCTTAAAGCAATTAAATTGTTTCGCCAAGAAAAAACCTTAATCACCGTATTTGCTGACTCAAGTGGAAGTGGTGTTGGACATTGGACATGTGTGTGCTTCGTCCCAGTAAAAAGAAATCCTAATAGCTTAAGGCCTGATTTTGTAAAAGTGATATCCATGAATTCATCTGGAGGGTCAGAAATATCTGGTGATGTTAAACGTTTTGTATTTGATTTATTATACATGGACCTTCCTAATCCTGAGGATCTTTCTGATCAAGGTTATTTAAATCAAATTCGCATGCTTCTGCCACAGCCACGGCCTATAAGTTAAATAATTCTTTAATACAAAAATGAATCCACCGATCATTCAAGATCGGTGGATTCATTTTTGTATTAAAGGGCAGGGTCGATGGCAAGATAGAGTACTTAGTATTTTATCGTCTAAATTAAGATTCTTAATAAATATAGAAATAATTTAAAAATATTTTTATTTATGCCTCAAAAAAAGGTTTGATTTCAGCTGCAAAAAAACAAACCATAAAATTTGAAAGTCGTGCCCATGCATTAATAATATAGGCGGTCCGATAATCGTAGTTATGTCAAACTTTATATTCTTTTTTATATAAGGAATTTAATTAATTTATATAAGGATTTATTTATTATTCATCGAATTTAAGGTCTTTTTTATTGATTTCTAAAAAATTAAACGTTGCGAAATAAAAACAAAAATCTATGGGATTCTTTAATTATTTTTTATCGCTGGCGCACGAACGAGCCAGAATTAAAAATAATTAAACTCATCAAACAATGTGCCACTCTCTTTAAAAATGTATGCCTTAATGGTCACTTAACCAATTGAACGCTAAATTTTGCCTTCAATCTCAATTAATTGCATAATGCCGGCAAAATCTTGGGGAATAAAAAACTGCAAAGGTGTTGTCATGATTATTTGCGTCTTTGTCTCGCGTAAAATCTGTAGCACTTGATGAATACGCCGTGCATCAAAATCTGTCATAAAATCATCTACGATAAAAACTGCTGTCCCCGTTCCAAGCAAATGTAAGATCGCAACTTTAAGTAATAAAATCGCAAGCTTCTGTTGTCCGCGTGATGCAAAACGCCGCATGGATTTATCAAACAGCGAAATTGAAAAATCATCCAAATGCAAGCCCCACAATCCACGCCCCTGACGAATTTCTTCTGACATCAAATCTTTTGTATACCGATTCCAGAAATCTTCATATGACTCATCTTCTTGGTAAAAAGCTGGATCATACGAAAGCGTGATTTTTAATTGGTCTGACGGACAATGTCTGAGTAATAATTCGTTAACTTTTTGTTCGATAGAAAAAAGCATCGTTTTAAATCGATAAACTTCATCCTTCCCTTGTTCCCAAACGTTCTTTGTCCAAACGTTTAACTGATGCAAATTTGAAGTGGAAACATGATTTTGACCACCTTTTAGTGAAAAAAGCAGTGCATTTCGTTGATTTATCGACCGACGATACACTCTCATGCGTTCGACAAACTGAACATCAAATAACATTTGTGCGTGATTCAAAAAAGTTCTTCGTTCTAATGGAGCACCACTGATCAAATCAAGATCATTTTCAGTCAGCCCCAAGACGCGATATTTTTCCAGAAGTTGCTTGTGTGTTTTGATTGCTTTGCCATCAAGTTTGATTACTTTTTTCTCGCCATCACAGCCAACAGAAATTGTATGAGTTTGTTCTGATTGCGCATCAGAAATCAGAATTTCTATAAAAAAATTATTACGACCAAAACTAATTAAATCGTGCACATGCGAAGTTCGAAATGACTTTAAATAGCAGCCATAAAAAAGTGCTTCCAATAGTGTGGTTTTCCCAGCGCCATTAGGGCCGTGAAGAACCACAAATTGAGCACTTTCGTCAAACTTCTTCTGAATCTTGTCTGAAAAATTACGCAGTTCAGTGCATGAGATAGCAGTTACGCGGCACATAAATTATTGTTTATTTTCGCGCGAAACCGGCATGACAACATAGGTATATTCGTAGTTTGCTTGTTTGGTTACAATAATTAATGCTGAACGTTTGTCTTTAACATAGCACGTGATTTGTTCATCAGGAATTGCAAGCAGTCCGGTGAGTAAATACGGTGAATAAAACGCCGTATCTAATGAAAAATCTGACGTGATATCACACGCAACCATTTGTCTTAAGGATCCAATTTCTTTATTTTCTAATGAAATCTCACAGCCATGCATTGAGAATGAAAAATGAGATGCAATAAATTGACCGGCTAAAAGTGCCCCTGCACGACGAAGTGCTTTGATCAAAGACTCTCTACTCATTTGTACTTTGACAAAGTTAGTGGTCGATAAAATTGGCTTATACACTGGAAAGGGATCATTGAGCAGTCTGGTGAAAAAATTAAAATGCGTACCAGAAAAAACCAGTTGCCCCGAACATGTTCCAATGAAAACAACGTCAGTCGTTTGTTCTAATAATTTTTTAACTTCAAGCAGTGCACGACGAGGAATTAACCATTGTGTTGGTTCAGAAAGTGTATACTGAGATGTTTCAACATAGGCCAAAGAATGGCCATCAGTTCCAACAAATGCAACGCCTTTTGGTCCTGCTTCGAGCAACATGCCATTGAGTGCTTTTGTCGCATTATTTTGAGGTACCACAATGCCAACTTTATCAAATAAATTAAGCAGAAATGGACTTTCACAATGCATTAAATTTTCAATACGCTCAGGAAATGCAGGAAAATCGCGCGCATCTCTAACAGCAAGCGTAAATGCAACGCCTTCAGTTGTTGTAAGCTTGATGCCAGATTCAATAAACGAAAAAGTGAGATTTCCGCTCAATTCACGAACAATTTCATAAATTCTACGGCCAGAAATCAAAAAAGAGCGATTTTCAGCGAGTGAACTTTCGATAGAAAGACTTGATTGTAAACTTATTTCAAGGTCAGTGGCCTTTAAAATAAGCTCACGATAGCTCACTTGAAACAGAATAGATTCTGTTACATCAAGTGGTGAACGCTTGGAGCAAATTGGTTGCATCGCGCTCAATTGAGTGAGGAGTGCATCACGCTCGAGAGAAAATGAGTACATCATGAAAATAGAAATCCGGCTAAAATACTGAAATTTTTAACAACATACTTTAGTGTACTCTTTTTTTAAAAAATCATCAGCTCTCAAAGTTTATGTACAAATAAATAGGTAATCTCGTATCGTAAATATCGTTCATTATTCAGCGTGAAATAAGAGTATTTAATGAATACATCATACAGATTTTTATCGATATTAATCTTCGTTTTTTTCACTGCTTCATATGCACAAACAAGACAAACATATTGGATTGATATTAGAAAGACGGGAGAATATCTATTCGGCGGAAAACGTGAAATATTTCTTACACCAAAAGTTCCTGCAGACTGCACCGCAGTGCTCACTGTTGTTGAAAAATTCAATCCAGCAACAAGAAAAATAGACCCATTGGTTGCAACAGAATATTATTCTTTTCCCGTAAAGGGCGGCTTTTACATTTGCATACCAAAACATCCAGATGTCTATGTAAGACCCGAAATTGAATCACTCGGAAAACGATTTCAAAATTTTTCATTAGAAACAGAATTTAAATTTCTTTTATTATTACTTCGTATTTTACTTGAAGATGCAAGCTTAAGCTCAACACCAGATACTGATTTTAGAATATTTCAAGAAGATTTTTGTCAACGGCTTTCGCTTGTCTACCCAAAACACAATGCGCTGCCCTGTTGTGACGACAAACCTTCTTTTTATGATTTTATGAACCCCTCACCAATAGCACCCACAAGTATTCGTCCTGGGGCTGCACCGAAAAGAAGGGTAGTTTTCAACCTCAGGCCAATAACGTAATAAAGCTGTAAAATTGTTTTGCTTTAATCTGTGTGGTGTGAAATCTTCTAAGGCAAATGCATTATGATTTCCCCCCCACCAGAAAACGAATTACTTATTAAGTATCTTTTTGTCTTATTTTCGTGGATGTGCTTTTGCGTAAGCGGCTCTCAATCCAGTACGATCAACGTGCGTGTACACTTCAACGGTATCAATTGATTGATGCCCCAAAAAGACTTGTAAGCTGCGAACGTCCATTCCTCGCCCCAAAAAGTGCGTGGCGAGCGAATGGCGCAAGCTGTGCGGAGAAACATCTTTATTAATGCCAGACTTAAGCACGGCATCTTTAACGATGTTCCAACATTGCTGACGCGTAAGCTGCTTTTCTTGCGCAAGTCCTGAAACAAACAACCATTCACGTTTTTCATCTTTTGCAATAAAGTTTGACACCGCATCAAGAACCGATGCAGGAAGCGGAATCGATCGCTGCATGCCGCGCTTGCCAACAACTTCAACAAATCCGGTATCAAATCTAAATGATGATGGTTTGAGTGAAAGAAGTTCAGAAACACGCAGTCCAGCAGAATAGAGCAAAATAATAAGAAGATAATTTCTAAAACCACGATCATCACCAATGTGAGATTGAAGGTACGCAATTAATTGATCAGTTTCTGCTTCAGTTAAATAATTAGGAAGTAATTGATCGAGTTTTGGTGTTGAAATCTGCGACATTTTATTTGGTATTTTAAACACTGTTTCCATAAATGAACCAAATAATCTGAGTGTTACAACTTTTCTGCATAACGTTGCAGGAGTTGATTTCTTCATCTTCATGAAAGACAAAAAACTCATGACATCATCTTTGGAATAATCCTGCAAAACAATGTCGTGCTCATCAAAAAAATTCACAAATTGTTCAACGTCAGCAACATATGCCGAAACACTGTTAGCTGAAAAGCGCCGTTCGGTGATCAAGTACGTTCTAAATCGCGTAATAATTTGTTGATTGTCCATAATCTCAACCTAACATTAAAAAGAGCACGATATCCCGCAGTATACAATGCTCTTTTTAAAATCAACTAGATAAAAAACTACTTTGGCGCTACTAACTCACGTTGTAAGCTCGTGAATAGCGTGGCAAGAAGGGAAAGCTCTTCACGATTTTTAACCCCATCATCATCTCTATCAATTTCAATATTCTGAGACAAGGAAAAAGGGACTATTTCAGAAGAAGAATCTGATAAAAAATGAATAGGGTCTTCTCTCTCTGGCCACCCAGCAATCACCTTGAATCTATTAAAAATTTTTTCTAATGAAAGGGAGATATTTGAAGTAGTAAGGATTTCTCCATATCTATAGAATCTTCTGTAGCCCACTGCTCAATTGCCGGTATAAGTATTTCATAATTTTCATTTGTTACCCAGAGGGAAACCAGGTTTTCCTCATATTTAAATTTATATATATTTTTGAGCTTTCGGGTGTCAATCGTACCAGTCTCATCAGATTCCAAAAAATAAACTTGTTTCGTGCCTAATCTTACAGAAAAATTAATGCCTAAACAGGGTTCCACTAAGATGAAGCTCAATAACAATTCTAAATCCTTTAGAATCTATACGTCTTAACTGCTTAATTAATATCTTTTTAAGAATGCGTCAAGATTCTATATAAGCAAGTTTAATATCATCTACAAAAGCAGCTATGTTCAAACTAAATTTATAGGCCATATTTTTTCTTAGCTTTTTCTATGTCAAAAAGATGTCCACCAAATAAGGGTGAATAAATATTAATGGTCTGAATATATTCATTATTAATATAGGTGCTTGCTGATAAATATTCCTTGTGCAATGCAAAGCTTATGTTAAACAAAAAATAGTCTAGGGGAAATGTGCTTGTTGCTAACAACTTCCAATTAATTTTTTCAAAAACGATTGCAGGAGCATATAAATGAATGATCTTATCACCATCAAGAAAACGCTGCGCAATAGTTATTTTTGCACTATCAACATCACTATACGTCTCCCCTGAAGGTTTTTGTAACCTCACAAGAAGTACCCCAGAATCTAATTCATCAGTAACACAGCTAAAATTTGCTGGTGACAAATTTAAAACATAAAACAACAAACTAAAGATTAAAAATCTCATATTAAAAACCATAATTACAAAAATTTATAACTTTGCCCGGCGAGAAGCATTAAACGATTTCTTTAAATAAATACACAGCGCTGCTCGTTCTAAATCATTGCTTCGTTGAGATTGGTCAACCACCAACTGTAACTGATCTATTAATACAACCTTGCATCCCAAAAAAGATTCTAATGCTTTGTCTAAATTGAATAAGAAGAATGGATACAACTCAATTTCAGTAAACGCAGCTCTTAACTTACTTTCAAGATTTAAGGTCAACAGAGATTGTGGGATCTCTACTTTTATTGCACTTGAACTCAATGAAAATGAGCTAACAGAGGACTTCAGTGGTGCTATTTCTTGCAAAACTAATCCCGTTGAAGTTCTTCTTGTTGCAACTTCTCCCCGGCATTCAAGGGTTAACGTTTCATTGTTAAATGCATAGACTAAGCTTTGTGCGATCAGTAGATTTCCACAAACAAGCAACACGAACAACCACAACAGATGGTTTATATTTTTAGTCATTTCGACCCTTTATTTTAATTTATTAATTTATTTTAATGAGCTCTTTGAATCTGGACATCGAAACAATGTTTTATCAAACTCAAATAAGCTACCTACACCATCTATAGCCGTAGCTATTTGTACAAAAAAAGAAGTAATCGAGTCACAATTTGTTATACGCCTAGCAACCCCATCCTCATAAAAAGTATCAATGCCTGCCAAATCCAAAATACGTTTAGGAATTTTTAACATTACGGCTGTTGGTAATTTTCCTTCAATACCTTCACTTCGAATACAAAACCTACATTGAGGAGATCCATCATTACCAATAAAAATTTGCCCAATTTCTTCATCATTTTTGGTAATCATATAGCCTGTTCTCTCGTCTACCATATAAATTTCTCTAGGGTCCGTGGCTGTTATCGATCTAAAACGAACAAGACCAGAAATATCAGCCACTAAGATTAAAAAACAATTAGAAAAAGCTTATTTAACATATTAATATGCTTTTGCAATCAAGACTTCTTGCACACTTGCATCACCACAGAAAAAACATTTTTCTGCTTTCTTTTCTGGAATTATGCAACGAATCGAACATTGAATTGCTTTAAGTTCTAGTTCACACGATGTTTTTTCGCACCAGCCAGTTTGGAAAAAACCAGGTTTGTCTGCAACGCGCTCAGAAATTTCAGCAAATGTTTCAGCCGTAAACCATGACGCATTTCGCTTTGAGAGCGCGCGATTGAACATATTTTGTTGAATTTCTTCAAGAATTACAGCAACTTTTTGTGTGAGTCCATCAAGTGGTAAAACTTCTTTGGCATTTTGACCTTCAATCACGACTCGGCGAGCAACAACACACGTTCCTGCTGAAATATCACGCATACCAAGCTCAAGTCTGAGCGGAACTCCACGCATTTCCCAATGGAAGTATTTTGCTCCCGGACGACCTTCTGATTCATCTACCAGAACCCTGATGCTACTTTTTTTAAATTCAGCTGCAAGTTCATGTGCTTTGCTTTTTGCTTGCACCAAATCATCTTTTGAACCAATTGGAATGATTACAACTTGCGTTGGCGCAATGCGCGGCGGCAATGCCAATCCTTTTTCATCACCATGAACCATGACCAGTGCACCGATTAAGCGTGTCGTTGCACCCCAAGAAGTACACCACGGTGTTTTATTGGTGCCATCTTCGGCTTGAAATTTCACATCAAATGACGCAGGAAAGGATTGCTGCAGCAAATGAGATGTTCCCATCTGCAGCGCTTTGCCATCACCCATAAGGCCTTCAATCGTTGTTGTAATTTCGCCACCAGCAAATCGTTCGTTAGCGGTTTTCTCCCCAACGATCACCGGAATTGCAAGGAGTGTTTCGGCAAGTTCTTTGTATTCATTGAGCATTGCTTTAACCATTTTAAGCGCTTCTTCTCGCGTTGCATGAGCGGTATGACCTTCTTGCCACAAAAATTCAGTTGTCCTCAAAAATGCTCGTGGGCGCATTTCCCAGCGAACAACGTTTGCCCATTGATTAATATTCAATGGTAAATCGCGCCAGGATTTTATCCAGCGTTCAAACATGTGATAAATAATTGTTTCTGAGGTTGGACGAACAACATATGGTTCTTCAAGTTGTTTGCCCCCAGCATGGGTGACAACTGCAAGTTCTGGTGAAAAGCCTTCAATATGATCAGCTTCTTTTTTCAAAAAAGATTCAGGAATAAAGAGCGGAAAATAAGCATTTTTAACATTATGATTTTTAATACGTGCATCAAGATCTTTTTGAATCACTTCCCACAAGGCGTATCCATAAGGACGAATAACAAAGGAGCCCCGAGTAGGGCTTTGATCGACTAACTCAGCATCAAAGATAACTTGCTGATACCACTCTGGAAAATTTGTTGTATAAAGTTGCGCCAAATCCATAAAACACCTGTTTTTTAAGGTAAATAAGTATGCAGAATAATATATATCCAGGGGATGAAAGGTACAATAAAGAAAAAGCCGGAATCTTAATAATAATTACTTGCCCTGTCTTCTCACTGGCAACATAACCATAGATCTCCGTCATTAAGAATCCACATGAAACCAACACTCCCACGAGGCGAATCACTTTCATCCACTGATTCTGCAGCAAGAATGTCCGAACAACAAGGCAAAAAAACTCGAGTGTGGGGAAAAAGTCTAAAAAGCCTTGGGTGTGAACCACCTTCAAAAGAGTAATTAAATTCTTCAGCTTCAACTATGCCGTCAATAGAGCCTCCATCAGATATTGGCAAAACTAATTTTTTTGAAAAAGCTCTTAAAAAAGATATGAAATAAAGCAAAGACCCAAATTCAACGGTAGCTCTTAATGCAAAAGCAATATGCCTTACATCCTCCAAATTATAATTTCTTATGTATTTTATATGATTTGGAATCGTCAAAATTAAAGATTTTTCCGGATTTAAAAAAATATTTAACCGTTTTCCTTCGCGAACTTGTTGATCAACACCGTCTTCCTGCGGCATTTCATCCCAATAATCAAGTTCAGCAAAATTACGTTCACCAGAATCCTGAGCAACCTCAAAACCCAATAAAACTATGTGTGTTTTCCCCTCAGCAACAATTATTTCACCACATAACCTTTCACTAGCAACGCGCACACCAAACACCGGTTTGCACGAAGACGCTGATAAAAAACAACCGTAAAAAGCAAATAAACACAAAAATACTATTTTTTCATAGAACACCCAATTACACCGTTTGAAGATACATCAAATTTACTCTTGAATTTATTAAAATAAAAATAACACCAAAAAGTTGTAGGCAATGAAAGGAAATCTTATTTTTCTTCTTCACCAGAAAGCAAATTACACGAACGTTTTTTGTAACCATCGAGCTTGCGAACGTCCTGTGAATATAACGTAATTACCCAATCAGAAATATCGTCCTGCGTCTGCAACAGCGCAAATGCATCATTAAAAAATGATACGCCTTCTTGGTAAATAGCCGTTGGCGATGAGAAAACAGTCCAGGAGGCCGCACCATCCTCGGGATCTAGTTGACGAAGTCCATCCATCGATTGAAATGATTTTCGTTTAACCTCAGATCGAATAATCGCCTTCGTTTCTATTTTATCATCAGAAGGCGATAGATTTGTCAGCGGCAAAGATGTCAACGCATCGGATTGTTCTTTTTTGAGAAATGACGCGAATTGATCGGTGTCTATTTTGTAAATCGTATATTCACTGCCTCCTTCATGCGAAAATCTCAAGAATTTATTGCCACGATCTGATGGAATATCTAAATACAACGCTACGGGAAGTGTGTTAAAGAAACGCTGAACAACTGATTCCAGGGGGAATTTTTCACTCGAAATTTGTTCGCTTTCAGCGAGCATCTCAAGTTGACGCTTAAGCCCATAATTTTGCCAATAATTATCAGTTTCATGATTTCCCCTGATATAAAACGCTTGTTCAGGGTTTTTCTCAATAAACCGCATCAGAATCATGAGTGTTTCCATGCTGTATGCAGCCCTGCTGACGGCATCGCCCAAGAAAACAATGTAGTCAGTATCTGATTTTATTTTCAGATCATCACCAATGATGTCTAATTCTTTCCACTGCGCAATATTTCGCACGAGCGAATGCAATGCCCCTTGCAGATCACCAACGATGACAAAGCGCGCTTTTTTAGGCGTTTTAAGGTGCAGAATATAATTATCTTTATAGTTTTTTTTCTCACGTGATTCAAGAAGCGTTTTCATCAAATTTGCAAATGTTTTTGACGACCAGAGCAAGGGACCCGCAATCCCAGCCACTCGACTCAAATTACCAAATGTTTTTCCCAGAAATCCGGGCATCGAATTGTTATAAAAGGTGTCGAATTCTGGCTTTACGATGCTTTTATTATCCCGAACAGGTGATTCAGGCATAATTTTTGTAAATTTTTGTAACTCTGAGAGTGTTGCGAATAATTGTGGCTGAGAAACTTCTGGAATAAATAACGCCAGCAATAAAAGCAGAAGCATCACTCCGCCAAAAGAAACCCCAGAAATCAGTAAAATATTATTTTTGCCTTTAGCCATAACTACCTCAACGTTAAATAAATAGTCAGCCCACTCACCAAAAAGGTAATGAGGTAAAAACAAAACCCATTACAAAATTCAGCAAAAAGCCTCAATGGTCCACGCTGTTCGGGCGGTAAGGGATCGATGTACACGCTGCAATAGCGGCCAATAAATGTTTGAGAAATAAAGACCAAGAAACTCGCCACCAACAAAACAAGATACAAGCTATCTGCGGTGGTAAAATAACTGACGTCAGGAATCATTTTATCCAGAACAAATCGATAGCCAAGCTCAGCTGAAACGCCTGCGGTTGCAAGTGTTGCGCGTCCTACATAGTTGCCAATTGCCATCAAAAATGAAAACAACGATAAAATAATAACCAAGAAAATAGGTAAGAAAATAACGAGTACTTTTCGAATACCAGTCTTTTGAACATTTAACGTGAAAATCGCTTTGGGATACGCTGATGCCTTGTCTGCTTGCTTACTATCCAGAGATGGTAAAAAATAGCCTGAATCAGTATTAAGACCTTTAATTACCCAGTTTGAGATATTAATATCTGGCGCTGTGTTAAACGTTGTGTTGTCCACTATAAAAAACATTTCATACGGGGTCACCGCATTATTGGTAATCACAACTGAGAGCTTATGATCTTCAAAGGGGAATTTTACAAAATCAAGATTCGCTTTACAGTCAACACGAATATCGTAGGATGCCAAAACAACATCTCCAACAACCTTAAGATCTGGAGGCGATTTATTGATTACTTTGCCATTATCAACCGCAAACTTACTAATGCTTTCAAGCATGATTTCATTGGAGTGAAATTCAAACCATAACAATGCATCAAAAATAAATTGGTTATTAAGCACATCAAATTTAGTGAAATTTTTGATGTATAAACCAGTTTTAACTTTTACGGTGAATGCCCCAAATTCTTTTTGTTTGGCTGCATCAATAATCGAAAATTCTGGCGATAAATCGGTAGTATTAAAATATGACAATGAATACGCAAAAATCCCAATAATTAAAATAGGTAACAAAAAAAGTGTTACAATTTTTGGTGTATTGTCACACATTATCCATTGGAAAAAAGAAATTTTATTATTATTTACCGTCATTTTTTCTACTATCCACTAAAAGAATCATCCCAGTCTGATTCAACATCACCTTTGTTTATCCACACTTTTGATGAGAGCACACGCGTTTCAGGATTAAAATTAATCTTAAGGCCACCAAAGTCTTTTTTTAATAACCCTTCAAAAAAGGTCATCAAATCTCCAACCGTGTACGGAGCCTCGAGTGATTTGAGTGCAGAGACAAATAGCGATCCAACCACATACCCTTCCAGCGAATATTGTGAGAGTTCTCTGAGCGGCAAGTATTGTGCCATGTCTTTTCGATACGCTTCAACGATCGGCAATTTACTTTTAAATGGATTGGGAACAACCGACGTTGTTGCAATCGTGACCCCTCGCGATTTTTTGAGCAGTTGCTGCATCGGCGTTGAAGGGCCGAGGCCAAGAAATAAACAATGCTGAAATCCTTCGTTGAGCATGAGTTGAATAAAATTATAGGTTGGCCGATAGGTTGAAATACAAATCACCGCATCGGGACGACTTTTGACGATTTCGCTCGATGCACTTGATACAGCGATCGTGTTCGCTGGATAGCTTGATTTGGCGCATGGTTTCAACCCAAAATCAGCCAAAATTTTTTCAGCAATCGCAACGCCCGCTTTTCCCCACTGATTTTCTTCAAAAAAGAGTGCGATTTTTTTTCGATGTTGATTGTTCACCGCATAATTAATAAGTGCGGTTAACTCTTTATTCATTGATGGCCTGAAATAAATGGTTTGCGCATATTCTTTTTTCCGCAGTGAAGAATCACCCACCGTTGGAAAGAGCATTAAAATTTCTTTGTCTTCAATTAATTCTTTGGCCGTTGCCAGTGCGTGAGAGCCAAAATTACCAATAAAAAATGGTGATATTTTAACACTTTTGAGAATATTTTCTTTAGCGATGGTCGATTGATACCGATCATCACTCACCACGTATTTAATAAGATATTTTTTATTAAGCCCACCAGAACGATTTAATTTATCAAAGACTAAATTAATTCCTTTGGCATAATCATCGCCGACCAGTGACATACTTCCGGTGAGCGGCATAGTTGCTGAAAGTTTTAGTTCTGAGGCTTTAGGCTCGATAAGTAGTGTTTGCGCATCAATTTTCTTGGCAACAATCGCATCGGAAATTGCGGTTGAATCATCTGCATCACTGAGTAAATGCTCTGGTTGATCAACTTTTTTCTGAACATCAGATGGCGCTGGTTGTGTTTCACTATTAAAAACATTAGGCGCCAACAAAAAAAGAATTGTACTTAAAAAGATATATCGTACATTCTTTTTTTTCACTGCGGGCCTTTTCTGACTATTTTTTTTAGGCGATACTAACCAATAACTTACTAATCGGAATCGTTGAGAGTAAATGGTTGTGGGCAAGAGCCGTCAAAATTCTGGAAAATTATTTATTATTTCAGCACCAACTGGAGCAGGAAAAACAACACTAACAAATCTTATCATTAGTCGTAATCCTCAGGTAAAACGGGCAATAACATACACCACACGAAAACCCCGACCAGGAGAACAAGACACTATTGATTATCATTTTGTTACTGAAGCAACATTTCTTAAGCTGATGAATAAAAACTTTTTCCTAGAAACAACCAAGTATGACGAGTCTTGGTACGGGTCACCATGTGACATTTTAGAAGACGTCAGTAATGGCGCTTTTTACATAATCATCACCGATTGGCCAGGCGCTCAAACAATTTCAGGTGAATTAAGCTCGCGTCACCCACACATTAGTTTTAAAGCAATTTGGATCACGGTTCCGTCTCGCGATTTGCTCGTTGAACGATTGAAATATCGCTACACCCATGATATTTCAGCACTTGAAAGAAGACTGAAACTCTTTGACGATGAAATTGATCGCGAAAACAGAGAAGCCTTTTTCAAACACCACATCATCAACGACGAGCTGGAAGCCACGTATCAAAAACTATGTTCTGTTCTAGAGCTAGCAACCACGTCTGACTAATTTCCCCAATTATATTTTTATTATTTCTTAAGTTGTACTTTCCAAAAGAAAAATGTCGCGATATCGTCACCGGCAAATACTGCAACATTCAGTCAGGTTTTTGGCGATATGATGCGCACGTTGTTTCTCTGTTTTTTCCTTTTTTCAACTCAGCTGTTTTCTATAAAAATTATTTCGTCTTCAGAAGAATTCTACGATGTGATTGATACACCGTATGGCAAGATCTTTTTCAGGCCACCCAAAATGGATGAGAGCGATCTGATATTTCCTGAAATTAACAACGAATTTAACTATAAGCCCTATGAGCACGTGTCGCCCAATATTATCTTTGAGCCCACTCCTGTTCGTTCATACGAGCAACCATCATATGAATCTCCCCCGTCATACGCTGTGCAACAGCAACAACAACGTGCAGCGCGTAGAGCACAGCTACAAAAAGCAGCTCACGAATCATTTCAATTTCAGATGAATGATGCGCGAGCTCGTGCAGACAACTATTTTAATAATCGAACACCATTTGTAGATGCTCAAACATTTATTCAACAAAATCGATCACTCAAATTTCACCGTCCTCCCTATCATAACAATCGGCATTTATGCGAGTCAGTGTACCATAGCAACATCTGTTTTAAGTAAAAAATGATCCTTTATTAAAAAATCTTAGAAAGCTTTTACTTTCCAAAAGAAAAATGGCACGATATCGTCACCCGCAAATACTGAACGTACAGTCAGGTTTTTGGCGATATGATACGCACGTTTTTATTTGTTATTTTTGTGATTTTCTCTGGTCTTATAACTCTTAATTATTTAGACAAAAACAACCCAATTAATCTTTCTACAAAAACATGTATTGTAACGGGAGCATCTTCTGGGATTGGACGAGAACTCGGATTGCAGATGATGCAGCGAGGATGGAAAGTAATAGGCATTGCGCGACGTATACATCTGCTCAACGAACAACAAAAAACAAACCCTTATTTATTCACCCCAATTGAATGCGATGTTTCTGACCTACAACAAATTCATTCCACTTGCGAAAAAATTCGATCTCTCAACCTACACCCAACACTGTTCTTCTTAAATGCAGGCATGGGAAAACCTCAATGTAATGATGAGCAACTTGTTCCTATTACCAAAAAAACCTTTAATACTAATTATTTTGGAGCTCTTGCATGGATTGATGAATGGCTATCGTCAATCAAAAAGGATGGTGGTGGAACATTTGTTGCAACACTATCAGTAATGACACTCATGGCACTACCTGGGTCAAGCGCCTATTCATCAAGTAAAACAGCGCTTGCTCATTCTTTTGAAAGCCTCAGGCGGCAATATTTGTACGAAAAAATTGGATTTTGTTCAGTATTTTCTGGGCCAGTGAAAACAGAAATGCTTAAAGGTACAGGCGAGGAACTTCCATTTACTCACACAGCTACCGAAGAAGCCGAATACATCATTAACCAAGTTTTTGCAGGAAAAAAGCATATTGAACCTTCATGGATATATGGAATTATCTTCAGGGTGTTAAGCATTTTGCCTGACTGGGCAATTCTAAAACTAGCAGATTTATCAACCAATAACCCAAAATAATGATCTACAAAATCCTACGCCAACAAATTGGACTGTTCCATCGAATCAAAATAACTCAGAAAATCTCACCTTCAATGGATGGAACTTTTTGCCGCCGGCATTATTTGGAATGATGGTGTGCAATGTCACGCCCTACATGGCTACCACAGCAATTGAATCAGCGCTCTGCGCCGCCGGAAGTACTTCAACGGTGGTTGCCGCAGCCGCACTCGCGCCCGTTGCAATTACAATCACCCAAACGCTGGCATGCGTTGCACTCGCTGGCGTTGGAGCCCTGGTGATTTACGACAATGCAGAGAAAATAATTACCCGTGTTTTACGTGCAACGAAGGTCCTTTAATCTTCAATAACTGGATGCATGAGCATGGTGTCAGCATATGTTAATGGTGGAGTTCACACAGATATTTTCCTAGGAGATATGCCTATTGGCTATTATGTTATGCAAGCTCGTGAATGCGATGCGCAAGCAAGAACCAAAGGTCTTTCAAATGAGGCAGAGCCACAACCGCAGCCTGAATCCAAAACAGAACGTAAACCTAAACCAACCGATGAGCCAGAACCTGAACCAGCCCCTCCAGAACCACAACCAAGTCCCCCGGTTCCCGCGAAATCAAATCCACCATCAAAAACAGGCCCCATCATCGAGACCACCTTTGAGGAACATCTATCAAATGATCAGCCTCCCCCAGAACCGCCCAAAGACGATTTAGCAAAAGCCGCAGCAAGTGCATTTGGCCTTGCAACGTTCTTTTATAAAAAAGCCTTTGAGCTACAAACTATTTCAACCGGTATCAGCAACTCCGCCCAAACACCTGACGGCACAACGCCGGCGACCGCACCTGTTATTCGCGACTTAACCCCAACAAATATTGATGAATTAGAGTTAATTGAAGGAAAAGTTAAACATATTATTGAAGGCTCTGAAACTCATGATCATCTATGGGAAAAGCTTGTTCCTGATAAAAACTGGCCTGATATTAAATCTATTATTAAAGATGTAATCGAAACGGGAGAAACCGGATATTCATCCCCACAATATAATGTAAAAATAAAAACAATTGGGGATTACAGGATTGAGGTTCGTTATAATGTAGGAAAAAATAACATAAGAAAAATATCCAATGCTTTTATCCAAAATACACATCAACGATTAACAAATCCAATGGGTGGAAGTTGCAAAATTAAACAGGGCGCATAATGCATCAATCAATAGAAATTAAAATAGAAAATTTAATTATTAAAGGTGATTTTGAAAAAGCTACAAAAGAGCTTGAAGCCCTTACAAAAGAGGAAATTGAAACTCAAGAACTAGATCAAATTCCAATGTGGATCAGCTATGATAAAGCCAATATTTGCGGATACGGCTTTGCTTGTTATTTAACTTCTTTGCACGAATCTTCAGCAAATTATATTTTAGTCTCAAAAACACTTGAATTTGGAATGCCCCAGGTCGAAGGGTCTTATGCTGTTGCATACCATCGTACAAAGATGGCTATTGAATTAGATCCAGAGAACAAGGATTTATATCTATATTTATTATCTTTTTATTCTGTTCCTGAATCTCAAATCAGTACTGCTGAAGCAAGAGAAATAGCAAAAAAATATTTATCAAAGTGGCCCAATGAGGCAAGTGCAACTGATATCTTAGAGTCAACAGCAGAATATGCAGACTTAGATAATTATTCAAAAGAAGAACTTATTAAAAAAAATTTTTATTTAGAAAAACAAGAAGCATTAAAAACATGTATATTGCAAGGATGGTTTTTAGAAACACAGAAATATCTTCAAGAATTTTCTAACGAAGAAGTTGAAAATATTTTACTTAATATTGCAAAAGAAAAACGTAACGTTTGCGCATATGACTATGTTTGGTTTTTAATTAGAGAGAAAGGAATATCAACTAAAAAACACCTTTTGCTCGCTACGATTAGCCAATATCTTTTTGAATATAAAGAAAATGCATGGTGGAATATTTCAAAAGGAAGCAAACAACTTTATTTTTTTCATATCAATCAAGCAGCAAAACTTGAACCAGAAAATCTTGAAATTCAGGAAAAACTATTAAAGTTATACGAACCTGACAACCAATGCTTTGATCTTGAAGAAACCAAAGCATTGGTTGAACGCATACTTAAAGTAAATCCAAAGAACCAAGCGGCATTGAGAGTATTGAATTTGATTGGGTAAATAATGAATCAAAAAGATAAACTAGACCGAGAAGACTTTTATGAGGCTACTTTTAATAAAATAGTTAACTAAACGCCACGAATTAAAACTTATTTGGAATTAATTAAATAAAGTTACTATCAACAATATATGAAAAACTTCTGATAGAACTTGAGATCAGACAGCCTTTAGAATAGTATCAATATCATTAAAACTTAAATTTTATTCAGAAAAATAATCCATGAAAAACTCAAACCTCTTCATTTTTTCACTTATTTTACTTGCTACATTTTCATGCACCAGCTGCAATGGTTGGTCATGGAGTTTCTCAAGAGATAAAACACCCGAAGAACAAGCTGAATATGAAACTAAAACAGCTGAGCGGAGAAAAGAAATCGATGCACGCCGAAAAGCTGTTGCACAGAGAAGAGAAGAACTTGCAAAAATTAGATCTGAAACACAATCTCCTTCTAAATCAAAATCTCAAGTGCTCAAAGAGAGCTACACAAGCTTATATGATTTAATGTTAGATTGGTGGCAAAACACCGATAAACGATCAAAAAAGACACCTATTAAAACAACTGAAATTTCAGTAAAAGAATCTTAAAAAACAAATAAGAATGCAGGCCTAAGATAATTTAAAGCCTGCATTCTTATTTGTTTTAATTTATAAGGTATCAAGTCGTTTTTGCATGTTCATGATGCCGCGAACAGCAAACCCAACAGTTGCGACTAAGACCGCAACAACACACAGCCAATAATTCAAAAACATATGTTGCCCAAGAATAGCAGCACGTGCGCCTTCCATGGCATACGTAAATGGATTAAGCAAGCACAAGGGTGCCAATAGCGGAACGGCTTTACGCAAAACAGCAAATGAATAGGTGTAACACCCAAGCATCCACAACGGAAGTGTCACACGAAGCCAGACATCCTCGTACTGTTGCATATTTTTGGTAAAAGACGTAACCCAGACAGAGAAAAATCCAAAGAAAATACTTTGAATTACATACATGAGAACAACTCTATACAACGAAATTGAGGGAAAATTAAAATCACCCCACATCACAATTGCTGCAACGGGAATTGCAAAAACCCCCATTGCAAGACCTTGAATCGCTGTTGTAATTGCGTAGCGCGAAAAAACAACCCACGACGGAATTGCAAGTCCCAATAAATAGGTAATTTCTTTATTTCCCGTGAGATCTTCAACGTTTGCTGCAACTTCCGCCATTGCCTGAAACAGCATTTGAACAACAATCGCACCTGCCAAAATGAACTTTGAATAGGACGGCGCCAATCCAAGAAACGGCATAATGTAATGATTGGTAAATATTGTTATGCTCGCCCACACAGCGGTATTAAGCATTCTTCCGTAAATGTGTTGTCTCAGCACATACATGTCGCGACGAAGTAATTGAAAAAGAATCATCAATTGTTGTATGGATTTTTTTTCTGCATTTAATGTAATCATAAAAATTCCTCACGCCTCATCATTCAAGAGACTAATAAATACATTTTCTAGTGAGCTTTCACCCTGAGCTTTCATCAATGCTTTTGGTGTATCAAGACGAAGAATAGTTCCTTTGTCCAAAATACACACACGATCAGAAAGCACTTCTGCTTCATCCAAATAATGCGTTGTCAGAATAACCGTCACGCCATCTTGTTTAAGTGTTTTAATCGACTCCCAAATGCTGTGTCTGACATGAGGATCGAGTGCCACGGTTGGTTCATCAAGAATAACAATTGATGGATTGTGAACTAAACTGCGCGCAATTGATAAGCGCTGTTTGTAGCCACCAGAAAGTGAATCAACAAATGCTGATGCATATTTATCAAGACCAAAGCGATCCATCAGTTCTTTAATTCTTTTTTTTGATTCTTTTTCGGGTTGCAAGTAGTAGGCAGCTGCAAATTCTAAGTTTTCTTTAACCGTTAATTTTGAATCAAGATTTGGCCGCTGTGGACAAAAACCAAGCTGCATACGATACGAATAAACATCATCATAAATTGACGCGCCTTCAAACAAAACTTCGCCAGATGTTGCTGGATGAATGGTTGCCAAGATCGATGACAGCGTTGTTTTGCCCGCACCATTCGCGCCCAAAAGTCCAAGTACTTCGCCCTTGTAAATATCAAGCGAAATCGCATCAAGCGCGCGCGTTCTTCCTGCTGGAATTTGGTACTCTTTTACCAATTTTTTGACACTGAGAATAACATCTTGCTCAATGTGTTCTTTTTTTATTTTTCGTTCAGCCATGAAAGTTCCTCGAGTAAAAAATAATGAAGATAATTTTATTATGCCTTCAAATTGTCTGATTGTTCATCAAAATAGAAAAGCATGAGTCCAACAAAGACACACACCAACGAAACAACATAGGTCCAAGAAAAGGGTTCGCCCATAAATAAGTAGCTGTACATCAACCCAAAGAGTGGACACAAAAAACCAGTAAATGACAGCAGGGTTAATGAATATGAATTTAATAAATACCCATACATGGTGTACCCAATAACATTAGAAATAATAATTAGTCCAACCATGCACGAAAGCATCATGCTCCAAGAAGTCACCAAGGGAATAAATGTTCCATTCGCTGTCAGCGCATGCGTAAACAAACACATGCAACCACCAAGAAATGTCATACCTCCATTGATAAAAAGCATCGGAATACCTTTATTCATCAACTCTTTTATGAGAAACCATGCGTACGCTGCGGAAGCCACTGAAATCAATAAGCCCAAATCGTAGACACTGGTTGGCAAATACGAAGTCAAACCATTTGATGTCCCGAGCGACAACGGAATCATTCCCATGAAACCCACAAATAAGCCGGCTATTTTTTTGAGCGATAAATTTTCTTGATAAAAAATATATGAAAGCAATGCCGTCATAAATGGAGAAAGTGAATAGAAAAGATTAACTTTTATCGATGACACAAATTGAAGCGCCCAAAATTCACACCCAAATGCGAGAAAAACACCAAAAAAACCTGCTACACATAACAATAAAAAGTCTTTAAAACTCATCAAAAAACGCTTTGACGTGATGAAAAAGCTTGTGAGGAGCATCCCAGAACCCGCCAAAAGCATCCGAATGGTTAAGAAAAAAAGCGGAGAATCAACATAATGCATAGAAAGCTTTGCAAGGGGAAAGGTAGCTGCAAACAGCGAATACATTAAAACAATTAAATACATCTTAAAACCTATTAAATTCTTTGTTCGTCGATGACATTAACACGTTTGATATCAATTGTTTTTCCTGTTGTGCGGTCAACTTCGATACACACACCGGTTAATTGATATGGCGGCTCAGTATCAACCACAAAGGTTTGAGGAAGTTGCGTGATAAAACGTTGAATAATTGGGCCAGAACTCATCCCAAGACATGAAAACACAGAACCAGATGATCCCAGGTCGGTAATGTAACCAGTTCCCTGAGGAAGAATTTTCTCGTCTGCCGTTTGAACGTGCGTGTGTGTTCCAACCATTGCAGATATTTTGCCGTCCATATGAAGACCAAATGCAATTTTTTCAGAAGTTGCTTCCGCATGAAAATCAACTAAGACAATAGGACTTTTGAGTCTGACTGCTGCAACAATTTGGTCAGCTTTTTTGAATGGACAGGAAAGTGTTTCTCGGAAAAAAACGCGTCCCATCAAATTGATAACTGTAACCAAGGCTCCTTTGATCTCAACTTGAACGAATCCTTTACCCGGAACACCATCAGGAAAATTTGCGGGTCTAAGCAATTTAGGCGTTGAATTTAAATGTGGATAAATTTCTTTAAGCGCAAAAACATGGTTTCCTGTAGTTATCACATGCACGCCTAAATTGAACATCGCATCTGAATCTTTAGGATGGATACCACGTCCTTTTGATGCAATATTTTCGCCGTTAACAATAACCATATCAACTGAATATTGTTCAACGAGTTTCGGTAACCATCTTTTGAGCATTGTCATACCAACAATACCAACAAGATCACCAATAAATAAAATTTTTAGTCCTGCCATGGTAGTTTCATAAATCCTTTTTAAAAAATAAAGGGGAGAACAAGTCCCCCCTTCTCTGATTGCTTATTTAGCGTATTCGATTGCGCGTTTTTCTCGAATCACGGTGACTTTTATTTGACCAGGAAATTCAAGTTGTTCTTGAACCTTCAGGGCAATGTCACGAGCAAGGACCATTGCGTCTTCATCGCTCATGGTGCTTTCATCTACAATAATACGCACTTCTCGACCAGCTTGCAATGCGTAGGCCTTTTTTACCCCATCAAAACCAGATGCAATTTGCTCAAGTTCTTCTAAGCGTTTGACGTAACTGCCGATTTTCTCTTTTCGAGCCCCTGGACGAGCTGCTGAAAGCGCATCGGCTAAGTGAGTAATCATGGCATAGGGTGAAATTGGAGCCACCTCCTCGTGGTGAGCTGCAATCGCATTTACAACGATTGGATCCTCGCCACATCGTTTTGCAAGATCGCCACCAATGATTGCGTGAGGGCCTTCAACATCAGCTGAAAGTGCCTTGCCAATATCGTGTAATAATCCGCAACGAGCAGCAAGATTTCCATCAAGCCCTAACTCTTCAGCGATCATGCGGGCAAAATAGGCAACTTCTCTTGAGTGTTCTAAGTTATTTTGTGTGAAACTTGTTCTGAAATATAATTTACCGAGCAGTGAAACCAAGTCTTTATGCATACCAACGCAATTGAATTCAAGGACCGTTTTGTGTCCCATTTCTTCAGTAACTTGATCGACATCTTGCTGACATTTTTCAACAACTTCTTCGATGCGAGATGGATTAATTCGACCATCTTGAATTAACTTCAAGAGTGCTCTGCGAGCAACTTCTCGGCGAATTGGATTAAATCCTGAAATGATAATTGTTTCTGGTGATTCACCGATTACAAATTCCATGCCAGTGGCCATTTCAAGCGCTTTGATATTTCGGCCTTCTTTACCAATAATCCGGCCTTTCATCTCTTCTGATGGCAAATGAACAACCGTTGAAGTGCTGTACACAACTTGATCAGGTAAACATCGCTGCATAGCGGTTGATAGAATTTTTATAGCTCTTGTTTCTGCGTGCGCAACTGTCTCGTCACGCGTTGTCACAAGCCACTTAGCGCATTCATGCTTAACTTCATTTTGGAGCGATTCTGTAAGCATTTTGCGTGCTTGATCGCGATTAATACCCGCAAGCTGTTCAAGCTTAAAGACCAGAGAGTCATACACTTTCTTTACTTTGCCTTCAGTTGAGAGCAATTCATCGTTGCGTTTACCAAGTTCACGTTCGCGTGAATGAAGTTCACGACGAATTGATTCGGCTTCGCCTTCGCGTTGCTCGATATGTTCAGCTCGTTTTTGAATACGATCTTCAATTTTTTTGAGCTCAAATCGCATTCTTTTTTGTTCTTCTTCAACTTCATGTCGCTTTTTATTAATTTTATTAAAAGCTTCTTGCTGTTCTTGTTCAAGACGCATTTGAAGTTCGCGAGTCTTGAGTTCTGCAGAATGTTCTAATTTTTTTAAGGAATTTTTTCTTAAAAAAAGGTAGGTAAAAGAAGCAATGAGCGCGGAGATAAGTCCCGCCACAAAGCTCAAAAGCACTGAGTCTAACATCTTAAATCTCTCTTTAAATATACAAAATGACAACACTAACAAGACCACGTAGGTCTTGTCACTCACTCTTCTTATACATTAATTGAACAAAAGAGTCAGCAAAAAAGACCTTTACACTTAAGACGGGACCGTTAGCTCGATCAACCGAGAATTAATAATTTTTTCTCGTTATAGCCAGAAATGATCAAATACTCTAAAAAAAGATTGTTTATTAGCTTTTTCTAGAGTATCAACAGGCCAATTTTTAAATATTGTGAAAACAAACGATACTAAAAAATAGTTACAGACCTAACAACCAAGGAAAAAATCTAATGAAAAAAATTTTAAAAATAATTGTCTTTGCCATCATCTCATGTCTTGCATCAACAGCAGAATCAATAATTCATCATGAACACCCCATCGAAGAGCAGCCTTACACGAATATGCTTGATCAATTATTTGCCGAAGCAGAAAACAGCTTCCTATCAATAAATCAATACCTCGATGATGATCTGTTAGATGGCTTTAAAGATCGTCTAACACAAACTATTTTTATCATTGAGGGGCTTCTTGTAATTTCTCAAGAAACCAAAACTTATTATAAAAATAAATTTCAAACTCTTTTAGATCAAGCTTCAAACCTTGTTTAAAGTAAAAAAGCTTATTTTAGACCTCTTTTAAAACAAAAAGTCCTCAATCTTAACAATTGAGGACTTTTTGTTTTTTATTTAATTTTTGCTTCCAACTAAGTCATAAATCTAGATTTACTTTTTTAGCGTTTCTTTTTTCTTAGACGAAGAGAAGCAGCTCTTTCTGCTGCAGCTTTTTCCTGAGCAGCTTTAATACCTTTCCACTCTTCTTCAGTAATTTTTCCATACGCACTTGCATGAAACGGTGACATTCCCGGAATAAATTCACCGGCCCCATCATGTGTTGCTTTCGGTAAAGAGGAAACGCTTCTTGAAGATTGAGATGTAGCAGGCGAAGCCGCTGAACTTTCAGCAAGCCGTTGATTTAATTCTGATTTTGGATCTTTCATCATCGCTCTAACCTCGGCCATTGTGCCAGGGTTTCTTTTTTGCAAAACCTCTGAGCCTGAATCAGCAGGCAGAGCTAACGGGACTTTAGACATTGCTACAGGTTGACTCGATTCAGATTTACCTCGACTCTTAAAGGGATTTCTTAAGCTCGGCCACGGAAAAACCAAACTTGATGATAAAAATAAAAAAAGAATAAATTTATTCATAAATTTCACACAGTAAACAACCTAATTCTTATTACTATTCTTAGGTAATATGCTTATAAAAGTATACAGACTTGATACTTGTTAATTTTAAAAAAATTAACTTTCTCTTAAATTTGTTATATGAAAAAATAGTCTAAACAATGAAAAAACCCTCAATTGTTGAGATTGAGGGTTTTTAAGTTTTTTATGCGCAAATTTATTTAATTTTTGCAACCACAGCTTCAAAAGCTTTTGGATCATAAATTGCCATCTGTGCAAGCATCTTACGATTGATTGCAACTTTAGCAATATTCATTTTGTGAATGAACACGCTGTAAGGCAAACCATGTTGACGACTCGCAGCATTTACACGAGTAATGAACATTGAACGGAAATCACGTTTGCGTAATTTTCTGCTCTTGAAAGCAAAAGCCATTGCTCTGAGCAATGTTTCAGTTGCTCTTCTGAAAATATTGGAACGTTGACCCCAATATCCTTTAGTTTGTTTTAAAACTCTTTTATGACGGCGATGTGATACCACACCACGTTTAACGCGACTCATCTTCTAAAAACCCCGTTTTTATAATCTTTTTTACTGTTTAGCGAATTCACTAAACACGACAACTCTTAATAAGGCAAAAGGCGCGCAATAGATGCGTGATCACTTTCATGAACAAGAACACCAGCTCTCAACTGTTGTACTCGTTTTGACGATTTAGCCCATGAGTGATGACGTCTGAAAGCTCTACCACGTTTGATAAGCCCTGATCCGAGCTTTCTGAAACGCTTTTTAGCAGCAGAATTTGTTTTAAGCTTCATTTTATTGTTCCCACGCTCTACCAAAAAGGTAGAAGCACATTAAGACATTTATACCAACTAATTGAAAATATTGTAACACAAGAACCACATTTATCAATTAGACAACTTTCAAAAAAGGTTTATTTTTCTTTTAAATAAAAGATTTTTGACCAAAGTTGACCACCTTTTGAATCTTTCTCACTTAGAATAACGCCAATATCCATGGCAGTTAAATCTTTTTCGATTCGCTCGAAGAGAATTGTTCCAAGTTTATCCATCATAGGAATTTCTCGACCTCTAAATTGGAGTGTAAACTTCACTCTTTTTCCATCGGTAAAGAAATCAGCCGCTTGTTTGATTCGAATATTATAGTCACCGTCTTCGATTCTCGGCCGCAGCTTCAATTCTTTGATTTGGATAACTTTTTGGTTCTTTTTAGCATCATTAAGCTGTTTTTTTCGCTCATACAGAAACTTGCCAAAATCCATGATTTTAACAACAACTTGAGCAGCATTTTCACTAATCTGAACTAAATCAAGACCTTTTTGCTGAGCCATTTTAAGCGCCTGATCAAGCACGACAAGGCCAACATTGGCACCGTCATCAGTAATAAGACGAACTTCTCGCGCCTTGATTTTATCGTTAACGAAAAAACCGTGATCAGAGACTTCTACGCGACCTTTAGACACCTTCGGAATCACAACTTCCCCCTGAATTCATAACTAGAACCTTCTCAACTTCTTTGTAAACTGCTTTAAACAAAGCTTCATCTTCTTTCAAACGCTTGAGAGAGTTTTCTTTCCCTTGCCCAAGCTTTTCATCTTTAAACGAAAACCATGCACCAGCCTGAACAATTATTTTATTATCAACCGCGATTTCAAAGACTTCAACTTCGCGAACAATACCATGTCCAAACATAAGATCAACTTCAACTCGCTTAAATGGAGGAGCGACCTTATTTTTGACAACTTTTATCGCAACTCTATTTCCAACTGCCTCATCACCACGTTTAATGGTGCCAATTCGACGAATATCAAGTCGTACAGATGCATAAAATTTTAATGCATTTCCGCCAGAGGTGACTTCATTGCTTGCAAAAGCCATTCCGCCAATCTTACTACGGATCTGATTAATAAATATGATAACTGTTTTTGATTTATGAACAATAGGCGTAAGTTTTCGAAGTGCTTGTGACATCAAGCGAGCTTGTAAACCAACGTGCTGATCACCCATATCTCCCTCAAGCTCTGCCCGAGGAACAAGTGCAGCTACTGAGTCGATAACCAGTAAATCAACCGCGCCTGAACGAACTAACGCTTCGGTGATATCAAGTGCCTGTTCGCCAGAATCTGGCTGAGAAATAATTAAATTATCAAGATCGATGCCAAGACCACGAGCATAAATTGGGTCTAAGGCGTGCTCTGCATCAATAAATGCACAGATTCCACCATTTTTTTGAACCGTTGCAATCGATTGCAACGTCAATGTGGTTTTACCAGAGGCTTCTGGACCATAGACTTCAACAACTCTACCTCGAGGTAATCCGCCAACACCAAGGGCAGCATCTACCAAGATAGAACCAGTTGAAATGGTCTCTATCGCTTGGTTTGGGCGCTGACCCAATAACATGACAGCGCCTTTTCCAAACTGTTTATCAATATGGGCAAATGCGGCATCAAGCGCTTTACGCTTTTCGTCCGAGACGCCCATAGTATTCTTCTGCAATCCTGTTTGCTTTTGTGACATTATGTACCTTTATATGTTAGAAAGGAGCTGTAAATTGCTCACTACTCAATTCTATTTTAGCAGTTCTTTTAAGGCTAGCAACAAAGCCGCGCATAAGTTCGTCTTCTTGCTTTTTAATTTCAGGTAAAACAGCAATTTCATCTTTTTCGCATGGTTTTACTTCAACTAAAGATGCTAATACAACATCACCGTCGGTCAACGAAACAACTGCGCACATTTCTTGAGATTTCAAATTAAATATCTTTTTAGTAAGTTCTGATTCTGAATCAAATCCTTTAATCGAATCTTTTGACTCAATTAATGAAGTTTGATGAAGTTTTGCATGTGGATATTTTTGAGCGATATCAGCAAAGGCCATCTTATTTGCAAGATAATCTCGTTTTGCGAGTGCGACATCTGATGATAATGCGCGCTCAGTTTTTTCAGCATAAAAATGCGCCGAAACCGTTTCAATAATATCTTCAAATCGAGAGAATCGATTGACCTCTGAACCAGTTACAACAAAGACAACGTTTTTGTCATTATGCACAAAGGTTCCTTTCTTTTGCGCACGCGCCGTGTATGATCCAAATGCTTTTTGCGCAAGTTCACTGGTGAGTGATTCGCCTTGAGTCATTGATTCATCAAGATTGCCGGTTTTTTCAACCTTTGTTTTGTGGTCTTTTGCAAATTCAAGCATGTCAGATTCAATCGACGACGCATTTTTAAGTAACTGCTCAGCACTTGCTCTAAACATTTCTGATGCAGATCGCTTTGTAAGCGCTTTAACTATTTCTTTTTTCACAGAATCCATTGCTTTGTATGCGCCAGCTTTTTTCTCAACAAGTTGTGCGAATTCAAATCCTTCGGTTGTTTTTACAACAGGGGTAAATGCTCCAACAGCTCCAAGTTTTACTATTTCAGATTCAAGCTCATATGCATGGGTTCCAAGGGTGAACCAGTCAGATAGACCACCTTTTTTGGCAGTTTTGTCATCAGACATTGTTTTTGCAATTTCAGCAAATTCTTCCGGCTTTTCTTTTACTTTGAGCAAGCATTCTTGAGCTTTAAGCTTTAATGCCGCAATTTCTTGCTCTGATGCATTTTTCTGTACAGAAATAAGGATTTTTCTGACTTGAAATTCATCTTTTGCTTTATACATTGAATCTTTTTTGTGTGTGTAGTACGCCTCAACTTGTTCATCGGTAATTGAAACTTGTTTATTGTAGAAAGATGGATCGACAACCACGTATGAAACTTGTTTTACATCAGGCAATTGATATCGGTTTTTATTTTTTTCGTAGAATAACGACAAGTCATCATTCGATACTTCTTCTTTTTTTACGTCTTTAAGGTATGCATCTTTAGCAAAGCGCAATAAGTTAAAGCTCTTCTTGTCGTCTTTATCAATTTCTACTGCAAAGAGTGGTTGATATGCGGCAGCCCGAACAGCTTCGCCAACCATTAATCGTGCAAGTGCATGTTCCTGTTCTTTTTCAAAATTGCGAACATCCATACCCGTTTGTTTGATGTAGTAATTATAAAAATCAATATTGAATTGCGCGGGCTTGATTCCAAAAACTTCACACATCGAATCTTTGATCATTGATGCCAGCGCTTCAGGGTGAACGCTAAATCCCTGAGCGTCAGCCACCTGGTCCATAACAATAGTGTTTATACCTTGGTCGATGACTCTCATCGGATCAACATTAACATCTAAATTGAGTCCATAGCGTTTATTGAACATCTGACGTTCTGATTGCAGGATCTGATGTTGATGTTTAAATTGCGACACATCAAAAACTGTTCCATTAATTACGGCGACTGCTTTCTTAGCTGGATCTTGCACACCCCTGTTGAAAAAACTTGGTGCAATCAGTGCCACCAAAATAACCCACCACAAATATGAAAACCGTTTAACCCCGTTTCTGAATTGACCGATCATAGCGCTCCCTTTCTTTATATAATTAAGCAAGATGCTTATGGCAAAGAGAGTATAGACTAAAAAATAAATAGAAGGGAGTTATAGTTTTAATGAGCAAAAAAACTTACATAAATATGTCATTAATTATTTTTTCAAAAAAGAATCAAAAGAGGCTCCCCCT
>Ga0209107_10000156_pt1 | contig 39658 bp, 36 predicted proteins | sample LakErihyJuly2011_2_FD_187460 | JGI IMG/M metagenome (GOLD analysis project Ga0209107, IMG submission 187460) | Freshwater microbial communities from dead zone in Lake Erie, Canada - CCB hypolimnion July 2011 (SPAdes) (version 2) | ecosystem: Environmental > Aquatic > Freshwater > Lentic >...
ACATTCCCGGAGAAGTACCCACCCCCAGTGACTTGGAGGGGTTGGGACGCCGTCCCGGTTAGAGACCCAGCTCCAACGGATATGTTGCGGACGGTGACATTGCCCGGGTCCTGGTACGCCATTCCGCCGAGCATGCCATTGGTAGGGACCTGATCGATTTCGTAACCAACTAATCTACTCATCGTTGATAATCTGCGGGTGCTCTGTGAGACTCTTTCATTACTAGTACCTTAAACTGCTCACAGTGTGATTGTCTGGAGTTGGGCGTTGGTGAGCCGGACGGGCCAGTAGGTGAGGCGGCGGATGGTGCCGTTTAGAAACTGAGAATTGTTGTTTACGGAGCCGATGGACATTGATGAAACTGCGGGTACAGAGCCAACTGCGTCAGTAAGTACAACGCCGCCATTAGCAGCCGCAGCAAAGTTATTACTGGCAAATGCGCTAGCGATTTTGCGCCTTCTTGCTCCTGCTATGACAACTGGGTACAATTCCGATTGAGTAACGCCGCTAACGGAAATAAATGTTCCAGCTATTGCTTCGGTGACATAGCTAAATTGATTGATGTTACTTCCTGTTCGGCAATCAACAATAACCGGAAATGCGCTTGCTGGCACGGCAAGCTCTCTGAACACATCTCCGTAAAACGTCCCCTCATCCTGCCGATACCACGAACTAAACGCACTGCCCGTAATGCTGGCCACATCAGCGGCGCGGGTGGCGGCTGCGGTGGTGGTGGGGATGTAGGAGGTGGGGAAAGCGCCTGCTTCGCCTTGACATCCCCATAGATAAAAAGTTGACGAAACCGAGTCGGCGTACAAATAATAATAATAAGAATCCCTTGAAGATGTTGTTGCTGAAATACGATACCAACCGTTTGGATATCTTACGACGGAAGCGTTGAACCACGCTCCAGCAACAACAAGTGATTGAGTGGAGAAGGTAAACGTCCAATCAATTCCGCCATATCCAGCCCAGATCAGTCTGACAGTCGAAGATGTCCCTTGCTTTACAAAAAAAGAATAGGTAAGTGTTCCCGCTCCCAATGAATACCTGAAACCCGCGTTATCGGTTGCAAGCATTGCAGTATTGGTTCCGTCTGGTGCGATGCCAGCGTTGTCCAGCATTGTTGTTGCAAGCCATCCAGCGCTTGCCTGGCTATACGTCAGAGAGTTTATTCTCGCCTCCTCCACTAGCAGCCCAAGGCTTTCTCCAGTGGCCGGGTTGTGGTCGAAGCGTGGCTCGTTCACCGCTGCCGTCTTTATCAGGCCATCAGCCCCAACGTACGTCGCGGTGGAGGCGCGGGTGAACGTAACCCGGCTATCCAGGACTTTTGTCTGGGCGAATGCCAGGTCGAGTGTCGGCCGGACAGTGGGGTATGAGGAGGTGTTGTAGAAGTCGGTGGCGGTGACGATCCCGGAGACGCTGGAGTCGCCGATGACGTGTAATTTGCTCGTGGGGTTGGTGGTTCCGATGCCAACGTTACCAGAGATATAGGCCCCGCCGGTAACTTGGAGAGGTTGTGATGCCGTCCCTGTTGTTGTTCCAGTTCCTATAAGGACATTACCAGAATTAGTAATTCTTACTCCAGCAGCACTACTGCTCCAAGGAGCAATTATAAAATTCCCAGTTCCTGCTGTGCCATCAGTAAAAATTATTGCTTTATCATCAGATTGAGTTATTGGATTGTAAGCACCAGCACCCAGTCTATTGTGAATATCAATATATCCATAACCACTAACTCTGAGTTCTGGATTTGCGTCTGCGGCTGAACCATTATTGATTTCCAGTTTTGCTTGAGGATTTGTAATACCAACTCCAACAGAACCAGAAACATAAGCACCACCAGTAACTTGAAGTGCTTGTGATGCTGTCCCTGTCGCTGTCGTGGTTGCTACAAGGAGGTTTCCAGAAGTATCAATTGTTGCTCTAGCTACTGGTCCACTTGTAGTATTTCCAAGCGCGGGCATTTGTAGAAAAACTAAACTTCCAGCATTATTTCCTATTGCCCAAGGATTGCTATTATTAAAATCAAGAATACCGATAGCATTGTTCCTTACACCGCCGATTACAAGATTTGTACCATAATTAGATGAAGACCACTGCGAAGAAGCGCGAATATCAAGTGCTCCCTGTGGGTTTGTGGTTCCAATACCCACATTCCCGGAGAAGTACCCACCCCCAGTGACCTGAAGGGGCTGGGATGCTGTCCCTGTCGCCGATGCGGAACCAATAATAAAGTTTCCAGAACTATCGACTCTACCTCGATCTAGATTGGTTCCCGAGGAATTCGCAGTAACGAATCTTAAGACACCACCGGTAGCTTTGTATGCTACTATATCCAGCAATCCGGCATTGCTGATAGCAAAACTTCCTACCGATGTTATGTCCGCAGAATACGCTGCGATAGTACCAAGAACTTCTAATTTATTTGATGGGTTGGTTCTGCCAATGCCGACGTTACCAGTGGAAGTAAGTCTTACTAGTTCGGTTGAACCGGATCCAAATGCCATTCCCTGCAGAGAACCATTCGGATTGAACTCAATATAACCCATCTCAGTTGTATCAATTACCTGAAGTAATTTTGTTGATGCAGTAGTCCAATCAGCTCCCGCGATATTTCTTGTTGCCTTAATCCTCAAATACGAGTTATTGCCATTCGAATGAAAGAACTGTGCTACTGTGGCCGTGGCGTTGGCAGTTGTACCAAAATTGCTGGCATTTAAATTGGAAATGCTAGCATTTGGAGAGAGTTGTAGCGCAACAGCCGGGTTTGTGGTGCCAATACCAACATTACCACTTGAATTTATAAACTGCCGAATATTCCCCGATCCGTCGGAAATGATGATATTATTGCTCGAGGTAGCAATGCTGGATCCAGTATTTGACCCGATCACAACGTTTGAGCTTCCGGAGGTTATTGCTGAACCTGCACCGGATCCTAAACCGGTATTACTCGATCCTGTTCCCACAGTGCCTAGCGCCGCGTAGCCTACTGCTGTATTATTTGAGGATCCGTCGATGTACCTGAGACTATGGCCTCCTACCGCTACGTTATTCCCTCCGCCGATCTCGGTAACCGATGCGATAGTCAGCTCCATCCCCGCAAATGATGAGTTTGTGGTAGACATCACGTCGTTTACCGCGGGAAGGTTCGTCGGCAGGAACGGAGGTGAAACAACGATAGAAGTTATTGCCCCGCCAGACACCGTGATGTTCACAAAATACGAGTACAATTTTGATACCGCTTTATCCACAAAGACTACGTTCGTGTACGTGGCGTTCGCGGGCATGACGGTTGGCTGGGCGGTAACCGTGTAAGTAAGCTCCGCTGTTCCTCTTGGGGCGGTCTCTCCTAGGCATTCGTGACCAATCCCAACATCGAGGAGAGAGTTTCTATACAGTGAGACCTGGTAGCCTATATTAGTGCTCGCGTTACTGTACTGGCTAAACCCTGCTATCTGGTGCCCTATCGCAACGGACCTATCCACTGACCTTGCGTAGCTATAATTACTACTTCCAACACTCACTGATAGTTCAACTGCTCCGCTTGTAAACTTACCCTGAAATGAGTCGAATCCTACAGAGACTATGTTGAAGGGATTTACTGATGTTGCGTTAAGGTTATTAAACGCCGTACCAATTTTTAGTAAGCCTGGCTTTGTGCTTATGTCCGTAGGGGTATTATCGTCGCCTACTGATAGATAATTATTTATGGGCCTCTTAAAGGCACTTTTTAGTATCTTGAATCTCAGGTTCTGTGTTCCTCCTCCGAGGGCCGATGTAGGAATCTCAAATACCGTGGTGCTATCGTAATCGTTTACACCTGTTTTTCTAACAGCGAGATTGTCTATAACGTTATTAGTGATTCTTATCTGTACTATTACGTTTCCGCTGGGCTGAGTCCCGCTGACGTAGGTCAGTGTCTGAGACGATATGAGTATACTACTGGGGTAATTATTACTGCTCTGTGTGATCTCGAATGGATTGGGTGTTCCATCAAAGGACAGGAGCCAGGTGTAGTAAAAATTTACATTACCAAAAATTACCGCGTTGTAAACGCTTCTGTTTACGCCAGTCCCGAAGTAGATCCTGCTACTGTCCCCTATGGTTAGGTCTCCACGAACATCGAGTTTTGATATCGGGTTATTTGTTCCGATGCCCACATTACCAGTGGAGGTGATTCTGAGCCTTTCAGTGTTATTGGTAGAGATAAGTAACGGCGCGTTTGTCGTGGTGCCTAGGATCGCGTACGCGTCCCCTGCGCGAAAAATCGCCGATGTTGGTGTTCCACCACCACCCCCGGTGTAGTCAGCGAGGAATCCGCCGATGGTGGAGCCGGACGTATCCGTGGTTCTGGCCCTGATCTGAACGCTGCCGGAGTTAACAACGTCTAGATTTACGGACGGATTGGTGATGCCAATGCCCACATTACCGCTAAAACTACCACCACCGGCCACAGCGAGGTTCGACACTCCGTTCGCTGTCGGAGTTAGTGTCATCGCGTTGTAAACCGTGCCCCCCGTCGGAGAGAATCTCCACCTCCAGAGATCGTTGTTATTATCGTCGGCTAAGTTAAAATCAAAAGCTGTCTGGCTGGAGGTAATCGTAGGACCGATTGAGGCAGCGTCTGACGCCTCCGCGGTAAACGTTATGGTGCTGACCGAGCTTAGTGCCCCGGTGACGTTCGCCCCGCCATTAAAACTCTGGCCCCACAACGTCCTCGTGGTCGCCAGCGTAGTAGCCGTGGCGGCATTGCCTGTAACCCCGATCCCCCACGTCCCGCTCGCGTTTGCTCCCGTGGTGCTTGGCGCCCCGATGGAGTTATACGAGATGGTGAGGGCCGCGCTTCCATTAAACGTAGAGCCACTCCCCCCTCCGCTTCCGCCATTATTAAACGTCAGTGAGTTAGCAGTGGATACGGCTACTGCGCCGATCTGCACGACGGAGTTTGCGCCGTCATTCTTTAGAGTATATAGCTTTCCGTCGTAGGTGTTGAGGGCCAGCTCACCCAGCGAGAGGTCCCCCACCGCGGGCACTCTGCCCTGAACAGCGGACCTCTTAATCTTTATCGTGTTTGCCATGTGGCTTCCCTGTGAATGCTATTTAGCAAGGATGGAACTTCGTTATATAACGAAGGGAGGTACTTACGTCTCTATTAGTACTTCAACTAGTTCTACTCTACTCTACTCTACTCTACTGGCTAGAAAGTTCCGCCGTCGAAGGTTATATTGTCGATCGCGCCGCCAGTGATGTTCACGTTACTCGACGCCTGAGTCGCCATTGTTCCCAGCCCTAGCGTCGTGCGACCAGCAGCGGCATCAACGTCGTCGATAAGGCTCCGGCCAAATGCTGTCAGGGAAGTCAACGAAGCTGCCGAGGCTCCTGTGTAGTAAGCAATATTGTCAGCAGCGGGAGTAAGCCCACCCACGGTCGACAGAGCGGCCGATAGTGCCAGAGTCGGGTTCCCCGCTACTCCATCTCCGTTACTGACGCTTATGCCCGTTCCGCTTGTCGCAACCGATCTAGCGGCAATGGTATCCGCCGCAGTCCTAACAAATATTCCGTTGGTTCCCAGGCTATGAAGGGCGAGTGCTTGGCCCGTAAGGCCTACAGTGTCGGTTCCAACAGCAATGCCCGTTCCCGCTCCGACATCGAGCGTATTGCCCGACTTCGTCAGACCACTTCCAGCGGTGATCTGTCCAGCACCCGAGAACTGTGTAAACGAGAGCGTATCTCCGGTAAACGTTGCGTAACCGGCACCCGACCTACCCATCCGAATCGGCGGAGGTGAAGTCTGAATGAAACCGTTGCTACCATTTACGGTACCACCGGCAACAAAGACGTAGTCGCCTGAAGTAATCTCACCTGTCGGACCGTTGTCAAAGTCAGCTGCTCTTGTCCAGACACCGTTCGCGCCCGCACCGACAGTTGTTACGGTGTATACGCCGTTATAAGCAGCGGTTGTGTGATCTTTTACAAGAATACGCTTACCAAGGGTTAAAGTAGCCCCACTGTCAACACTGTTTGGGCATCCGCTGAGAGTGGCGCCAACACCGGGGTCGCCAGTTACACCGATGCTGAGGCCAGTGCCGTTGGTCAGCACGGCATTAGAACCGCCAAATGTAGCGGACAGCTTGACCTGGTTAAGCGCCGGCTCGGCGGTTACGTAGTAAGTAGTATTGGCAGTTAGTCCCGTGCCAGTTACAGTATCACCTGTGCGAATCTGGGAGTTGATATGTAGTCCATGATCGGCACTAAATGTAATAGTATCGGTGCCGGTGATGGTGGCGATAGTTAGTAGAGTGCCTCCAGAAGTGTACGCGTACGAGACAGAGGAGGTAGTCGCAAAGTCAGCAGCACCGTGGACGTTTAAGCTTTGCGCGATCGAGTCGGCGTACTGTTTGTTTACAGCGTCGGTAGGGAGTTCCGGCGGTGCAACGTTCAGGATTCGTTGGCTGTTAAAATTAACAGCGGTCGTAGGCGCCGCCATCTGATCAAGACGACTCGTTCTTACCTGAGTGTCGAAGTCACTAATCTTGGCCGCCGTGAGGGTCGGGATATCAGCGGCAACTAGACTCGTACCGGATGTAACCAGGCCCTTACTGTTAAACGTTACCTTGGTAGCCGTACCCGCCGTCGCAACGTCATTCTTGAGAGTTACGGTGATCGATGTTGTGCCCGAACCAGTAGCGTCACCGCTTAGCGTGATTGTTTGGTTGCCAGTTATATAGTTTTGGTTCTTTACAAACGCTGTTGTTGCTACCTTAGTGCTGCTATCAGAAGCTATCTGGGTAGCAGCAATCACATCACCGCTGAAAGTTTTGTTTCCGGATACGGTTTGAACGCCGGTTAGCGTTACAAACGCTCCTGGGCCTCCTATCGAGAGGATCGATGAAGCAGTACCTCCTGCCCCTCCGGTACCCTTACCGTAGTAGAGTACTTCATCTACCTCGTTAAAGGCTAGTTCCGCATTGGCCAGCGAACCTGGCGCGCCAGTAGCTCCAGATGCTCTGCGCTTGATTCTAATAGTATTAGCCATTTAAAGACAGGAGATAGGAAGAGCTAAACAGCGTGTTAATCTTCTCGTCTTTCAACTAAGTCAGAAATTGCCGCCATCGGTTATCGTTAGGAGCGTATTTACGTCGTTCACTGTGTATTTTGCTTGTGACTGATTATACACCACCACACTCTTATCAACTTTGCTCGTATCGATTACGTTCGCCAAATCTCCCAGCGATGGCTTATTACCAGCGTGCCACACCTCGCTGGAGTTGACCTTTAGAGACTCCGCGTTAACTCCGCCCTGTACCGCAACATCTCCAACTATCTCGGTGCCGTTGGCAAATTGCTCGTCCTCGTTGATAACGAGTTTGTTTCCGTTCGCTGTGGAAAATCCCGCAAGAGCAACTTTATTATTGATTTTTAGTCTGATCCCGTCCGTGTGAACGCGGTTATCTCCGTCCGCGCCGTTCTTGAACTGGTCGAGGTAATCGTCAGTTCTGCCATACACATCCCCCACCTCAACCCACACCGAGGCCGCTTGGTTCCATACCTTGAGCAGGTACTTATCCACTCCGGCGGACGTATCCACCCAAGCTTCTCCGTTGGACAGCTCCACAGGGAACCCGTAGGTGGAAGCCGTGGAGTTTGGCGCGGAAGCCCCGAAGTGAATCGGACCAATCTTCCTGATCCGCCTATTTCCTCCGGAGTCCAGATCACAGACAAAAAGCCCGGGCTCACTGCTATTAAAGTTTACAGCTAGCTCACCGTCCTCAAGATCCTGTACTTGAGGCCTTTTGGAGAAGACGGGAGAGCGTCTTAGAAGGACCTTATCACGTGAGGAGGGTGTCTGAGTCATATACAACTTTAATCTTAGTTAGGTTTAGTACGTGAGGCAGTCAATGACGTAAATGTCAGTTTCGCCCTGCTGGATATTATCGACGACCTCGACAACATAGTCCTCCATATACTTCTTGTTAACGGCGTCCAGAATGTGAACCGGATCGGCCACACCACTAATCCTTCTCTGGTTAGTGTCTAGAGCCGGGCTCCAGGCCTCGACGTTCTGCCCAAGCACCATGTGCCCGTAGAACTCCACCCGGCCAGAGGTTCTTACTCGTCCTACGGAATTGGACTGAGCATCCACCCAGCGCTGGATGGTTGTGATGTCCGGGTCGGTTGAAGCGACCAAGGTGAGAGGAACCGCCTCATTGCTCCCTGGAGAGATGGTGTTGTCGGCTGTGGTGACGGGCTGCTTCATAACAAAACCGTCTCCGACTTCTATCGCGGCCAGGAGCGAGTCAACCTGCCCCTTGGAGTAGGTCTGCGTTTTGGTGTAGTAGTTCTGCGATAGGTACAGCAGCGTGCTGTTGTAAGACGCTGAAATCTTACCATCTACTTCTCCTTCTGTTATAAAGGATAGCAGGGATACATTGATCTGCTCCTCAAGCGCTGTTAAAGCGTCGTCGACCTCAGCCTTAGCGTACACCGAGGAGATATCGGCCTTATTTCTCAGGAGCTTCTGTACCTGGGTCTTGGTATAGAAATCCTTTAGATCAGCACCTCCCATTGCCGATTGGGTCTTCGAGTAGACGTTGGGAGCCGACTCAAATACCTGAGCTTGGTCGCCGCGCAGGGCCTCGGATGACGTAGGTAAGACGCTATTGACTCCGGTGTCATTGCACGAGGGGCCGGCTTTGCCTCCGAGAAACGCCTGAACCTCAGGCTGCGTTCTAGAGTAGACGTTGGGCGATGACGTAAACGCCTGAGTCGATCCGCCTCTCGGCGCTCTTGGCTGAGACGGCACAGCTCTGCTGCCACTAGTGTCGCCGTATGACGAGGAGTTTCCTCCTCCTCCAAATACCTTTGCCATGGCCTACTCTTCCTCCTGAGGTTGATTGAGAGCGTCGATCTCGTCCTGTGTCAGAACACGAGGCGGAACGCGAAGCTCCACCACCTCGTCTAGAGTCGGGGCGTTCGGTCTTAGCCTGTAGGGCACAGGCATCTCTACGAAGTGGCCTTTAGACCCGATCTCCACAACATCGTAACCTAGCTCCGGCTCCTTACGTCTTTGGTACTCGAGGCATTTATTGCGGCTGGTGGGCACGCAGTAGATCCTTTGCCAGAGAGGGTCACGAGGGTTGAAAACAGCCTGGGCCTCGAACGCTTCGTCGGTGGCCGGGATGTCCTGCTTCGCGATGTAAACGCAGATCACGTCCTCGCATTGCCCACCAACCAGGACAATGTCACCGGCTCTGTAGAAGAAGTCCCTGCGAATCCGCGCGCTATCCCACCTGCTTAAGGTGCCCTGGTCCCAGGTTCCATCGTACCTCCCCCACTCTGTATCGTAGAGCTTTAGCTCGTAGAACTCGTAGAGGGCCAGTAGCTCCTCTACTGAGAGCACTCCCGCCGGCTTGGTTGTCTCAACGTAGCATATCCTATTCCACTTGGAGCTGTCAAACGCTCCGGGAATTGTCGGGATGTCATTCTTAGCCTTGTGCAGGCTTATAGTGTACCCATTGTCCTCGATGAGCAGAACCATCGAGTCCTTCTCGTAGGCAATTATGGCTGTGTACTGAGCCACCCCGCCCATGTCGTCTGTCTCCGACAGCAGGAGGTTGGGGGTGGAACTACTGATCTCCCAGGGAAACTCTACGTCCCCCCATGACCTATATACTCCTTTCTTGGGGTCGTATAGAGGGTACTCGTCGAAAAGCTGCTCTATGCTTTTTCCGCAGGAATTAGTATCACCAGTAGAGCAGCTTTTATCAACTACGTCGCCGATCCCACCGGCCTCCTCTATGGCCTCCTTCTGATCATCAGAAGGTTGCTCAAAGCAGCCCCTAAAATAGAGGTTAGAGAGACTCATACCTCGACCTCAGGGGATTACGATTAGTTGTAAGTGAAGGTATCCATCACGAACGTTAGTTCGAGGGTGGAGACGTTAGCGGAAGTGCGATCAGCGGCGCCAAAGTTCAGACTTGTCATCTGAGCGTCGGGAATCGTGATTGTGCGCTGGCCAACGGGCTGAGGGTCCTCTCCGCAGGAGACAGGAGTCACTGTGAGTGTTACGAATTCGCAACCGTACGACTTCCAGAAGTCGACGATGTCGGCGTGCTTCTCAGGGTCGAAGGGCACGGACACCGTGACCTCGGAGAGGGTGCGGGGGCCTTTAAGATTGAAGATGCGTCCTCTCACGCCATCGGCGTACTGTGAAGTGCCGGCTGTGTCGCGGATTCCACTAAAGTTAGTGAAGTAGTGCTGGAAGGGGGACGCCTGAATCCAGAACTGGCTCTGCGTTACGGGCTTGTATGATAGCATGGTGGGATGAGCTTATACAACTGTCTAACAATATTTAAACTAGGCTTACATTGCCGAATCACATAAAATACGGGGCAAAGTACTTCCAGTAGCCGCTAGCCCTGCAGTCTATAACAACACATTCCTTATGCACCACAGACCTGTTAAGTCTGTATATCGACTTGTACAACTCGAGCAGCTTCGCCGTATCGCACCCGTCGATCTCGTCGACTCTCAGCGAGTTCTCTATGGAATGCAGATCGGTGTCCAGAGAGCCGAGCGCCATGGACTGCTCGGGGCGAATATACGGAGCCTTCTTAACCTCCTCCAGGAGCCTACGGCAGCCATGGGCAACTTCGCCAGGAGACGTGTACTCGTCGATATTGACTCTGGACGTGGAGGCTTCGGAGTCTCCATTATCAGAGACGATGCGCTGGAACCCAACATCGTCCAGCGTTCCATCGAATTTGGAGGCGATGATCTTAGCGATCTTGTCCTTCTTGGTTTTGTCTGGCTGATCTCCCATCTCGTCGTACTCTTCGTCACCTTCGGCAAAGTCGAATAGCTTGAGCAGGTCAGACTGATCTGCTCCGAAAGCTCCCTGGGCACCGTTGGAGGCGTCGGCCATCTGCTCCGGGGTTTTTGCCTCGGACATAGGAGCGGCTCCTGGAGCACCTCCTCCCATCGCGCTCATATCCATCTTACCCAGAGAAGGAATCTCCAGCTTGTCCCTCATCCAGTCAAGGTCCTTGACCTCGAAGCCGATGGCCTGCAGTTGTGTTAGCATCTGCACTATCTTAACAGGATCCTCACGCTGCTCTAGATCATCAAAGTTTCTACGAAGTCTAGGAACAGCTGCGCCCGGGTAGTTGAGCTCAACAATCCAGCGAATAAGCGTAGCGTTAATCGTCTCGTCGAGTTCCTCAGAAAACGCTTTAGCCTTACGCATACGCACCGAGTCGGAGACCTGGTCTCTCGCGTACGATCCAACATTTCCCGTCTCCTGACCTACTGTGTTCTCGCCGTTCAGAACGAAGCTGATCTGCTGATCAACGTACTCGATAAGCTTCTCGTAGACGTCCGCTCGGCCCTGACTCTCCAGCCAGGAGATGTCCATCTCGTCGGGGATGACAATCGCGGTCTCCTGGCCAAGGCGCTGCAGAGCGGTGAATAGCGACGCAACCTCCTCATCTGGGGTGCCGAGTGAGAACTTGCCGACCGCGGTGGGGGTCGTGTGCTTGTCCGCGTACTGGAGCCAGAAGGACATGAGAGTTCTCCTGAACTCTACCAGGCTATATAGCTGTCTACCAAGACCCGATCCGTACGGATCCATAAAATTACTGTACGCCCAGTGCCTATGGATAACCATAGAACGCAGAGGCAACGAGATCCCCTCCACTGGGGAGGTCACAGTCATCAACCTAGGCGAGATAGTCCCGTCCTCGTTGAGAACAAACTGGAAACGCCTGGGGTCTCTGATCTTGACTTCTGACGGCACAATATAGTTCCCCTGGCGCATCCAGCAGATCTCGCCGATGGATATGCCAAGTATGATCGACTCGCACATTCCCCTGATGAAGGTGTCAAACGCCGAGTTAGATGTGACGAGCATCTCCTTGCCGTAGGACTGCCGGGTGTTGGTGCCCATTCGCTTCATCACCTGGCGAACAAACTCCGCTACCTCCTCATCACGGTCGGATGGCGAAGCCGGATCAACTTCCCACTTACGCTGGATGATCTCACCCGTGATCTTCTCCCAGGCGGCGATGATATGGCTGTCGTTGAACAGCCGCATGTACTTCTCGATCGCGCGAGGGCCACCACCACCCTCCTCGATGAGGATGTCGTCGCGGCGGGGAAGGATCGAGCCGGAGTTTAGGTACGGGGTAGCTGTGTAAGCGTACGGGTCAGCTTTGTAGCCCGCAAGACTGCCCTGAGCCACTCCTAAGCTGAAGTAGCGATCAAAATAACCCGTGCGTGGGCCTAGACTCCTCTTCGAACTATCTGACATAACGTTAACTACCCAGTCCTGTCAGGTTAACGTAGACTTTCAGATAATTCATCTTACTTTACCGAGTCACTGTCTTTTGATTCTTTAAACTCGGAAGCTTCGGACCGATCCACGTACACAACCTGAGCGTCAAGGATTATGTCGTATAGTTCCTGGGAGGAGATCTCTCCTCTGTTGTACCTGTCAATGGCCTCATCGGCTCCATCGACGATCACAGGCTGGGAGTTGGTGAGAACGTTTATGCCCCTTTCCATTCCTCCTGTGCTCCCCTGATCTCCTGCTGAATCGCTGTGAGTTGTTTCTGCCATTTTGGTTCGTAGGAATTGAGGTAGATGTGCCACTTCTTTGGCCACTCGTTGCTCGAGAATTTATGCTCGAGCTCCGGCGGGCAGACCGTGGTAAACGCTTTGCGAAGAGCGCTGACTCCGGCCGAGACGAAATTATACCGAGTCTTGTGGTAGTATCGCTCGAGCAGATCCAGAGACACGTGAGGAAAATTCTTCTCGAATTCGGCGAAAAGAGGCGAGTTTTTCACATCAACTTTGGACTCCTCCTCGGCTTTTTGAGATACGTACTGGTAGGACTCGTCAAGGATGTCCGCGATAAGGCTCGAGTTGAACGGGTAGGATTCGTAGTCATTTATCTCCTTCCAGAAGACCTTCAGAGACTCGTACGCCGCAGTGATGCTGTGCTTTGAGAACTTGGAGAACCTCTCCCTCAGATCCTTGCGAAGAGTCTCGACGAGATGGGAATCGGCCGCTTCCGGCCATTTAGCGGCTCGGTGAGCGCATCCGTTGGCCCACAGAAAAGCCAGGAGAAGGGTCTTTATCCGCCCTTCCTTCAGGTCTTTCAGCGGGACGATATTGTTCTCCTGGAGATGGGCGTACCACTCCTCGAAGAGTTTTGATGATCTGTCATTCGCCCCCTCCCAGACCTTGGTTTTTGAGATGAGGCCTATATGCTTGTCGGTGCAGGCTCCGTAGGAGGTTAGTTCGTTGAACTTTCTGTCCTCGTCGGAGGAGCCACTGGGGACGGAGTCATGGGACCTAGCAGCACCTCCCCCTCCACCCTTACGCGAGGAGATTCTCAGTTCCTCAAGCTTTATCTCGTGGGAGAAAGTCGCCTCGAGCTTCCACCGATCGTGGTCTAGCAGCAGCTGGAGCTGCTCGTCACTTAGTCGCGGAGCTAGTGTCAGAAGTTGATTGAGTTCCAAGCCGGCGCAGACTTACATCTATAGTACTAATTATATCACGATATGACCAAGTGTCAATCACTCTGTTAAAGATCTTAGGATCCATGCGGCCCAGATCCACGCCGTCCCTGAGGATGTAGTTGATCCTCTCCCAGATCGACTGGCCGGCCTCCTCGTATAGAAAGATCATCGGACCATCGGAACCCTCGCAGGCCTCGATCGCCGATAGGGCCTTGAAGAACTCGCCTAAGGACCCGCAGTCGTACCCGCAGAAGATGATAAATGACGCGGACTTCATAGAAGCTTCTGTCAGACCCTGCCTGACTTTCAGCTCTACGCCCTCCTTTTCCGTGAGCACCTGCTCGAGATGCACGGCCATCTTATTCAGGTCGGACGAGTTATCTACCGCCTTACTTTTGATTAAAACTGCTGAGATCTTAGCCTGCATAATCCCTTTTACATTCTGATAACTTTAAACCTAAAGTTTAAGGTTTAAGTAGATACGTCGTGTACATGAATCCCGAGCTTTTCGAAGACATTCGTATAAACGCACAGAGATTCGTCTCCGAGAGCCTTGCTGCTTACGAGCGTGACTTCGGAAAGCTCAGCACCGACCTATCAAGGCGAAAGTTTCTGGATTCGGGTCTCGAGCTGCTGGTAAGGATTCTAGACCGCGCAGAGAGCAACGAGGAGATCTCCATCCTGCCATTTAAGCAGGTTCTTCTCTCGGTTCTGTTTGATCTGGACTTTGATACAGATGCCGTAAAGAATCTACTACCGTTCATCAACACGCAGTTAGTAGAGTATATCAAAACAAGGCCTAACTACGACGCCGGCCTGACACGGGTATTTAACACCTACTTTGCCCTGTTCGTCGAGAATATAGGCAACTACTCATTCTACTCGTCGTCGAGCGCCGTAGATATACTTCAGGCTCAGCCTGAGTACCAGTATTCGGAGTCGTTGTACTCCATCGTGCCTGACGAGATCAACCTTGGCGAGAGTCGGATCTACACCGTATTTTCCGAGGAACGTTACTGGGAGAACTTCTCCTCTGGGAACAGCGTAACTCAGTACGATGCGCTCATCATCTACGACGGCGAGCTGTACAAGCTCCGTCCTGATGTCTCCGCTCCAACAACGACCTACTTCGAGCCAGATGAGTGGATCAAGTACGTACCGAAAAAGTTCGATAAGAGCAGATCCTTTAAAACAGTTTTTCTCTCCAATGTAAGGTCCGCGTTCGGTAAATTCACCGAGGTCGGATTTGACGTCAACGAGATCACCTCCGACTCCGAGGTGGCGGAGTACTCCGAACCCACCGTGGTGGACAGGGCGCTTCTAACCTCCACTTTTGGCGGTGTAGGGGCTCAAGTCCTTGACTCCGTGAAGGACCTGAAGCTTCTGTCGGACTCCTTCGGAGCGTACGAGGGCTCTCCTGTGGGAGGCATAGAGTTTATCACCTCGTTCTCCGAGTACCTCCTCGCGGCGGGCTTAGGGCGGAATACGACGGCCATCTTCGACGTCAATGACGGGGACTCCGTATTCGGAAAGTTCAACGTCCTCTACAAGTCAGCCACCACCACCAATAGAATACCAGGACTCAAGTTCCTGAATGGGTTCGGGTCGTTGAAGTCTTTCGTGCACTCGCAGAAACTTCCCGAAGGCACTCCTATAAGCTCGGGGAGAATCATCTATAATCCGGTGTACTCGCAGTTCGAGAGCGGGCTCCAGGACCGCTTTACCTCGTTGAAAAAATCAACTTCCTACGCCGAACCGGCAAAAACCGATCTTCTACTGTTTGCGATTGAAAACGCTTACGGAAAATCCCTGGCTATAGGAGACACCGTAAAGGCCACACTTAACACCGTAGATAGTAAGGGTAGGGTACCTGGGTTCGAAGGGTTAGGATCCATCAAGGTTCAACTGGACGAGCTTCAGAGAGTATTTCCTCCGACGTTATATTTTACAGAGTTGTCCTACGAGTCCAAAGTATCCGCTGGTCTGACAGGATCGCTGAGATACATGCTAAATAATTACTCTAGGTTTTTAACCGCGATGGTGGAACCGATCCTACCTGGCAAATCGCTGGAGTTTTTTGGTCCCTGGCTCGAGAGAATATCGGGTAAGCTGGAGGAGTTGGGTGACGTCATTAAGGGAGTGGGTGTATCTACATCGGAGTTTATTCCTAACATCTCATTCAAGGCGTTCGAGGCCACCGACATAAAGCTGATTGACTTTCTCCGTTCGCTAGGGTTTAGAGACTCGGAGGTGAATAAACTGCTGAAGGTGGAGTCGTTCTCCCAGCTGGTGAGCAATTTTGCCCCTCTGACCGACTCATCCGACCTCAAGTCCTTTTTCAAAGCCTACGAGCTTACGCAACTCATCTACGAATTTGGTGGCCAGCAGGCCATAGACTCGTACCTGTCCTTTCTCTACTCTAGTAGCTCGGTAGATTCCCTGCTGAATATCCTGAGCATCTCCCAGAAGGACAAATCCAGGCTCACCTACGTTAATATCAATAAGTACCCGAAGCTAATAGGGCTGCTTATCGGACTCACCTACGCGATCGACCCCGCTCAACTCGTGAGATTCGAGAAGATCCTAGGAAAAAACAACCTCAGCCTGCTGGAATCCATCTCGTACCTGTACCAGAACGGGGAAAGCACGGTAATCAAGAGCCTTCAGGACGTAGAACTGCTCAGGCCTATGGTGGAGCAGATCATAACTGGGACTTACACCCAAGATCCATTTGCCGCACCGTCACTGAACTACGACCAGGCTAATAGCACCGTTCCTATCGCTCTCAAGCAGTGGACTGATGTCATAGACCGCAACCTGGGAAGTGTAGGAGGATCCGCGATAATCGAGGGGTTGTACGATAAGGCCAAAGGCCTAACGCCCAAGGAGCTGATGTCCGTTCTAGGAGGACCTAGCTCAGCAACTGGCCTTGGGCAGGTTTTGGACGGATTCTCCGGAGGAACACTTACTTCCTTCCTGAAGTACGCCAGTCTGGCCGGGTTGGGTGTGAAGTTAGGGAACTATAAAAACTCCTACCAGACAGATAATTTTTACGTTGACGCCTCCTACGAGTTCTACACGCTCCCTCTGATCATAGAAGAGATAGACTCTCTAGTCAATTCTATCTCCATAATTAAGACGATATTTGGCTCGGAACTCGACTACAACTTCCAGGTGAATTCGGGATTTGCGAGTAACCTAGAACCTCTAGTGCTCTCCCAGAATAAGACGTACGAAACTATCCCGCAACTGGTATCGGCTGGAGTGTCCGGAGATAGTCTCGCTGGCCTCAAGCTAACGGCCGGATCGGCGCAGATCGCCGAGTCGCCAGGTGTAGGTAACTCCAGACTACCTAACCGTGTCCCAGTTAAAAACTCCGTTACTCCAGAGCAGGCAAAGCAACTGTACTCCTACTCGTCTAATATAGCGCAGCTGGGACTCGTTGACAAGATTCCGGTAAATCTCATCAGCAAGTACGTGAAGTTCTCCGACGATAACCTATTCGCGAATGGAGTGGTTCTTACCGACGAAACGGCGCCTCTTGAGATCTTAAAGTCAACTGTCAAAAAGTTCTCTCCCGCTACCAAGTACGAGGTGGATGGCAGCGTTAAGAGAGTGCCCTCTAAACCCTACTCCGTCGCCGAACTGTACCTAAAAGAGGAGGGAAGCCCAGAGATAAAATCCCAGTCCTTAGGAACAAATTACGTGTCAGACACTACCGACCCTGGCACCGATCCATTCGATCCGGTGGCCTCCTGCAGGAAATTCGGAGGAGCTGACTGCGAGACTCTTTACTCCGAGTCCCAGGAAAGATGTGTCAAGGGCTTTAGTAAGTCACTCTTTCCCGAAACCTACTCTGAAGTCCCCGGAGTATCCTCGTCCTCTGTGGTGATTGACAGACCACTGGGAACTTTCTCTCAGTACGTGCCTAGCAAAACGCTCACGCCGGCATCCTCGTTCAACGAGCCACCCTCATTTATGAGTCTGCTGCCGCAGAACGCGTCTATTGGCAATAAGGGTGAACCTCTACTAGATACCATATTCTCCGACCCACTAGTCTACGAGAGCGGAGGACCGGAGCTTAGCGAGTACGGAAACACCGAGTTTGGAGCAGTCGAGTTTATTAAAGCAAAACTCGAGAGAAACAGCGAATTCAACTGCGCTGGATTCGACTCTCCGTTCTACTACCAGATCTGCATGAACTTAATGAAATGCAAAAGGTTCTCTCCGCCCTACAACAGCGAGTATTACTTGGATTTTTGTCCTCAAACATTATCAGGAGGTAGACTAAAATGAGCCTAAAAATGCAGGCCTTCTTTAAAACTGTGAAGGAGGCAAGGACACTTTCCTTTGGCATTAGAGCCCCGTACAATTTTAACTACGTGGAGTTCGCCGCGCAGAAGGACGGGTACGATGATAATCTCGCGGCGCTCCTCAAGCAGATGAACGACTCTTACGTCATAGACCTGAAAAAAGATGTGAGAGACCCATCGGATATTTTAGAGCTTAAGCTCACGAACCAGGACATACTAACTTGGGAGGATCACTGGATAGACCCAGAGTCCGGGGTTATCGTGGATCCCATGATAAAAAGGATGAACTTGCAGAAAAACAAGCTAGTCCACGCTAACTTCAACGTAGCTAGGTCGAAATTAGAGCACCTCAACCTAGAAGGCAACGTTAATATGCGCGCGGTGTTCGTCAACAACGCCCCCAAACTCGAGGTGCTAAATATCTCCAATTGCCCGGCTTTAGGAGTTATTAACTTGGGCAATAACGGCTCCATAAAAGCTCTTCTGGCAAGAAACTGCTCTCTAACCTCACTAGCGCAGGAGAGACTGCTTAGGGACTTTCGCCCCGTAATCACATCATCCTCGAACATGAAGTTCAATATGTTCAGAAAAGCTCACGAGACTCTGCTTGATATGAGAGGGACGGAGATCGACTGGTCGAATAGGAGAGTGGCGTCTAAGATCAGAATGCTTCTATGTAATAACTGGCTGGTGCTTTGGGACAATGTCCCGCCCGCCACCGTGGTTCCTCCGCACATGTACGCGTTCTTTACCAGTAGTCTTGAAGATTCCCTGATTAAAGACTACTATAGTAGCTAACTGACGGAAGAGCAATGGCGGATCTACGCAGTCGATTTATAGAGGACTACGCCGGTGGTCTGCTTAATGTGGCAAGGCAGGAACTCTCCACGACCGGAGAGGTACTGGCACAGGACGGACTTACCCCCAACGCCACTCTCTTTGTCGAGGATGGTAGCGGGACCAAAAGCGGACTGAAGCTCGGAGTCAGCCTCGCGGAGGCCATTGACCCGACCACTGAGACAGGAATCGTAAATGTTCGATTTGCCGATAGAACCTACGCTAAGATCCGCGATCTGAAGATATTCTCGACGGCCATCGCCTCGGCCCAAGCGGCTCTTTCGGAGGCGGCATCGACATCTATCTCTAACATCGAGACAACGCTCCAGCTTCTGGAGGACGACATCGCGTCCGTTTCGCAAAGCTTCCAGCAGAATCTTACCACGAGTCAGGAGCAGATTCAGACGATATCCCTCTCCCAGAAATCACTGGAGGAGAAGGTAAATACAAACGACGTTGCTGTACAGAATCTAAGCTCCAGAGTCGAAGCGTTAGAAGTCCCCACAACTACGATTCCGCAAGTCTCTCCGCTTGCGTCCTCGCTTAACTCGTTTTACTACAGAGGAACTATCACTGTAGGAAATAACGGAGTTGTAACGGGGGTAAGTACCGAGTTCGACTCCCAACTCGATATTGGCGATTCGTTTATTGCGATCTCTTCGGCTGGAGAGGAGATAGAGTTTAGTGTTACTGCGTTCGATACGGTAAGCCCGGCCACAGTAATGACTGTAACACCCTCAAATAAAACTGTTACCGTTGGATCAAGGTTTAAACGTAATCAGAACCTTGATTTAAAGCTGAAAATCAATGAGATAATCGCAGCGCTTAAGAGCTCAAACATCGTTGTATAGATCGTTAATAATCTCGTCTATCATATCGATATCCACACGTATAGAGTACAGAGGCCCTACTTTTTTAAATATAAAAAAGATTATTCCCACGGACTTATCCTCCTCTGTGAGAAACAGCGAGTCAAAAATAACTCTGTACTTATCTTCTCCCCCGACCATCCCGTAGACTGTTTCTGGGTCGAAGATCCAGGCGCAATCCGTTCTATCCGCCGTGGCAACATACAGGGCAAAAGGAGTCCTGTGAATTAGGATCCTCTCTAAGCATTTCAGTGTCTCCTGAAGGTTCTCCGTGTTTCTCAGAGAGTCCCTAAGCGACTTTTTTTCCTGTTCCGAGTTAAGGCTCATTGCACCTGCTCTATCTCTACACCGAGTTGCTGAAGAACGTCCAGTCCTTCCGTGATTCTGTACTTATGCTTGAAATAGACTTTTTTGACTCCGCTTTGCGCCAGAAGCTTGGAGCAGTCAGGGCAGGGGGAGTGGGTGCAGAAAAGCTCAGCACCTTCGATAGATTCCGTCGATTTGGCCATTTTCACCAGCGCGTTCTGCTCTGCGTGAAGCACAAATGGAGAGGTGGTGCCATCTTCCAGCTCGCAGCTGTTAGTCTTGAATCCACTTGGAGTTCCGTTCCAGCCGTGGGCTAGTATGGAACCGTTTTTGACGACTATCGCACCGACCTTAAGCCTTTCGCACTCGGAGACTTGGGCAAAGCGCTCAGCGATATCCATGTACGCTCTTACTAGTCTAGGCTTCATGACCACAGTGCATCTAGGTCTATTCTATCACACTTTAAAGGACCTGTTGCCACTCAGACCTAATTTATTCACGATATGCTTGTTGAATTTTTTTAGTAGTCTTTTGTCCTCCTCGCCAAGAAAGATCTTGCCGGTAGGAACCGCGGGCTGGGGAGATTCCTCAGCAACCACCTGCTCTACTTCGGCCACTGATTCATGAGATGGAGACTGCTGCTCGCTCTTGCGTTTTGAGGTTGTCATCGGTTACGGATTCTGCGACATGAACTGCACGATTGATACGGGCTACGATCCTGAGTGTTAGGTATCTGTTCCCACTCTGCTGGAGTAAGTCCAGTAGCCAACTCCGACTGCTTACGAGGAGTCGAGGACTTTTCCGCCCACTTTCTCCAGCTGGAAAGTTCTGACTGACTAGCAGAGCTAGGTAGGTTGTCCATGGAAGTTAGGCTTCGGTTTCCTTTAAACTAGGATGAGGCCCCTCCGACCTCGCCCAGAGGGTCGTAAGTTTTACCCTGTATATCTCCGTCTCTAACAACTTCGAGAAGGTCTTCCGCTTCGGGCGGTTCCACAAGATCCGAAGGGTTAACTTGCGTCCACTGCTGCCATCCCCACATATCCTCTGAGCCCACGGGATGCGGGATCTGCGCTTTGGAGTCGGCTACACCAGCTCTGTAGTTTCTACGTGGGCCTGGATTGACTCTGTTGGAATTTCTTAAGTACTCGGATTGAGAGAGCTGCTGGCGGACCAGCGAGTTTATCTGAGTATCCGTGCTTCTGTAGTCTGAGTCGGCCTTGAGCTCCTGCCAGCTTTCGTAGGGGTTCTCGTTTACTGCCACAGGGCACCTCAGCCTCTAGATAAATTTAAACAAAGGGGTTTAAAGAATTGGACACATCATAAACACTATGGCGATAAGCAAAATGGCGCGAGATGCTTCGCCAACGATCTCACGAATCGAGGAAGAGGACGACCTTTTTGACTTTGGTGAGCCTGAAGTTATCTCCGTCGAGATCTCACCTGGCAAATTTCTCACTCTCAAAGAGCCCTCAGCCAACGACCTTATCGAGATCTCGAAGGTTTCGGATAACAAGAACATCTCCGAGGTAGAAGCTACGCTCCAGACGATCTGTATCCTCCACGCTCCGGACGCTGGAAAGAGACGCCTCTCTCTGAAAGATGCTAAGAGGCTTACTGCCCGCCAGCTGAGAAAACTCGGAGAGGCGATCAATGATCTGCTTGGGCTAAACTCTGACCCGGACTTAGCCGACGAGTAATGTCCTTATCCGTCAGGATAAATCATGATTACACGGTGAGTGTAATCGACTCCAAAAACCGCGAGCTCTCGTTCCGCGACTTGAAAGGATCAGACTTAGAGTTCATCGACTCTATGCTAAAGAGCGGGGAGGATGAGAGTAAAGCCAGAGAGTTAGATCTAGATCATATAGTTAGCATTTTGTCCGCTCTTTGCTTAAAGAGGGTGAATTTTAAATCCCTGCCCAGAAGAGTGATACTTGAGATCTTTGATAAAGTGAGAGAGCATATACTATGCAATTACGTTCCTAAGTACGACTGGCTCAGGCAGTGCTACAGTATACAAAACGGATCTTTTGCTGAAGTATCCGCCATGGAAGAGGTGCCTATGAGCAAGTTCATAGCTATGATACAGATACACAACGCAGCTGTAGAAGCCGTGAACAATCCTACCTGATGACAGATTCTCAAAGACTAAAACTTATCCTCATACTCTGCTCGATATGTCTTAGGAAAGACGTATTCGAGCTAAAAGCATTTATCAGCGTTAATTCGAGGTACGTAGATACCAACGATTTCAATAAGATACTCAGGAAGTCCATGAAAATCCTGGAGTTCAAGAGGTGCGGAACCGCCTCCTGCCCCGATTGGCTCATGAACGAGCTCTTTCAGCTGTACAAAGTAGACGCTGTCGACTAAACGATTATAAATTGGCCGCTTGTTTAAGGATAGTAGTGAAAGATTTAGTGTCTTCAAATCCCTATGGCCAATCCAATCAGAATCAATGCTGCGACATTGAATCGGCCCGGCGTCTTCGTAACCCAAGCTTCTACAGGTGGTCTGCCTCAACCTCTGGCCACACATGCTGTTGGGTACATCTTCGGTACGACTCCTACCGAAGATTACTACGGAGATAGCGCTCTTGACGCTTACTCACTCCTAGAGCCCTACAAGCCGACTCAGATCGGTTCCGTAGCTGACTTTGTGGAGAAGGTAGGCGGAGACGTTCCCGTCGGAAACAAAGGAGCCCTGGCGTCCTTTGACGCTGTAAATGCTTTTTTCGATAACGTCGGCGTAAACGGTATTCTTTACTTTACCCGCGTATCACCCACTCCTGAGACCGTGATCGATCTCGGAGTCTCTTCCGCAGGCGCTGGGTATAATGCCTTCGCCATCAAAGTCAATGGCCGTTACTTCGGAACTCCTATCGGAGTGAATGACTCCACAGGCGCTGCGGTTCGTGTGATCACGACCACTGCCCTCGACCAGGTAGATAATGCTCGTGACCTCTACACCTTCCTAGCTGGAAATGGTGATGGATTCTCCGACTACTATAAGATCGAGCAGGACGCCGACGAGGCTACGGCCGGTAAGTTTAGAATCTTCTCAAAGGATACAAGAAGCCTTCCCAAAGTGGATCGGTTTGTTGCTTATCAGTTCAGCGATACTAACTACGCCTCTCCTGTAGATCTTAACAGCCAGACTGTTGTTAAACTCTACACATCTGTGAAGGAGATGAACTTCCGTTGCGTGTCTAGAGACATCGCCACCGGAGAACCCGTTCTTCACGTGTCCGGAAGCTCGATCAGTGCTTTCCTCAAAGAGAGTTCTACTGCTTACACAGCAACTGTCGCTAACGTTAACTCGACGGCTGACACTATTACGCTCAGCTCCTCGGCAGGTCTTGTTAACACGGACCGAGTTATCCTCGAAGGCACTTCGATTGGAACTCTCGGTAACTTGAGTTTTAACACCATCTACTACGTCGTAAACAAGACCGGTGACTCGATCCAGCTTGCTACGTCGTCTGGTGGTACTTTCATCAACTTTACCGGAGCCCCCGGCGCTGACGTAACTGTTCGTAAGATCGCCTACGACCCAGCGACTCAGAAGTCCAATATTGTTAAGGCTTTTCTTGTAGACCAGGAAGTGTACGCTTCCGCCTCTGTCATTCCTAACAGCAAGATCGTTGCTATTTCCAAGGATCTGACATCTGGCGCAGCCGCTCCTCTTAAGTGGGCCGATGCTGATGCCGCGTACTGGAAGTATGATCTAGCAACTACCACTTTCGCTGAGATTCAGAGTGGTGGGGTTGATGTTCTTCCGAGCGGAACCGTCTCTACAACTGGTGGAGTTACAACCCGTGCCGGATTCCTTCCTGACTCGGTCCAAGTCTTCTATGTCAATGTTGCTGGTGAAGACCGTGCAATCATCGTCAACGGAGCTACTCCTGACGCACTGACTTCCGGACTAGTATCCGAGATCAACAGCATCCTTGCTGAGAAGGAGCTCGACGGTTACTACACCGTAGAGGCCGTGGCTTCTGGCACTAACGTTACGGGAAATACTCATGTCCCCAACAACGGTCACAAAGTTGCTCTTCTGATGTCCGATGCGGGCGCTCCTTACATTCGCCCCGAACTCGCCGATATTGCCCTGACCGGTACCGTGGCTATTTCAGCCGGTACGGTTACAGGAACAGGAACCGCGTTCCTTACCCAGATCGCTCCTGGAGACACTATTGTTGCCAACGGCGTTAGATTCAGTGTGGTAACTGTTTCCAGCGACGGCTCGGCTACAGTGACTCCTAACAACGTAACAGTAGCGGCCGGTGCTACCGCATCCCTGGATAAGTCCGTTCCCAACGGGTTCTACTCTCACGACTACGTTCTTAGAGTGAAGATCACCTCAAACAACGGTGTTTCTTCCCCCGTGAATCCTGGCCAGAACAGATTCGGTGTGGCTGACGGAAACGTCATCAAGCTGGTATCTACGGGCCAAAACCCCGGTTACGACTCCTACAAGCTAACCGCCACCGCCAAGGCTAATGACTTCGTGTACGCCATCGAGCAGGGTATGGATTCGGGAGCTCTTGCCCCCGGCTTCCTCCTAGCCCCCGAAGCCTATACAGTTCTCGCCTACGAAGTGGGTGCCGGTGACTTCGCTAATAAAGCCGAGGCTCGCCAGGAGCGTCTCAAGATCACCCAGACCCTGGTTAAAGCTGCTGAAGGTAAGCTCGGACCCACCGAGGGTATTGTCGGAACACAGCATATCGCTCTGATCGACTGCGGTTTCGACGAAACCTCCCTCACCCAGGTCCAAGACGAACTCGACGGTATTAAATCCACTGTCGGAGTTCCTTTCGGCCACGCGGCATACTACGCTCCATACATCAAGAACCTGAATGACCGTTACATCGCTCCTTCGAGCTACGTAGCTGGCATCGCATGTTCTAGATACGTTAACGAAGGCTTCCAACAGCCTCCTGCGGGATCACGTTACCCGCTCCGCGGAGCACTCGGACTCAAATTCGAGATCTCTGCTCAGCAACAGGAAGTAACCTACGCTCTGGGTCTTAACCCGATCCGTTCGCTTCCTAACAGAGGAATCGTGGCATGGGGTGCTAGAACACTCTCCCCCAACCCGCTCTTCAAGTTCGTGAATACACGGGCAATCCTTAACGTTCTCATCGACGTTATGGGTCGTAGCTTTGACGACATTCTGTTCGAGCAGATCGATTCCGCCGGAACGGTCTACGCCAGAGTGAAGTCCATCGCTTCCCAGGTTCTTGGCCAGTTCTTCCGTCAGGGAGCGCTCTTTGGCTCCAGACCCGAACAGGCCTACCTAGTTGTTTGCTCCTCTGCCAACAACAACCCAACGGACCTGGAAAATGGTTCCGTAAGACTTGACGTTTACGTGGCTACAAGCCCAACTCTCGAGCGCCTGCTCGTGACGATCGTCAGAACACCAGCGGGTCAAGTTGCCCAGCTGAGTGACTCTTTCTCCAGAAATGAGGAAAGATTCAGTGCCCTTCTAAATGCGACAAACGTATTCTGATAAATGAAAGACCCCGTGCTCAACTCTAAAGAGGCCCTCTCATCTCAGCAGCCCAAAAGGGTTGTATTTATTGAGATGTTCAGGGCCGGCCCGCAGATCTCCTCTACGGGACAGAAGTTGGTATTCACGGAGACTGACTTGGATCAAGTGGCAGGGTCTTACGACCCTGTCCTCCACGAGGCTCCTCTGATTATCGGCCATGACCAGCAGGATGATACTCCGGCTCTAGGTTGGGTACGTAAAGTCTGGAGAAAAGGCAAAGAACTTTGGGGTAAGGTAGAACTTACCCCTAAAGCCGAACAGCTCATCAAAGATGGGGTGTTTAAAAAAGTAAGTAGTTCATTCTACCTGCCCGAGGCTGAAACGAATCCTACACCCGGTAAGTTATCCCTACGCCATCTTGGTTTGGTTTCTATTCCGGCGGTGAAAGGACTCACTGCTTTCTCGGAGTCATCCGAGCAAGAAACGATAACAATCACCCCCTCCGAAGGGGAGTCTTCCATTTCGTTTAAAGAACACTTAGGAAAAAATCAAACTATGGCTAGGAAGAAAACCAAACCAGAAACCTCCACTTCGGTTGCCTCGGTCGTCGAGCACACTGAAGGCGGGGGAATGACCGTCAATATCAATATTGGTGGTGGCGAAAAGGCTAAGGCCAACGTATACGATGATAACGGAAACCAGATTTCCGAGACCGGTGCTCCTGCCGAGTACGACATGGACTACGGCACCGAATCCGATATGGAGATGGATCCGGCCATGAGCATGGCTGACGACCCCAACTCCTCAGACGACCTAGGTCTAGAGGATGACATGGGTGGAGATCCTACAGCGGATCCTTCGGCAGATCCCTCAGAGGACCCTTCAGCGGCTCCCTCAGGTGAAGGCGAAGACGGCTCAGCAGATCCTATGGAGGCTGGTGGAAACGGTTCGGCAGATCCTATGGCGGATCCTTCAGAAGAAGGCCCGCAAGATCCCGGTATGGAAACCGACGATATTTCGGGAGATATGGAGGGTAGTGATCAGAAGATCGCTAAACTTGCCTCCGAGTACGAAATCGAAGACCTAATTAAAGCCCTAGCTTTAAAAACTGATGCTACTTCCATGATGGAAGGTGAAGGAATGTCTTACGGCGAAATGCCTGAAGGACTCAAAAAAGCCATCGAGGCTAAAAAGGAAGGCAAAAAGCCCGAAGAAGAGAGCACTGAAGACGAGGAGAAGGACTCCGAGGACATGGGAGAGACCGTTAAGGAAGGCGAGAAGCCATCCGATGCTGGTGCTCCTCCTTCCGAGGATGTGAGCGGAGCTGAAGAGCCTAAAGCCGAGGCCGTCTACTCAGAAGAGGAGACAGAAGAAGATGAAGAAGAAGTCGCTGACAATGGCGAAGGCTGCAAGAGCTACGAGGAAGAGACCGACGAAGAGAAGAAAAAGAAAGAGATGATGATGAAGAGCAACATGTCAGAAGAGACCACTCCAGAAGAGGCTACAGGAACTCTGGATCATAGCGAGTCCGCTATGGGAGTTCAGGGACAGAATAACCTTCATGCCCGGGTAGCCGAATTGGAAGAGGAACTTGCCAGGCAGAAAAAGCTGATGAGAGAGAAGGAAATCTCTGATTTCTGCGAGACTCTCTACGGCGAGGGCAAACTCACTCAGCAGATCGTGTCTAAGACCGACCTGGTGAGATTCATGGAAACCCTCAATAACAAGAACTCGGTGAACTTCTCCGAGACCGGCAAAGCCTCGCAATTCGACTTCTTCAGAGGCATCCTGGGTAACCTACCCTCGATGGTAAGCTTTGAAGAGTTTGCGACACCAGCCTCTGCCCCTAAGGGCAGAAAGACCCCAACATCTTCAGTCGATGGGTACGTATACGATCCTTCCACCACCGAACTTCACGCTCAGGCGCTGGAGTACTCGGAGGAAAAGGGCGTCGAATACACCGTTGCTCTGAAGGCTATTCTATCCAACTCATAAGGAGATTAACACATGGCTAACGATCCACGTTACATGTCTTTCGATCACCAGTATGTTGAGACCGTGACCGTTACTAACGGCACAGCTCTTACCAGCGGTATCGAAGGCGCTCGCTTCATCACGCGCACTGGCGCTTATCCAGCCGCTAACGGTTACGCCGCTGGCGTTAACATCTACCGTATCTACGGTCAAGGACAGCTCAACGCTAACGGTTACCAGGTAAACGACGGCTCTACCCTGGTGTACGAAGGTCAACTAAATCCTTCCACCACACCTTACAAGCCTGGCGTGTTCCCCTACCAGGGTCTCGCTACTCTCGTAACCACAGGTATCGTTATCGTACAGGTAGCTGCCTCTCAGACCATCACCCTTGACTCGCCCATCTTCTCTAACGCTTCAGGTCAGGCCGTAACCGGCGCTGCTGGAACCGGCAAAGTTGTTCTGGGTCGTGCACTCGACGCCGTTACAACCGGCGCTGGAGAGACCTCTTATGTTCGCGTGAAGCTCGGAAACGAAGCTGGCGCGGCTCTTGCTTGATAACAGATACCTAAAGGAGAAAAACTATCATGATGAATCTTGATCAGGTCCGCGTAATTGACCCAATTCTTACGCAACTAGCTCAGGGCTATAAGAACGCTGAGGGTGTAGCCACCTTCTTCGCTCCCGCGGTATCTATGAATACTCGCGCTGGCCGTACTCTGGTATTTGGCAAGGAGGCTTTTGCGGCTCAGTCGTTCCTCCGTGCTCCTGGAACTAACATCCAGAAGATCCAGAATCAATTCGGAACTCGCTCGTTCGCTCTCCGTCAGGAAGCGATTAGCTGGGAGATCGCCGAAGAGATCGCTGCTGAAGCCAAGAACGGCGCCGCTCAGATTGACCTCCGTCAGTTTGCTGCTAAGGACGCCGCCAACCGCCTCATGCAGTCCTGGGAAGTTCAAGTTGCCGCTCAGGTGACCGACACTGCCCAGTACGAGACGAACAACGTGCTGAACCTCGCCACCTATAATGGCGGTGCTGACCAGTTCAACAGCCCTACCGCTGACGTGGAAGTGCTGATGGACGACGCCAAGGAGCAGGTACGTAGCCAGATCGGTGTGTATCCCAACAAGTTGGTGCTTTCACCCGACGCTTTCAACGCTATGAAGCGTAACAAGCGCATCCGCGACTTCATGCAGCGCGGTGTACTTGTCGACGAGAAGACTCTGGCTCAGATCTTCGGCCTCGACGAGATCCGCGTGGCTCGCAGACTGAAGCTCAACCAAGATACCGGTGCTCTAGAGAACATCTACAACAACGCCGCTATCCTCTTCTACCATCCTTCAGCTTCCACTGACGGCTTCATGCCTGCTCTGGACGCCAACTATGGTAACCCCGCCTTCGCTTACACCTACACTCTGAGTGGTTATCCTATCTCCACTCCTGAGCGCTTCAACATCGAGCGCAGAGTGTTCACCGGAGACATCCTCGTCGAGCGTAGCTTCGAGCTCGTCGGCATGGGTGAGAACGGTAAGTGCGGTTCCGGTTTCATCTTCCAGAACCCTGTCGCAGCTTGAGCTTAGCTTAGCTAACTACAAAACTGGAGGCCTTCGGGCCTCTTTTTTTTTGCCCGCTGCCAAACACCCATAAGGTTTAAAGCTAGAAAGAAGAATTTGTAAGAAAATGCCCGAACCGTTACCAGATAAGTTTGGCATAGCAGACAACTGTAATCCGGCAACAGTGGACTACTTTGTCGAGGTTTTTGGCTACCAGGAAGCAGTAGAACTCTCCAACATCGACAACCCCACGGGAAATAGCATAAATACCGATAAGATCCAGATAGCCCTTAATGACGCTGCCACACTAATCAATAACTACATTCTTACCGCTCCGCCTCAGGGTAAGATCCTGATCGCTGGGTCATATCGCCGCACTCAGGCCATTCTGGCCAGATGGTACCTGGACATCCTGCGCCCAAGGCAGCAGGTTATCGACGCGGCAGAGAAAGCTCTTGAGCAGCTCGAACTGTGGGCCTCCAAAGCCTCTCCGTCCAGTGGGCTTAAGTGGCAGGAAGCTTACCGCTACTGGATGAGCGGTTGCACAATGACGAAGAGCTCCTACAACCGTGGCAGGAGCTTCACCGAGCCCTCTACCGCCAGGTGGGTGCTACGAGACGGAGGAAACAACCGCTGGTGGCAGTTCCCACGCAAGGAGGCAAACTCGGTACAACGTAACAACTCCGAAGCGCTATCAGATGCGGCTCTTCAGGTATCCTCAATCATGCCTGAATCGGCACTGGAGGTCAATGAGCTATTCGACGCTCTGGAAACCACCCGTGGAATGGCGTCTTTCACCAATACGCAGAACGCTGTGGATCCAGAAGATGGCGATACCGTCATTGCCACCAACCCCACAGAAAACGCTACTGGCACTTTTGACAACTACAATGGCCTCCAAGAAGGCAATACTTTCTAACCATGAGTAACCAAACCTACGGATACGACCCATTTAACGCTGGCCCAGCCGACGGATCGGCATTCCTTCTCTCAAGCGGAGCCGGAGGAACCGACTGCTACTACGGTTCATCCTATGGCCCTCTGGGAGGGAGAGTGGGCGTGTTCCCTGACGGATCCGAATACAAGCAGGACGCAGCGGCCCTCAGACAGTACGTTATGAGCCTAGAAGCCACTAGAAAGCTCCAGGATCTCGCCGACGTAAACTTTACCAGAAACGTAAAGCCCGGAGACGCCCTTCTCTACAACTTCACTACCGGCAATTGGGAGCTTCAAGCGTTTATTAGTGGCGGGAGCTGGTGACAGATGCTCTTAGAAATTGAGAACCAGCTTCACCGAAGAGTACATGGAGTGCTTGGGCAGAGCGCGGTGGTGCTACGCCTTGCCGAGGAGCTTGATGAGTCGGGAAGAGTTGCCGAGCAGGCGATGATTATCATCAGCTACTCTAGCGAGAACTCTATCAACTCGAATAAGGGCGCTTACGTACCCACTGTGAGGACTAGGTCACTCACGTACAATATCACAATTATTCAGAAGCAGACACAGAGAGAAGGGCACAGTTTCGCCCTTCCGCTCATGGATATGATCTACGACTCCGTGACCGGCTGGGTGCCCGCGGTTCCCGGACTGGAGTTCCAGACGGGGTTCGAGCCAGGAGGCGGTCGCTTTATCCAGGTGACGGAAGCATCTCAGTTTATCTACGAGATGAGTTTTACGGTGCAGGTGAACCTTGCCGACGGTCGATTCTACTCGCAGCCATGCGCGGCGTTCGATCCTATCTCGCTGGGAGATTTTCTTCCCCAACGCAGTTGCCTACTCACACCAGATGGTAAGAACACCGGTATCGCTATCTGGAGGAGGAAGACGGGAGTGGATGTTACCGAGGAGTATCTTGTCGAGGATCCCAGGTGCAAGGTGGAGATATCGGATAATCTGGAAGTTACTTGCAATTCGGCTTTTGATGGCACGGCTACTTACACCTTTACTCCTCGCATAGCCCTCTCATTTAACAGTAATGGCGAGAGGGTCGTAGACGCCTCAAAAACGCTCACTGGATCCCTGCAGAAGGTATGGAAATGCTATAAGGACAACACCCAGCCCTACCCACCTTGGTTTAAGTTAAATATAGACTCTTCGCTGTGGAGAAATAGTGCGGGAACGGTTCCCAACTCCAAGCCTGGAACCTCCTCCAGACAGGACCTCTACCTTAGCACAAATCCATCCTACGACAAACTAACATGAACTCTCTATTCCACTCGGTTTTTTCCTCCCTTCTCAGCTTCAAGGGAGCAGCTCAGTTAGCGCACTGGAACGTCGTAGGAAGAGACTTCTACCAGCTGCACCTGCTCTTCGAGAAAGTATACGAGACTCTCGATGCCCAAGTCGATACGTTTGCCGAGCAGGGAAGAAGCCTTGGCATAGAGATTCCAGGTAGCGTATTCAATCAGGTTCCTGACGTTGAGTGGTTTACCGGTTATGATCTTGCTGAGTGGTTGCTGATGCTGTGTGCTAGATACAAATCCGATCTGGAACTTATCAGAGAGCTCGCGGAACAGGAGAAACAGTTTGGGTTTGTCAATGTGATCGAAGGGTTTCTCACCGACAGTAATACTCTGTGCTACCTTCTAAAATCAACTCTTGAGTAATACGTAATAAAAAAGCCCCAGCGCTAAGCTCGGGGCCATCTTTGTATTCAGTTGTTAAGTTCTCAGTTCCAGCTGATGCACACGTCGTGCACGCCTCTAGACAGAGGGCCCAGGGCGCTAAAAGACTTAGCCGATAAATCTATGACCCTTCCGCCGACAAAAGGTCCGCGGTCTGTGATCACTGCTTTAGTGCTTTGGCCATTAGCAGTCACTGTAACAACCGTTCCAAAAGGTAGCCACTTATGCGCTGCTTGATTCGACCAGGTGTCAAACTTTCGACCTGATGCAGTAGTTCCTCCTTGGTATCCGTCCCCCAGGCCGTAGTAACTAGCTCCTCCGCATTGTCTTCCAGCGTATGCAGACATTGGAATAGAGGAAAGAATGGCGAGGCCTAGGCAAACAATAGTTTTCTTCATGAAGCTCCTGTGTAGTGGACATGACATTCCAGGGTCATCTTTGCAATCTGCAATTGTTTATAGATGAATTAGATATGTTATGACGAGCGCCCGGCGATACACGAGAGGACTCGGATCGAAAAACGCTCGAGTTTAACTTTAAACTAAGAAGGCGGATTACTGTAATCGCCTAAATAGCTCTTTACCCTCCTTTATATTGGAGAGAAGGGTGGACATAGAGACTGGCCTATGCCCCCCATTACTAATTATACCACGGCATCTGGGGTACTTGGTCGGGGGGTAGCCAGTTCGGCGAAGTAGCACAACGTCAGAGGCATCCGCTCCCACCCATCGAGTGGGTTTTTTGGCCTTTGACATCAGAGTGGGTTCCTCCCGGACGTAGAGGGAGAAACCGTAAGTGGATCTGAAGTAGTCGTTTATGTCGTCAAAAGACTTCATTCTTATACCCTCAATACTATCTGCCCATTATACCATTACTTCTCGTCTTTGAACATCGAGTCGAGAACAGGGATGAGGTCCTGGATGGTGACGGATCGCCCATCCTCCTCGTCCTTCTGCTGGGAGACGGTCTTGGTGCTGGAGTCGGCCGACTTCCTAAAGATCCTGTCAACCTCAATAGAGGAGAGCCAGGCGTTCGCCACTGGAAGCTCGTAGATGCCGTAATTGTACCTCATCAAGGCCCAGCACCAGGCATGGGCTACCTGAAACAGAGCGGCAACCTTCTCGGCCTGGGCCTCCGGGCACAGATACAGGATGCTGTCATGAACACTCATGCAGAACTCCGCCTCCAGTCCGTACTTATCGATAAGCCATTCCATCGCGGTCATGAAGGCATGGAGCATGGCACTTCCAGTGGATTGGATGCACCAGTTGTTCCTCATGGTCCAGAAATCGGTCCCCACGCTCGAGGGGCGGAATGCCGTGGACATCTTGGTGCCACTGAGAGGGTTGATGGGGCAGGGCATGTTGGCGATCTTCGCCATCTCGTTGTAGGCGTAGGAGTCGGATCCGCCGATGAGGGTCTGTGAGAGCCTGGAGGCCTTCTCTCCCTTCTTGATCTTGATGAGCTTTCGTCCCATCTCCATGGCCTCCTTCATCGGGATGGATTTGTTACCCTTGCGGATGGTGTTGGCCAGGGTCTTCGCCCCGCAGCCATAGAGCATGCCGTAGTTGCAGCCCTTGGCAATAGCCCGAGTGATTCCAATGGCTTTGGCGGTCATGGAGTGCATGTCGGTCCCGTCGTCCTTAGACCCAGCGAGGATCGAGTGGGAGAACTGCGTGCTTCCAGCGATCTTGTGGTATGAGTCGGCGAAGATGGAGGCGACCACGGCCTCCTGTGCGTCAAAGTCGGACTGGACGAACACGTAGCCTTCGGGTGCTTGGACACGGGTCTTGATCTCGCTGCCGATCTTATCGTACTTAGGGTCGGGAACGGTGAGCCAGAGGTTCTCTCCGGCTCGATTGGTGGAGGTGTTGTGGGGTACGGAGGCGGGCACGATAAGCTTGAACTTATTCCCCTCAGGAGTCTCGACGGTCTCTATGTTCTGCTCTCGAACGCGGGAACGGACAGATGTCCAGTAGGCGACATTAACTGCGAGCGAGATGAGCTCCTTGGCCTGAGAAAGGTCGGAGTTCAGAATCCCGGACTCAAAGTCCTCGACGTAATCCTTGGTCAGAACACCTCCAACGTTGACACCCTCCCCGTCTTTGTGGGGAATGCGAAGGTAGGAGCCGCTATCCTCGTCCATGTAACACCAGCCCTTATCCGCGAGGAACTTGATGGGCTGATCGCCCCACTTGAGGCGGAGAAGAAGGTGGGAGAGGCGGTTCTTTGTGGAGATGCCCTGGATAACGGGTTTGCCGTCGACGAGGTCCTTCGCGGAGACGGTCCTCACCCACTTGGGCACTCCGTACCACTTCGAGCTGGGTTTACCGGCCTTGGTGACTTTGAAATTGGCCTCCCAGTCAAGCTGGGACAGCCATGGATCCGCAGCCACCTCCTCGTCAGTGATCTCTCCCTCGTTCCAGGCCTGGTAGATCTCGGTGGCCATCTCGCCTAGGATGTCCTCCTGACGGGCGATGGAATCCTCCCACTGCTTCTCGCAGTCAGCGAACCACTCATCCCAGTCGGATACCACGGGGAGTTTCGCGGAGGAGATGCCGAAGTGGCCGGCAAGGGTGGTTAGGGACGGGTTATTCTGAAGGTACTTGAGAGCAAGGATAGAGTACAGCTCGAAGGTGATCTTAACGTCATTCAGGGCGTACTGGATGAGTTCGTCCTGCTGCGGCACGAAATCCTCCATGGAGGTGGCGTCGACGAAGGTGTTACGGATCTTCTTCTCGTCCTGCTCGAGCGGGATGGATGGGCGGCAGTGGAAGTTATAGCAGTCGATGAGGTTATTCATGGAGCCCCTATCGGCCCAGATCGGGTCGGCTTTGTACGTGGCTTTCTTAGACTGCTTCTGAATATACCACCACCTCTGCCCGGATGCCAGACCGGAGACGTTGATGTGGGCGGACATAGTGTCAAACCACGCGTTGGTCTTTCCGAGAGCATAGGCTTCCGTGGTCCGGGAGCGGTCGTAGGCTACGTTGTGGGCGATAAACACCCCATCCTTGCACCCTAGGGGCACGAGCATTGGCTCGTAGGGGATTTTGGGGTTGACAAAGCTAGGGTGCATCCAGATATAGTACGCTTTCTCCGTTACAGCGGTGGCGAGAATCGGGTGGGCGAAGTCGCTTCCCTTCACGAAAGTCTCGCAGTCGAAGACACCGATCTGCTCCTCGATGCCATCTACGATCTCCGCACTCCCCTCAAAGGGGTACTTGACCCAGCCGGCGTAGAGAAAGAACTCTGTCTTATCCGGAGCGTCAGGAATCTCCGTGTAGGCAAAGTCCTTCATGAGCTGGACGCGGGTCTCAGTGACTTCCCTGGATATCGAGTCAAAGTGATTCTTGATATTATCCGCTTGGAGCCCAGGCAGGCTGAAGTCATCGATGAAGAAGTTGTCCGGGTTGTTTACAGGGAAATTAACGCCGAAGTTCTCCATCTCCTCAAACACCTCGGTGACTTTCTTCTTGCCGGGGTCCTCAGCCTGGATACCGTCCCCAAACACCTTCGAGTTCATCGAGTCGGAGAGGACAACGTAACCTAGGGAGTTGAGTTTGGACATATGGCGCTGAGTTGATACTACCATCTTATCACAAAAAAGCCACCCTGGTCAAGGGTGGTGGCCACTTGGCCAAGTGGCTTAGTAGTGGATCAGAAACTCCTCTCGGTCCGTGTAGTACACCCCCACCCCCTCGAAGTTAGTCGCGTCGATGATGTGAAGGTTCTTCCGCGAGTAGGGAAAACCGTAGTGCCCGAAGAAGTACTCGGCGTCCGGCTTGATGTGGTCCTCGAGCCGGTCGTTCTTAAACCACGGATACCCTATGCCTGTGAGAACGTGGTTTCTGTTCTTGTCCGTGTAGTTCGGATTGTAGTAAGCGTGGGCACAGCGGTAGGTCTTTTCGTACGACTCGAGTTCTAGGGTGAGCGGGGACGTGGCTAGCCAGTGGAGAAGGCTAAGTCTCTCCTCGAGCGGTAGTTCTTTCAGGCACTCAAGAGTGTACTTGACCTCCTTCTGCCTGATCTGCACTTTGGGAAGTATTAAGTTGCTAAGTATGTAGTTCTCGTTATTGCCTATGATAAAGGTCGCTTTTCCCGCGTCCACCAGCTCCTTTATTATTAGGAGCATTCTTATGGGCGAGGTTCTTTTTGCCCTGCGAAAGAACGACTTGTGGTGGATAGCGTCACCCAGGATAACGTAGTGGTACCCCTCGGACTTCTGCAGTATTCTCTCTAGAGCATCGACTCGGCCATGGAGATCTCCTATAAGGCAGTATTTCTCAGTACTCATCTTTGCCCTCCAGGCAGCAGCCAGGTGCCCACCAGTCCGGAATATCTGTTTTCCACGATGCGAATCTCCACTTCATCCAGTTGTAGTAGTTGCGGTAGGCTTTTACAGGGTTCTCGGAAACCTTGCAGAAGTCCGGCATAGCTTGAGCGGGTTGTGTATGCCCTAATCTTGGAAAGGCGTTCTTTACCCCGTTCCCATCTATGGACTTAAGACTTTCCCTGCCGGAGTGCTCTTTACCGTATCTATCCTTGAACTCGTCGCAGAGGTGCCATGTGAGGCTCCACGTCCACTCGAAATTATCCATAGACTCCTTAACCCACTTAGTACAGGGGTGGTTTTTGTACGCTCTCACGGAATAGAACTCGCCGTCTTTCTTTCGAGCGGGATCCAGGTCGTAGTGAGCTAACGCTACGCTCATCATCTGGAGATGCTCCACGATCATCTTGTTGACGTGCTTGTCGCAATGGGCTTTTGCCGCGGTTTTGGGATCAAGGTCAAGGACAAAGATGTTCACTTACTAAAAAACCTTCGGATAGAGATATTCTATCACGAAGGCGGGAGGGGTGTCTGGGCCGTTGTGACAGTTAGACGTCGTACTCTCTGCACTCCAGGGCGCTGGGGTTCTTCTTGCAGTAATCGTCTAGGGAGAGGGTGTGGGTCTCGTTGTCTAGAGTCAGTGTTGCTTTAGCATCTCCAGTAATGCTGATACCGCCCCCGGGCTTAAATGTGATGGAGTCGGAGAATGTGATGTTTTCCATAACGTACTTTAAACTTTAAGTTCTGATGTTAGGGTTGTGTAACATGGGAAATACCGGATTCGAACCAGTGACCGTCTCCGTGTAAAGGAGCTGCGCTACCGCTGCGCCAATTTCCCAGTGCACGAGAGAGGACTTGAACCTCCACACCGCTAGGGTACGGGTACCTAAAACCCGGGCGTCTACCAATTCCGCCACTCGTGCAAATAGGACCGCGGGGAATTGAACCCCGTTCACACCGTTATAAGCAGTGGGCCTTAACCTATAGGCGACGGTCCCGATCTGTAGATATTATACCACGGATTCTGGGAGGTGTCTACTGCTCAGAGTGACCGAGGCTGGTTGATGGCGCCGGGTCTGTTATTGTAGTTGAATACCTCGCTCATAGGCCTCATCTCACCTAACACGAACCCGACTACGAGAACAGCACCCACAAGTATCCACCTGAACTTCGCGAGATCCGTGATTCTCTTCTCGTGGTCTTTTAGGGCCTCGTCCATAGCCTTGAGGCTGTCCGCGTTCTGCTTCTTCGTCTCATCGAGAAGCTTTATGATAGCCGCGTCGGATTGCAGCGTTTGGTCTATTCTTTCCTCGTGGCGGACTAGGATCTTCGAGATATTCTGATTGGTCTCGGATATCTTGTCTACGGCGTTCTCAAGCTTTGCAAGCATCTCTCTGGAGAGATCTTCGTACACGCTCAGCTTTTCCTCTAGAACGGCCATTTTTACGTCTGTATTTTTCGTGAAAAATAGGTCGGCCATTGGATAGATACGGTATCGTTTATAACTACTTGTATCTTTCAACAGAAGCCTCTGTTTCACTGGAAGAACTTTAAACTAAAAAACGGAAGGTGGGAGAGTCGAACTCCCAAGGGTTTTAACACCTCGACGATTTTCAAGATCGCTGCGGTCGCCAGTCTGCTTGACCTTCCAGACTGGGGTAGTAGGACTCGAACCTACGACAGGTCGGTTAACAGCCGACTGCTCTACCAACTGAGCTATACCCCAAGCCCCCGACTGGATTTGAACCAGCAATCTTCGCTTTACAAGAGCGCTGCATTACCATTATGCTACAGGGGCGAACGGAAGATGTTGGATTCGAACCAACGGAGCCGGATCGTGCCGACTCGGCGGTTTAGCAAACCGCTGCCTTAAGCCTCTTGGCCAATCTTCCATTTTGCCTTTCGGCAAGCGCTCTCTGAGAGATTTGAACTCCCGACATCCTGGTTCGTAGCCAGGTGCTCTGGTCCGCTGAGCTAAGAGAGCAATTTGCCCGAAGGCGATTCCGAGACTAGGACTCGAACCTAGGATAGCGGGACCAAAACCCGCTGCCTTACCACTTGGCTATCTCGGAGAAGTTTGCCTCACTGAGGCGATTGGAACGACGAGACTTGAACTCGTGACCGCACGGTTATCAGCCGTGTGCTCTACCAACTGAGCTACGTTCCATTGATGGGACATCTCGGATTTGAACCGAGGACTAACCGGTTAAAAGCCGGATACTCTGACCGGGCTGAGTTAATGTCCCGAAGCGCCTCAGGCTGGATTCGAACCAGCGACTTACGCTTTAGAAGAGCGCTACTCTAATCCGCTGAGTTACTGAGGCAGGTGGCGCTTTCGCGCCAGGGCGAGAGTGTCTGCCTACGATGAGCGACCTTGCGACTTATGCTGAAGCCGGTTTCGCCATTCTACGATGCAGCGCATGGGACTCTGCGTTTAAGCCTCCGTTCCTAGGAAACCCCACACCCGAAAGGGCAAGGGAACAGTCGGATTTGAACCGACAACACCCTGATCTTCAATCAGGTGCTCTACCAGTTGGAGCTATGTTCCCAACTTCCAGCGGGACTCGCAAATTGGCCGGTTCGGTCCAGTATAATCGGCGTCGTACCAACGGCAAGACAGTCCCCAAGAAAGTACCACACTTTAACGACTGGGTGTGTGGCCGTGTCGTGCACTTAACGAAAGGGCAAAACGTCTCCGGAGTCTAGAACGGAGAATGGAGAGTAGGAGACTCGAACTCCTGACAGCCTGCTTGCAAAGCAGGTGCTCTACCAGCTGAGCTAACCCCCCTGGCGGCCCTTTTGTTAAAGCGGTAGAGCCGAACCGCATCAACGGAGAACGTTTGGACCGTTCTCGAGTCGGGGTGAGAGGGATCGAACCTCCGACATCCTGCTCCCAAAGCAGGCGCGCTACCGCTGCGCTACACCCCGAGAATGCCCCAATTTACCACGTGCTATGCCTCATATGGGCATAGCAGAGGTGGGGGCTAGTGGGAAGAGCAGAAATCTTCCCAGAAAGACCGGCTTATGCCGGTCAGTAAACTCACTCCGCGGGAGCTTCCGCAAAAGCGGAAAGGAACCCTTCCACCGCGGCCTCGGCGACTAACTTGTCATTCTCAACAGACGAGCCGGAAACACCGACTCCGCCGAGAATAACGCCATCAGGGGCGACCAGAGGAATCCCGCCGGGGAATGTAATCAGTCCATCGTTGGAGTGCTCAATACCATACAGGCTTCCGCCCGGCTGGGAGAGCACTCCGATCTTCTGCGTTTCCATATCGAAGTAAGTAGCGGTGCACGCTTTCTTAATGGAGATGTCAACACTTCCTGACCAGGCCCGGTCTTCACGGGCAAAAGCAACAAGCTTTCCTCCTCGATCAACCACCGCGATGTTCATTCGAGTATCGATCTCATTGCTTTTTCTGAGACCGGCGTTTACTGCTTGGATTGCTGCTGCGAAATACATAGACGTTAGTGTTTGTTTACTTGATTATACCACGGTTACGCCAGCTACTATTGCCGGTGTAACCGAAGTACTTTGGACGTTTAAATTTTCAAGGTTCCGGGTGGACTTCCGTCCTTTCCCATGAGACTAATATATCAGAGTTGGGGTGGCTTGTAAATGGCCTAGTAGCCAGTTGTCGAGCCGTCCACCAAGCAAAAAGAAAGAGGGGAAAGATCAGTGATCTCGCCCCTCTCGTAGTTTGCTTTAGGAATCCTAATTAGCAGACAAGAGGGACCGTCACCCGATTTCTGGGTGAAAAGGCCTTTGTTGTAATATAGGACAAATTAGTCATACTAATCTATAAACACTTTACCAAACGCCGGGGATTAGCTGC
>Ga0209107_10000157_pt1 | contig 39588 bp, 16 predicted proteins | sample LakErihyJuly2011_2_FD_187460 | JGI IMG/M metagenome (GOLD analysis project Ga0209107, IMG submission 187460) | Freshwater microbial communities from dead zone in Lake Erie, Canada - CCB hypolimnion July 2011 (SPAdes) (version 2) | ecosystem: Environmental > Aquatic > Freshwater > Lentic >...
GTTTGTGGTGGTGTCGTTGGTTATGGCAGTTATCACATCGCTGGAGCCATACAAGCAGGCCTTGGCGCCAGCTTGGAACAGTTCTTTTTCATCGTTGTACATTTTGAAAATCTGTGTTTGACTGGGTATAGTGATACTGAATCTTTGCAAAGCCAAGGAACCAAGGAATGGATAGAATCCAAGATCTTGGGCTCCAGAGTACACACCCGCGTAATAACTGGAATCTGATGGAACAGTATATGTGGTAATAGTTACTGTGTGTATTAACATACCATCTAAGTAAATTTGTTTATATTTGCCAGTATCTGACACGCAAACAAAATGCCATTGACCATCTGCTACAGAACCTGAAGTAGAAAAACTACTTGAGTTGACATTGTCGTACACATATATATTTCCGCTAGTAACATTTAAAGATATACCCCATGCCGCTCCACCACTTCTATTTCCTATGCTCATTAAATACTGGTATTGAGATGTATTGGAGCATTTCATCCAACCAGCAAAGAATCTTGTGGTTGAACCAGTGATGGTTGAATCTATAGGGTTAGCCAAATAGTTACTTCCACTCCACCCACTGTAGGCCACTAGGTCTGCGCCAGTGGCAACTGCTGTTTTAGTGATGGTTCCAAACACTGTCAAACCTTTATGATTATAACTACGGTCCTCATCTACTTCTCTAACGGAGATAAAAGTAAGAGTACCACTGCCTGTATGTCCGCCAAAGCGATACAGGAAGAATTGAGTGGTACCTGCTGTAGCAGTAAAGTAGTAATCTCGATCCCATAGATATCCATTGGGTCCGTTGGCACTGTATGGATATATGCCAAGGCCAGTGCCGCTTGACCCCGAAGTTCTTAAAATAATAACATATCTTTTTCCAATCACTGTGGTGAATCCTGGAGATTGTAAATAACTTTCTCCTTTATTACCAGTACCTGTTACAGTAACAGTGCCATTTGCATTAATTACAAAATCTCCAGCACCTTGGGCTACCCATCCTGTACTATAAAAAGTATTTGATGCAAGTTTTTCTGTAGCAACAACGGTTTCTTGCACAATACTACTCAACCACGCACCCCGAATATTACCCGCCATCCAACCCGTGTTGTACTTGGATGATACAAAGTTAGTCATGCCATAAGAAGGATTTGATCGGTTTTCATCAATTTGTGTTATGCCAAAATCAGTACCAAACACCAATCGATCAACTTTATTAATTTTTCTCAATGACGGTTCGTTATGATGATCAGCATCGTCCTGGCCGTTCACAAATAAGTTTACATTAGCACCGTTGTTAAATTGTGATGAATAAAATGCATCCGGAACAATGGGAGTTCCTGCTCTTGCATCCACAGTAATCACAGTGGAATATTGAGGCACTTGATTAAAAATATAAAACGAGTCTTCTGCGTTGGGGTCACCTGCTTCTAAAGATATGCCCAGGGCATTATCAGCAAGGAAAGTTACTTTTTTAGTAACGGTATAACCTGCATTATTACAAGTGATGTTGGTAACACGGCCGTCGTTTTGTAAAATACTTGCGCCTTTGCCTGTACCTACCACAATAGTTGGCGTGGGCAATCGAGTGTACGGATCCACTGGTGCGCCGGGCAACACAGTCATTGTTACATCATTCACTCCTGAATCTAGTATTTTTTGTGTGGAATACTGATTATAGACACCAGATGAATTTCTTCCCGATATTGGTAAAGAATATAATCCAAATCCACCAGTATAGCTACCAAATGCCGCAATTTGAAGAACATTTGTGTCAGCTATAAAATTAGAAAGTAACAAATGATAGTTTTGAGCTGTGGTAGCAATGGTACCATTTAAAGCAGAAACACCAGTTAATGCTATAGGGTACATAAAAGCACTTAAACCTGTAAGTGTAGTTTCGGTAAATGCTGTATAACCAGCACTGTTAAACACCATCCACATGGGCATTAGGGGATCATCACCGTCATAGATTGTCAGTGCAGTGCTGGTTATCACTAGAACTGCCACTGCGGGAAACTCTCTTCTACTGCCACGAGTGCCTGTGTTCAGTGTTTCATTGTACCACGAGGTGTGCTGTGTGCGTTTGCGCCATGCTCCGCGATCCGAATCTTTGCGTGTGTCATACACAAACACGTCAACGGCTGTGGCAGCTATTGCGGAGTTGATGGCAGTTAATCTTGCATCGTCAATGCCAGCTGTGCCAGCCACTTGTAGTTTGTATGCGGGAGTGGTGACACCAATACCCACATTGCCTGAGCCGGTAATACGTAATCTTTCTGCGGTAGATCCTGCAAGATTTGTTGTAAAAAATCTAGTTTCGCTTTCTCGACCGTTTGCGGAGTCACCCAATGCCACAATGTCCAACACTCGCTTATAAAGAAGAGCACCATCCAATCTATAAGCCTCAAATACAGCATCACCGCCACCTGTGTTTCCTAGTCCCGAATATGTTTTGTGTGCGGCAAACAAATCTGTGGTTGATATATGTAATTTTCCAAGTGGACTGCTTGTCCCAATACCAACTTTACCAACAGAGTCTATACGCATCCGTTCATTAGTTGGAACAGAACTTCCTGCAACTCCACCATTACTATTTGTGCAAAATGCCATTGCAAAATTATCAACACTTAAAAAAGTTGCCGCTGGTGATTGACCTATCCAAAATTGACCTGCACTAGCATTAAATATTCTTTGCGATAAAGAGTAAGTAGCGTTCGTGTTTAATATATCTAGTTTTACAGCAGGACTTGATTGCCCTATACCTACATTGCCAGCTGTATCAACTGTTACTAAATCACCAGTGCCGTTTAAATGTATAGAAAATTTGTTTGAAGTTGTTAGTGATCGCAGAAACCACGGTTGCTGAGAACCATTTTGAATACCCAACGGGTATGATGTATCAGCATTGATGGTATCCCTTACGGTAGTTCTACCGTTTAAAGATGCAACCCCATTTACTGTTAATGCATTTACTGTTAGTGCAGTTAGTGTACCAACACTTGTGATGTTAGGTTGAGCCGCAGTTTGTACAGTGCCAGTTAATGGCCCATACAGGCCGGCTGCATACACAGCACCACTAACACCCACACCACCTGTAACTACCAATGAGCCAGTGCCAGTGCTGGAACTGGTGGTGTTGGCAGTCAGTGTCACTGCACTGTTGGCAGTCAGTGTGGTAAATGCGCCACTACCACGTGTGTTTGTACCAATGTTGATGTTGTCAATAGTGCTGGCACCAGTGGGAGCAATGGTCACAGTTTGCGGTGTTAGGCTAACTGTGGCACTAGCGCCGTTGGCTGTGACATTGCCCGTGAATGAGCCCGTGGTTGCTACCAGGGCTGATCCGTCTTCACTCAATACAATATAGTTAACACCATCGCTGGTAATTGAAACCACTGTGTTGGTTGGTATTGCCAGGGTGCCTGCACCGCTGGCACCTAAACCGCCAAATATGCCACTGGGTGTTGAAATTGTAACTACACCGCTTGTGGCATTGTAAAATGTTTGGCTTGATCCTGGAAACAATACTGGACTGGGCAGGGCCACTGTGTAGGGAGCTGTGCCATTCAGTGCAGTAAACGCCTGCGGACTGGCCACTGTGCCTGCGCCAGTTACGCTGGTTGTTATTGATTGTGTATTAAATCGTGCCATAATGTATATTTACTCGTTTAACTTGATGTCATATTAAGGGTAAGCCACTGATATACTGCCCATAGAGCTCATGTCTTCACAGATATAATATCCATATCCACCTGAACCGTTGAAGTTGAAAGTGAATGTTGTATACCCTGGGGCTGAGAATACAGTAAAATTAACTGCGCCAGCACCACTGGATTGTGCAATGGCATTTGCATATGTGGTGTTGTTGTTGTTGTTTATAATGCCATCCCAATAGGCCATTGAATTGCCGCCGTTGGTTCTCAAAGCGTAAAATTTAAAATGCACATATGAATAATTTGACACACTGACCGTGATAACAGTTCCGCTATTGCTGGGAAGACTAAATGTGCCTGACCTAGTTCGAACACCAGTTTGATTCACAGCTCCGTTTAGATTCAGCTGGCCGCCCGCATCAATATTCATAGCTTCAGTCAGTGCAGTTGCGGCATTTGGCTTGTAATCAAATGCAATTCCGTGTGCGTTGTTGGTGTCTTGACTGGTTGATCGTATGCGAGCCTGTGAATAGTTGGCAATGTTTCCACCTGAACTTTTTCCCCTAAACTCAATTGCTGTGCCAGCACCAGTTAACGCTGTGCTGTTGCTTTGATAGTCTAGAATCAATGCTGTGTTGGGACTGTTGGTTGAACCGCCAGTGTTTAACACATGCAGTTGCGCGGCAGGTGCATTGGTTCCAACACCCACTGCACCAATAGTGGTAATGGATCTGCTGGACTGGCCGCTTTGGGTGTTGACTATGATTTCCACAGTGCCAGTAAACGCTACCGTGTATGTTCCGCTGGTATTTGTGAACCGTAATTTATTTGTGCTTGCGTTCCTAGCCACAGTTATTGAAGTGCCACCGCATGGTATTGTATTTTGTACAGAATTTAATTCAATATAAAAAGCTGGAGGTACAAGACCGCCGCCATCATAGTTATTTGAGAATGTGCCTCGAACCACTGCTTTCCAGCAGGTATCAGTGGTAACTGATATGGTTCCAACATCGACACCAACACTTGCGCCAAGATTTATTGGTGTTGTTACGATTTCGCTGTAACTTGTTGCAATTGCGCCTGCATTGGATGATTCATTGTAAGAACTTAAAGAGCCATTAACCTGAAATTTATTTTGTGGGGAGGTTGTACCAACACCAACCTGAGCACCCCAAACATGTGATGCACCACCATGATCCACTAATGGAGTAGTGCTATATATTCTAAATTCTTTGGCGTATAAAAGTTGATTACTGCCGGTGGTCGGAACTTCAGCCCCTGCAGTTGAAACCATTTGAAGAACAAAACTATCCCCGGGCGTCACATTGGAAATTGTTACTGCAAATCTGGTATAGCCGTGTACTGAAACTGTTTGTCCGGTGTCTAGACCGCCTGAGAAAGCATATGGACCAGCTGATACTGTTGACCCATTCTTATATATTCTCCAACCCCAATATTTTGATCCTGATTGAATATATGCTGAAAATTTTAGTTTGAAACTTCCTGATTTTGAAGCGACAAATGTTTTCATATTTTTGTAACTTGAATCTGCTGACGTATGTAGTACGCTGACTTCAGGTTCGTCAACCCATACAATATAAGTTGTTCCGTCACCATAACTAATAGCAGATCCAGTCGGAGTGTATATATTACCACTAGAACTAATAGTCATGTTAGGACTAGTGTAATAGCCGCTATCTGGGCGAGTATAGAAATTTAAACTGGCGCCGTAAGCGCCTGCTGTGCCATTGTCTTTTCTTGATTCTATAGCCGCATAATATGTGCCTTGGCCACCACCTGCGTTACCACCAAACGCAATTGCGCCACCGCTACCCACAGGATTACCTGCGGTATTATCATATACCACGAGTTGATTTTGTATCAGTGATTGTATACCAGCAAATCCAATTTTTGCTCCTGCCACAAACAAGGCTGCTAGATCTGGTTGATTGTTAGAAACACCATTGATATAAACGCCAGTACCGGTGGCACCACTATATGGAGTACTGGTAGTACCAATAAGTACCTGACCAAGAGCATTCACACGCATACGCTCTACAGGATTGGTTGCAGGAGCACCGTTGCCTTTGGTTAAAAATGTTAAAGCAGTTGAATAGTCTGCGGCACTGGCAGTGCGATATGCCTGTATTGCCGCAGTTCCCACATCGCTACCAATTTGAAATTGTATACCTGCATAGCGTGTGTTGTCGCCACCTGTATCAGTTGTGTTCTTAATATACAAGTTAACGCCAGCTGACGGATTAGCACTGGAGTGAATTAAATTTCCGCCGGTAGTTGAAAAACCAGTATTTGATAAATTCCAACTAGCCAGTGATGAACCCACGGCAGCATTTGCATTTGCACTGGCATACACGTTAGCACCAATACTGCCTTTGCCTAGCAACATTTGCGAACTTGCGCCAAGAGCATGTGCGCTCCAACCTACGCTGCCATCCCAAAATTGATTGCCTTGCAGATACAGTCCGTTTACAGTTGCACCAATACTACCAACACCGCCATTTAATTCAAGTGCTCCAGTAAATCCCTGCCATTGCACGCCAGTTGTGTGTGCAGGTGCCGCACCAAGTCCTGTAAATCCTGAAACAGTTAAACTTGTTAATGAGCCAACACTGGTAATATTTGGCTGACTGGCAGTTTGTATTGTACCAGTCAAACTGGCACTGACACTGGTGGCATTGATTGCGCCACTCACACCAAGGCCGCCTGTGATAACAACTGTGCCAGTACCAGTTGTTGAGCTGGCAGTGTTTGCGGTAAATGTCACTGCATTGTTTGAAGTCAATGTATTAAATGCGCCACTGCCACGTGTAGTAGCACCCACGTTCACATTGTCAATAGTGCCGGTTGTGCTGGGTGCGATTGCAACTCCACCCGACGATTGTACAGTTAATACTCCGCTGATTGTGGCACTGGTGGCAGTTAGGGCTGAACCGTCTTCTGATATAACAATGTAATTGGTGCCATCTGCGGTGATTGAAACCACGTTGCCTGCATACACGGGAAATGTGCTGGCAGCTGATCCACCAGCACCCACAAAATTGCCAGCTGGAGTGCTTAATGTGACTGTGCCGCCGGTGCCATTGTAAAATTGTTGGTTAATGCCCGGAAACAATGTGGGGTTGGCCAAGGTAACTGTGTAGGGCGCAGTGCCAGTCAGTGCAGTAAACGAGCCATTGAACGGGCTACCAACTGAGGTAGTGCCAGTAATTGTGTTTGATATTAGTGAACTGTTGAATCGTGCCATAGTGTTGTATTTATCCGCTTATGTTTCTAGTGAATTTTCATAAGCGGTAACAACGTCTGGCGGTGTGGCCGCTTGAATTGCCTCGGCGGCTGCTCTTTCTGCTAGGTCTTGCACAACTGCTGGATTGTCCACAGTTGTTATAATCATTTCCATAGTTGTGTTATCCATCTCACTGACTTGTACAGTCAGGGGTACGGGATCAATACTGGCCTGTGCTGTTACTTCCATCAACACAGGTTCCATCTCCATGGTTTCCTCGTTGAACACAGTTTCGTTAGTGGCTATCATTTGTTTGATTTCTGCACAGCCTTGGGATAACACATATTGTGACAAGCGAGCTGTTGCTTTGGTATATGCAATCAACTGTTGAGTAAATTTTTTATCAGCTGCCTGAGTCAGCACATGTGCTGGAATATCTCCGTCTACAACTTCAACACCCTGTTCGTTGATGTCATCTAGGAATTGTTGATAGTCTGCATTATTTTCATAAAGTGGAATAAAAGAATTATCACTATTTCTTTTAACAGTATTAATTTCGTTTGTAAAAATATCAGGTACTAATTTATACATGTTATAACTCCGCACTCATGGTGAATCCTGCATTTGCTACAGTTCTTATTGCTTTGGATTCATAAACTGTATCACCAGCAAATGTTGTTTGGAACCAAAATGATTGAGTACTTATATTGCCAATTGCTGTAACTTTTGAGTTCCAAAGCCCGTAATCATAGTGACCGCCAGGACCATATCTATAACAGCTATAGGCATTGCCACTATTATCATATGTGGCTACGGTAGGCGCAATTCTCATTGGACTGTGTAGTTGTTGTCCATGAAAACTTATTGTAGCAGTGTCTCTGCTTGCCTGCCCTTGATTCCAAGAAACTTGTTCGATTACTTGGTAATACCGATGACACAGTGCCAATTCAGCTCCAAACAACCGATGTTCAAATGGTGTTGCTACATTACCAATTTCAAGTTGTAATCCTGTGATTTCAAAGTAATCATTACTTGTGGCAGTGCCGTGCCCAGCAGACCCAATTGCCACACCAACTTGTACAGCGCCTGTGGGGATATATGTGATTTGTTCAAAACGCTTCCAAACAGTACCAACTTTGCCCAGTAGATTAAGATCGCTACTAACAGAAGATGGGGCCGCTGATCTAAAGTTGTTGTAATACATGCCATCATTTTGATAGGCAGCATCTGTATGGTACACAATGCTAGACGTAAAATAGGTTCCTGGTTGATGTGCTGATCCTGTTCTTATCCAGTAGGAAAAAGTAACCCATTTACCCAAACAACGTTTGCTGTTTAAACCTTCTACTGGTTGATTAATATAGTAAGCAGTGGAACCAGTGTCACCAGTTGCTCTACCCACTCTTATACAATAATTAAATGCATTATCAAGGGCACTCTGTCTTGATATACTAGCACTATTGGCCGCATATCGCTGAAAATGCCAACGATCTGCGGTATAGAGATCATTATCGCTGCCGCCAGTCCAGGCTGTGCCGCGTTGCCAAATATCTACACTACCATTTATCAATATGTTACGATTTTGCCCAACCACATTGTAGAACTCAGTGGCAGTTTCAGCTCGCATGACCTGTTCACCAACCAGGCCTGTTTGTTTTTTAAGACTGTTTAGAGTATCTCTTAAATTAAATTTTGATTTTGTAACTGTCACAGTCATGTTAGTTCTCCGATACCAATCCATTGGCCGCACTTATTGCGGCTGATACAGCAATTGCTGTATTCTCTACTCGTCTCAGTCCATCAAACACAGAGCGGCCGCTGGATGTGCCAACATGTAACAGTTGAGTGTCCGTATCGTAGGCCAATGCGGTTACAGTATCTGAAGCACCATACAGTGTGGCTTTGGCATTTGGTTGGAATAGGTATTTTTCGTCTTCGTATATTTTGGCAACTTGATCTGCATCGGGCGCACTCAAAGAAAATCTCCAAAGTGCCAGGTTCCCTCTCCAGTAATAACCGGACACACTCATCTTATATGTGCCAACTGCTGTTACAGCTGAGGTATTGGTCAAAGTGCCAACAGTGGTATTGCTAGTTGCAAGTAGCTTACCGTCTATGTAAAGTGTATGATAGTTGTTGTTCATGGAGGCAAAAACAACATGATGCCATACACCATCGTTAAAAGTTTGAGCAGGTGAAATAGTCGCGTTGGCATCGGCTGTTGTACCATAGATGTACCCATATATTCCATGACTTGGATCCATTATTAACTGTATACCTTTGCCGCCGCTAGCACCCAACGTATTTTTATAGAACAAAGTTCTATATGTTCCAGTGGCGTCAGTGGTTTTGAACCAACCTGATACACTAAAGTTTCCAGTACCTATATCAGACGCACTGGTGTAATCTCGACCTAGGTAATTACTGTCACTAAATCCACTGTAAGCCACTAGGTCAGCACCAGTGGCAACTGGAGCCTTAGTGATTGTACCAAATATTTGAAGATTAGTGTCGCTCAACGAGCGATCCAAATCAACTTGACGAAGTGATACGTTTGCCAAAGTTCCTGACACACTGCCACTTCCGTATAAAATATACCACGATATTGCAGTTTGTCCACTAGTCAGCGTTATGTTATAAGTCTGAGTTGTACGAGTTCCGCCAATACTCCTTATGGAATCAAGATTGGTACCAAGCACCCTGAAGTATCCAGCTGTAGACGCATCCATGGATAACAGATAAGTTTTTCCAGCAGTGAGATTTGGTATTGTTACGGCTACTGCGGTGTTATCGTTTGCACTACAGGTGATTGATAGCACATTTGCAGAAACACTATAGCTGGCGCTGGTGTAGGTCCAACCAGTTGGCGGAGTTGTGCCTGTAGCACCTGAAAAACTTGTTCCGTTTGGAATTAACTCGGGACTAACCACAGTCTCTGTAGTGGTATCACTCAACCAAGCACCTTTGATATTACCAACCATGTAACCTGAGTTGTAGGTACATGTCTGAACACTGTATGTTCTTGTGGGAGGAGAATCGTCTTTGCCTTTGCCCAAATATCTCAAAACTCCAATGGAACCCATAACATACTCGTCTTTGCGACCCCATATTGGCCTTTCATTAGTTGGATTCCATGGTAGGCTGTGACCTACTGCAACAGCCAAGTTGTAATAGTAATTTTCACTGGTATCTTGTGTGTTGTATGGAGGCTTGTACTTTACATTGTAGATAGTGTTACCATTGTTGTAAATAGCGCAGAACTCATACTCTGAATTAAATCCAGACAGCCTTAGTGCGGCTCCACTCCATCCCAAGTTGGTTACTGTGCCAGTATCTTTGATCACTGACACGCCACTGTAAGTGGCAACTGCAATTGTTGGTTTAGGAAGTCCTGTGGCAGGGTCAACAGGTGCATTTGGTAGCACAGTCATGGCCACATCGTTTGTGTTATAACTGGCTAAAGTATATTCTCTTGTGTCATTACCAATAGTCAAATATGTAGTATCGACTCGCGTTGTGGATAATAATTCATACACAAACCCATTTTTTAAATTGCTATATCCACTTACATAGTTTCTAGATTGTCTATCTTTGATAAAATCTAAAAGAACCAGTCCATTTCCAGAGTAATTTATTGCTCCAAAAAAGACTCCCGCAATGATTCCATTCACTGCTGAAATTCCACGCATTGGTCCATCCCAACTCAAATAGGCATACGTTATCCACATGGGCATATCTGGACTATCACCATCATAAATGATTATCCCACCTGTGGCAGAAGTAGCAACAATCACAGCAACCGAAGGAAATTCACGGCGAGCACCACGAGTGGCTGAGTTTAGGGCTTCGTTGTACCACGAGGTGCTCTGTGTGCGCTTGCGCCATGCGCCACCGTCTGAATCTTTTGAAGTATCATATACAAATATATCCACAGCACTGATACCAAGTTGAGCACTGATTGCGTTTATATCCAATGAAGACACAGCGGCTGTACCATCCACATGTAACTTGTATGTGGGGCTGGTGACGCCAATGCCCACATTACCAACAGTATCTATGGTCATTTTTACAGTGCCAGATGTTCCATTATAAAACTGTACGGGACTTGGATTGCCTGATAATCCCACAAGTAAGCCGTATGGTAATGAGCCCGTTGCAACTGTGTCTCCAACACTGCCTGACACACTGATGTATGCTGATCTAGAGGACTGGCGAAGCCATATACGAGACGCATAATCACCTTGATTATTAAATCTCACAACACTTTCATTGGCAGTGCCCGAACCTTCTACAGTTAATTTTGAGGGCGGAGCTGTAGAGTTAATACCAACGTTGCCATCTCTATACAGCGTCAAGGTTCTTCCACCAGATCCACCAAGCCACAAATCGCCTACCCCGGCGCTGACTATTTGCATGCCAATGACTCCATTTGCGCCACCGTTGCCAATAAAATTCAATGCCTCAACTGTTCCTGATGAATTTCCGTAGTTGATTTTTAACCCTTGGCCTGTGCTCCAGCCAGGAGCCAACTCTAATCTTGCACTTGGGCTAGCTGTGCCAATACCAACTCTGTCATTGGCTGCATCCACTACCAATGTGGTGGTGTCAACAGTTAAACTTCCGCTTGAAACAATACTGGGTGCTGTTAATGCGCCGACTGATGTGATATTGGGTTGTGCGGCAGTTTGTACAGTGCCAGTCAAATTGCCGTTGAACGCACCTGCATACACAGTGCCGCTTACACCAAGCCCGCCAGTGACTACCACAGAGCCAGAACCAGTGCCAGAACTTGCGGTGTTGGCGGTGAATGTCACTGCTTGATTGGCAGTCAATGTATTAAATGCGCCACTACCGCGTGTAGTCACACCAATGTTGATGTTGTCAATGGTGCTGGTGCTGGTGGGATTCAATGTGACAGTTTGAGGTGTTGCACTCAGTGTGGCTGAACCACCATTGATAGTGACATTGCCGCTGAATGAACCAGTGGTTGCTGTTAGTGGTGATCCGTCTTCTGATATAACCACATAGTTTGTGCCGTTGCTGAACAAGCTGACCACATTGCCGGAGTTTAGTACAAAAGTAGCGGCACCAGAGGCGCCAGTACCAACAAATAGGGCACCACTCACACTCAGTGTGACTTGTCCGCTGGTACCATTGTAAAATGTTTGATTAACACCTGGGAACAGCACAGGGCTAGGCAGGGTCACAGTGTAGGGTGCTGTGCCAGTAAATTCCGTAAACGCTCCGCTGTAGGGAGTACCAATTGTGGCTGTTCCGCTGATTATGCTTGATGTCAGTGCTGTATTAAATCGTGCCATAGTGTATTTAACTTATTCCGGTTTTGGAAACTGTTGCTTGACAGCATCAATGGCTGTTTGCCAGTTTTCAGTTCCGTTTATTTTGTCCCAGTACAACATGTCTAGTTGTTGTTCAATGGACGGGTAGGCACGTTTACGATTTTGCACTATTTGATTTATTGCCAAGTCATACGGACTGACATGTTGTGCATTTAATTCTTCCGTTGTTTTTTGGTCTGTCATATTAATTTAACCTCATAAGATATGCTGCCTCAACATAATACTTGTAACCGCCGCCGTTATAAGGCTGAGTGCCCATGCCAATTCTATATGTTGTTTGGCTGGCAACAGTGTATATGCCGCTGACATATGTTATAGAATAACCCAAGTCTTTATTCAATGAAAGAGCAGATACTGACAAATATGTATCAAACGCTCCCCACCCAGCATTTGATTGTAGTCGCATATCGTGGCCGTTAGAGTTAGTCCCAAAGTTACTCCAGCCGTGGGCTGTTGGACTTGGGCGCCAGACCAGCACTAGTTGGTACACACCTGGTGAAAGATTAATTTTACCAATATCCCAATTGTGCGATCCAACAGATGAATCCACTAGCACCATACCGTTATCCCATGTGTAACTAATGCCGCCGCCATCAGCAGCCTGAGTGGTATAACCCTGCAAGTCAGCAGTTCTCCACATTTTCATGATGTCGGTATGTACACGACCAAGTTCAACACTGCCAGAACGAATTACTCCATCAACGTCCAACTTATAGCTGGGTGCTTTTCCAATACCCACATTACCAGTAGTGCCTGAAATCATCAGTCTAGAATCTGCAATAGTTGCAGATTGTGAACCATACGCAGTGTTAACTAAAAGATGAAGATTTCCTCTGGCCGCGCCATCGTTAAGAGACTCATAGGCCAGCATGGTCTTGCGGTAATATGTGTTGCCGCCTTCACAATATCCCACATGAATTCCGTACCAGTCGCTTGCGCCGTAGCCGGTATTTCCAAATGACACATAATTTTGTGAGGGTACAGCAACTTGCAGTATGGTTCGTGGATCTGCTATTCCAATACCCACATTACCACCATTAAAATAAGTTGGACCGCCTCTGCTAGCATTAGCAACAATGTTTACTTTGGTAACGTTCTCATCAAGCAGTCTAAATTGACCGTCCCTCTGGCCAGTTCCAGTGTTGTTTATTATGGCAATGGGAGCTCCACCAAATATCACATTCAATGTGGTTTGGCCACCACCACCGCCACCGTAATTACCATTGTTTCTAAGGTAAGTGTGTGAGGATAATCTATTATCACCAACATCAAGAATTCCAGCTGGGGTAGCTGAACCAATACCCACATTACCTGATGACGCAAGTGTTAGTGCTTTAGTTCCCATGGTAGCACCATTATTTGTAGTTACATAAAACCCCATGTCGTAACCGTAGTCGGCATTGGTTGCATTGGTTTTTTCTGCGGCAATGCGAACAAATGCTGAATAATCACCTGATGCACGATAGTTGCCACCAAGGTCAAGTGTTCCACCAACACCTTGTGCGTAAGCGGCAGTGTCAACACCAGCAATAGTGGCTTTACCTGATTTGACCGCAGAAATTCGACCAAATGCGCTTGGTTGACCAACACTTAAATTACCGCTGCCGTCAAACCGTGCGCTTTCTGCCCAAGTTGAATTTGTTCTGCTACCTCTTGCAAAAGCAACTCCAGAATATCCATTTATAGTTATTCCATCAATCACAGAAGGCTCAAGCCTTACATAGTGTGTATCTGAAGTTGGGCTCCAACTTACTCCTCTATTTGAACTTCCAGTAATGAATATGCCAGTTGTAGCGTGAGTTGGAGAGGTTGTTGTGTTAATCAGCAAGTTACCGCTGGAGTCGAATCTTCCATACTCATTTGCATAGCCTTCAAAAGCAAGATATCCGTTTGCTGTAAAATTAACATCAGTTGCAGTTAATTTTACTCCGCCTGCTGTATTGCCATTGGTCAAAACTAACTGACCGTTGCTTCCTTTTAAATTCAATAGGCCATTAGGACTAGGTGTACCAATACCCACGTTGCCGCTACCATTAATACTTAATCTAGTTGCGTTTGCTTTGATGTCATAAAAATAAAATCCATCGGCAGGGCCAACACCTCCATTGGGGCTGCGACCAATTTGCCAAGCATAATCAACGCCGCCGGCGCTGCCGCCAAAATTAATGTATTGATACAGTGCTCGGCCAGCATCAGTCCCTATGGATATACCACCAGCACCCGCACCTGAATTAATTGTAAGACCTGGAATAGTCAAACTACCAGTGCTGGTAATATTTGGTTGTGCGGCAGTTTGTATAGTACCAGTCAAATTGCCGTTAAATGCACCTGCATAAACTGTTCCACTCACACCAACACCACCTGTCACAACCAATGAGCCAGTACCGGTACCGGAACTTGCAGTGTTGGCTGTGAGCGTCACAGCATTATTTGCAGTCAGTGTGGTAAATGCGCCGCTGGCTCTAGTAGTCGAACCAATGGCAATGTTGTCTATGGTGCTGGACGCGGTGGGCGCCATGGTCACAACACTGGAAGTTACACTTAATGTAGCACTACCACCGTTGATTGTGACATTGCCACTGAACGAGCCGGTGGTTGCTGTGAGTGGCGATCCGTCTTCACTCACAACCACATAATTTGCACCGTCACTGATTATGGTAATCACGTTGCCAGCGTACACAGGTACAGTACCTGTGCCTGGACTGCCTGTACCCACAAAGTTTCCAGCAGGTGTACTTAATGTAACAGTGCCACTAGTGGCATTGTAGAACGTCTGTGTTACACCTGGAAATGCCACCGGGGTTGGCAGCGTTACCGTGTAAGGAGCCGTGCCAGTAAACTGCGTGAACGCACCACTATACGGACTGCCAATAGTGGCAGCTCCCGTAATAGTATTGCTAATCAGTGCTGAATTATAACGTGCCATGGGATATCTCTCCTAGCCTGTTATAATTAAGTTGTACTTGTTTCTATGCCGTATACAGTAACATTTACACCAGCAGTTGCACTTGATTGTACCCATACTTTGTAGCCTGCACCTGCTACCAAACCAGTACGTTCAAACACACCGTTACCAATAATGGTTGTACCGCTTTCAATGTATTCACTAGCGGCCACACTGCCACCTGCCGCTTGAGTGCTCAGTGCCAGTTTGATTGTGACTGATGTTGAATTAGTATTTGTGATACTAACGTTGAACACTGAATAATATCCAGACGGTACTGTGTATGGATTTACGTTGGTGTTGGCTGATCCGCCAGTTGTTCCGTTACCTAAAATTCCTGTTGCCATGTTATAAAATCTCCATTATCTTTGTAAGAAAAATTGCATTGCCACTGGTGCGCCATCGATTCCGCCAGTGAAATTCATTTTGGCTTTTACGTTAATACCCACGCCTGTCGTAGTAGTAATCGTATTGTTTGCTATGTACACCACACCTGAAGTCAGTGTATTTACGTTCAATGAGCTTTGTCCTCCACCAATTTGTGAAGTGATATAACTCTTGATAGCACGTTGGGTTGGTAAAACATTATCGCTGTTGGCAGTGAAGTAAGCATCAGTACTAAATTGTGTAATAGTTGCTGATCCTGAACCCACTGTAACACTACCCAATTGTAAACTCTGTAAACCACTCAAGTTAAACGCAGTGGCATTCAATGTTGCAGTACCAGTTGACTGTTGTACTGAGAACAAATTACCCACGTTGAAGTTGCCGTCTTGGTCAGTACTTGTAAAGAACACACGACCGCCGCCGTAGGCCGCTTGTTGATTGGCTGTGATTGCTGTGCTAACGTCCACTGTTGGATAGTTTGTGGTTGTTTGATTACCAGTACCAATGTATAAGAAATCATGTCCAGTCAGTCTGGTTTGACTGTATTTCAATCTAGTGGTAATTGCGTCAGCATGTGCTGGAGCATTCAATGTGCTTAGACTTGGATTGATTTGGAATGTGGCAGTATAGCTACCTGCGGTTCCAATCAAGTTCAATACCTGTACCAGTTTGAAGTAAGTGTTTGGAATACTTGCAAATGTCACGTTGGCACCAGCTGTTGGTGCGCTGTATAAGCCGCTGATTGCAATAAAGTTATTGGCTTGGTACACATCTGCGTAACCATCACCAGTTGATGTTGCTGTGGCTGTGCTGTTACCAGTACCTCTGTTGCTGAAACTTGGTTGGCCCAGTGCTCCAATTCCCATGCGCACACGAGTCACTGCTGACTTGGTCTTGTTGGGATCCACAATAGTTACAATTGGGCCAGCGGTGTAAACACCACTCAAAGCAGTTCCAGTAGTTATGTTCACTGCGGTAGCACTGCCAGCTGTGGCACTTACTTTAAAGCTGGTGTCGGTAACAATGGTAGAACCAATAACAAAATAAGTTGTGTTGGTTACCAATCCATATGCATCTAAACCAGTGAATTCAACGGGTTGACTGTCCACTAGGTTGGTTGTGTCACTAGTAGAGATAACGTTTGTGCTGGTTGTGGTGGCTGATACTGCGGCTCTCGGATATCCTGAACCTGGCTCAGCCATTCTAATTTCAGAGATTGATACGCCAACAACTTTAACGCGACCTTGTGGTGTAGCGCCTGTGCGAATACTTGCGGCAACAGTGCCACTAGTGTTGCTGACTGCTACCCATAATGGGTTACCATTCACATTACCAAATGCTGTGTCACTCCATGCCGTAGAACTTGGCATGGTTCTAGCAACCCAGTTGATACCATCTTGACTGGTGGCTGCATTGTTAGTGCCAGTGGCCACGGCAAAGAACACACCCTGACCATATTCCACGTCACTCCATGTTGTACTCACTGGCAAGCCAGCTGGTGCTGCCAACCATGTTACTCCGTTGTCTAAACTATAGGCTGCGGTTGTGCCTCCACTGGCCACTGCCACAAATCTGCCATTACCGTAAGCAATACTGGTCCATGTGGCACTGCTTGGCAGTGTTCCACCTGCAACCCAAGTACCACTGGAATAAATTGCTGTGGCACTGTTACCAGTTGAAACAGCAATGAAAGTTCCGTTACCATAAGTCACACTGGAATATGTGCCTGAACCCAGTGCTGGAAGTGCTTTGGTTGTCCAAGTTACACCATCGTTTGTAACTGCGCCTGCGGCAGTACTGCCCACAGCCATCCATGTTGTGCTGCCACCATAAACTCCAGATGCCATGCTGGACCAAGTTGAGCTTGGTAATACTCCGCCTGCGGTCCATGCTGTGGCTGCTACTGCACCAGTTGGTGTTTGGTATGCAGTGGCAGTGCTGGTTGAGCTGATTGCAACATATTTTGCATTTGCGTCTGTGATAGTCACTGTGGGCACTGCGGTATATCCAGCGCCAGCAGTTGTGATTGCAATACTGCTTACACCTAAATTACTCAATGTTGGTGTTCCAACCACTGTGGTTCCAACATACGTCAAGTTGCTGTTTGAACCAGCTGTGCCTGTGGTATGTGTGGGTGCAACTGTGCCTAAACCAGCTGTGCTGGTTGCTTGGTACCAGTTTTTAGCACTGCCAGTTGTGTAGTAATAGTAACTGCTGGCAACACTTGCTCCTGCTGATGTCCACAGTGTACCTGTAAATGGATCACTGATTGCCACAGTTGGTGCGCTGGTATAGTCGTTGCCCCATGCAGTCATTGAGATAGCAGTTGGTACACTGATATTAATAGTTACCGTTGGTGCAGATGCATATCCACTGCCGTTAACTGTGACAGTAACACTGGCAATTGCTCCGTTTAATACTGCACAAGTTGCTTGTGCGCCTGAACCACTGCCGCCACTGATTGTCAATGTTGGTGCTGTCAAATAACCATTTCCGCCAGATGTCACTGTGATGCTGGTAACTGTGCCGCCTGATATTACCGCAGTCAATACTGCGCCACTTCCACCTAGGCCACCTATGGTAACAGTTGCGGCAGCGCCGTAACCACCACCAAACAGCACTTCTTGCCATTGTGTGGTTGAACCAGTCAATGCGCCTGCGCTGGCCCAAGTAGTGCCATTGTTGCTGTATGCAGAACTTGTGCTGCCGTTGGCCACTGCAAGATAACGTCCACCACCAAAACATACATTTTTCCAAGTTGCTGTGGCACTTAAGGTACGTGCTGTGGCTGTGTAGCCTGGAGCAGAATATGATAGTCTTGGCTCAATTGTGTATGTACTTGTCAAGTCAATAGAGTTATTGACAGATTTACCTGGAACAACGTTGTCCCAACCAGCGGCATACAATGCCACAGTTTGAGCAGAAGTATCGGATGTTACATCAAATGTTGCGCCGCCACTTGTTGTGCTGATTGAAAATTGTGTAGAACTAGAAATAGTTTTTACATAGTACAACGTATTTGCACCCACACCACCCACTGCTGTTCCAAGATAAATTGGCATGTTGGCATATAAAGTTGCAGTATTTGCCACAGTTAATAAATCGCTAGAAGCAGTTGTTGCTGTTACAGTCAATGTAACAAACGATGGTTTAACAATGTTTGCTACTTTGGTACCTCCATTGAAGTTTAATATTTGTGCAAATTGTCCAACACCTGTACCAGCTGAAATTATAATTTGCATACCCACATACACTGCACTCAATGATGTGTCACTGGCTGCAATTGTGATAGTACCAATTGCTCCAGCCTGTGCAGTGTTGGCTGATGTCACATGATTGTAACCACCAATCTGTCCAATGCCAGTTGCATCATTGTTGTCTTGTACACGAGTTTCAAACACTGCCAAGTCACGGAATTCGTCACCTGTTGCCACAGCATTGTAACCAGAACCGTTGATTGTGTAACTGGCATTGGTGTAATTTGATCCTGCATTGGTGTATTCAAAACGTAAAATTTGATTGATACCGTCAGTGATAGTGGTGCCAATCAGGGCCTGTGCCGCACGATTGTTTAGTGTTGCATACAATGGAGTTTCATAACTGTCAACACCTTCTGCAATAACTCCATATGTGCCGTATGAACTGTTGCCGTTGGTTGCACGAATCTTACCACCCAGCTCTGCCAAGTAGCCTGCATAACCATAGTATGAGAACACACTGACCAACTCAGTCAATGCATTAGATCCAGTACACCATACACCAATACCGTCACTTAAAACCTGTGTAAAGTCATTGGACACAATAGAGCGATTGCCGCCTGCGTGTAATGCACCATCAATTTTGCAACCCACGCAACCAAAACCAAATGTTGTTACGTTTTGTACATAGCAGGATCTAGTGGTGGTCCATGCTTCTGTGTCGTATGGACCAAATCCTGGATCAAGACTGGTGTAAGCACCTGCGGTAGGACGTCTAGTTCCGTAGCTGTTTGCACTGCCCAATGTGCCTGTTAGTCCGCTCCATGTCATGTTGCGTAGTCCTGTGCCATTACGCACATAGAACATGTCACTTGTTACGCTGCCGTTGGTATAATTTAAGTAATAAGTAGCGGCACGTAGTGAACGATAGTTACCAATGTATTGTAAATCATAAGCAAATGCATCAACAAATTCGCCCACAAACTTTTGTACCACTGCGCTGGCAAATACATAACGTACAAATAATGTTGTACCAGCACTGTTGTTAGTAGTTACATCAATAGCAGTGCCGCCCACTGTGGCACTTACTGAAAATGCAGTGCTAGTTAGTCCAGTTGCAAGCACATAGTAAGTTGTACCAACAACAACGCCGCTGCCGGTGTAAGTTGCTCCTGAGAACACAACTGGATCACCTGCAACAAAATTATGATTTGCACTTGTTGTAAACAAATCGCCACTTACAGTTGTTGCAGTTACCATACCACCATAGCTGGCTGTTAGATATGCAGTTGCTTCACTTTGTATAAACGATTTGTTAATGCGTAGAATTTCTGCGCCGTTAACAATACCCAATACATTGTTGTAAGTTACACTGCCATTCATCTGCACAAGTAAACTGCCGTTGTATCCGGTGGCATTTAGCTTGTTAGTAACATCGTCAATGATTGTTTTAACTGTTTCGCTTGCGCCACTGGCTGTAACATTTTTAACTTTGAACAATAAGAAGTTAAATGCGCCAAGTGTTGCGGCTTTCTGACTAGCAATAACAGTGTTTGCACTTGGATCAGTGAATCCAACAGTATGTGTATAGTAACGTCTTGCGGCGATAGCTGTTGCAAAGTTACTGCCCAACACAAGGTCATAACTCAGTGCATCTACCATGTAGCCTGCATCGCGATAACATATGGCAGAATCAAATGACAATGACTGGTAATACTTCTTAACCCAACCGGTAACATCGTTTTGAATTTCTGTTTTGACATTTTGAACTGCGGCATAAGCTGTTTGCAATGCGCTGGTTGCCAGTGCAATACTTGCAGATGGGGCAGTAGTTGCGTTGGCTGCGCCGTTGTTGATCCAGTCAATAACATCTTGTACACGGGCTTGTGCAAATGTACTTGATCCTGCTGAACCAGCAGTGCCAGTTGTTACTTGAGCGTAGGTACTTTGACCAGCTTGCTGACTTTGAGCTGTTGCTGTGACAATGTTTGCAACTTCAGCCTTGAGTTCCGTATATGCGCTGGCATAAGCTGTTCTAATTTGCGCGGCTGTGTAACCTGTAATTGCAACAGCAAATGTATAATAAGCCCAATATGCACTGCCAGCAATCAACGACTGAGTGTTACCACCATAGGTCATGTCATATTGCAATGCATCCAGTATGTAGGTAATTTGTGTACGGAAGTTAGTTTGGCCGCCTGCACCCAATGCTGACCACATGCCTGCATTATTGGTAGCAAAATATTGAGCAATGTTATAACTTAAGAAGTTGTAGTTCTGTACAATCTGTGCCTTACCGTCACCGTAACCAACTAGATAAGATGCGTTATAGCCAGTTGGGTTGGTGAACGAGAACACTGGAACACTGCCCAAGCCACTGTTAATAACAGTGTAGATGTTTTGTCCGTTGCTAACAACACTTGATACTGCTGTGCTACTGCCTACTGAACCTGCTGTCAATGTGGTAACTTGTGTTGCTGTGTTGCCACTGGTTGCAGAAACTGCACTGTTGGCAATCAATGTTGGTGCAATAGCCTTAATGCGAGCCAACACTGCCACCATTTTGGCTTTGTCAGTGGCCATGGTTGCAACAGCAGTATTTGGTTGTATCACAGTTGAACGCAATTCATCGCCAATAATTGCTGTGTAAGCTGGTAACACAATTGGTAATACTTCGTTGAAAGTACCAGTCTTGACATTGATTGATGTGTGTGGATATATTGGTGTTGGAACAAAACTTGTTGAACCACCATTTAATCCAGTTGTTACAATTCCCACTAGGCCTTGAGCAACAGCAACCGCACCAGTTTCAGTTGTGTAATTTGTGTTGATTTGTTGGGTTGCTGGGCTGGCCACACTGTTGAGTGTTTGATAGTTGCTTGCTGGAGCGGTATTTCCAAGAATACTACTGAATAGTGTTGACAAGTAACCTAGTGCTCCGCTAAATGCTGTGATATCATATGCATATATTCCACTGGCCAACGTGCTTCCGTAGGTATAATATGCCAATGCATTGGCCACAGTTTTACTGGTTCCGCCGTGTGACAAATCAAATGCAACACCTTCTAAGATTAAACCAGCATCACGTTCAGCTCGAGTTGTGTCGTAATCGTAAGTGGCCACTGCTGTGCCTGTGCCTGCAATAGAAACTGCAACACCACCAACTGTGGCACTGACAGTGAAGCTAACATTAGCAACAATATCTCTCACATAGTATGTGGTTGTAGTGCTGATTGCCACAGCATTGATAGTTAAAGAACCTGTAAGACTACCAAAACGAACAGGCATGCCTTGATACAAACCTGCGGTACTGGCAGTTGTAAATGTACTAGTAGCTGTGCCAGTAATAGCGGCCTTGTAAGTATAGCTAAGATAGTTATTGATTTCTTTCATTGCAAACTGTTTGTTAACAGTTAACAACTGGCGTGCATTTGAATACATGTAACCAAGTTCAACTTGACTGGCCGCATACCGAACTGATGCAAATGGATTATCCATTGTTAAGCCGTAAGTTGGTGCTGGACTGTCTGTTCCACTTGGACCTACGTAAACCACGTTATTGATTTGTCCCCAATTTGCCCACTGTGGATATGTACCTGTTGAACGTAAAACTTGTCCAACCAATCCAATTGGCAAACGTGCTGGGCCGTTTGAACTGTAATACAGTGTGTCGCCAGGTGCGCTTAATGTGGCTACTTCAGCACCAGCTGATAGAATATTCCAATATGTGCCAGCAATGTCTACATCCGGACGGTTAACTGCGGCATCGCTGGTGTGTGGAACAATACTTATATAACTATTTGCACCAAATGTGGCAACGTCTCCCAACACATAATTTGTACCTGCGGTCCATGTTACTGCTGTGCCTGCTGAAGTTTGTGCAGTGATTGCGCCTGCACTGGCTGTGAGTGTAACAGTAATGTCATTTGCTGGCGTGATGCCGCCAACTGCTGTGCCTAAAATCTTAACAACGTCGCCGGTTGTGTAACTAGTGCCGTTGGCAGTGCGTGTTAAAGTATACACAGTATTTGATCTTGCGACTGTGTACTGAGCACCGGTTGCGGCACCGTTGGTCACAGTAACGTTGGTGGTAGTTACCGTTGTGTAACTTTGTGTTGGATTGGTCCAGTATAAGCCTGGGTTTAATCTTGTCCAATAACTGGCATTGCCTGGTTGTGCTGATGCAACTGTGCTAACTGTTTGACTTGTGGTGTTAGCAGTGATTGTGACTGCTGTTCCGCCTGCTGTTAAACTAACAGTGATTGTTCCGCTGGCGCCTGGTGTTGGAATTGTTTTAACATAGTATGTTGTACCACCTGTCAATCCAGCAACACTGCTGGCAAATTTAATTGACATTCCAATAACTAAACCAGTGGTATTACTTACTGTAATTAAATTTCCAGTGATAGCTGTAGCAGTTGTAGTCACAGTATAGCTTGGGCTGTCTGTTAGAGATAGATATGTGTAACCGTTTAATCTAACCACCTGGCTAATCTTATAGCTGGTAGTGTTGGTCCAGTCACCTTGATAAGACCATCCAGTTGTGATTGGCGTCCAATAAGAGTTAGCTGTGCTTGGATTTTGATTTGTTCCGTTTTGAATAGCCACATAAGTGTAACCACCGTAGGTTACCAAGTCACCAATTTGATAAGCTGTTGCACCGCTCCAACTGCTTTCAAATTGTAAACCTTCAGCAAATGTTTGAAAATACGTACCTGTTACGTCGATACTTGAACTGGATGTGTGGTTCAATACACAAATATAAGTGTTGCCACCATTCTTTACAATGTCATTGATCTTATAACGAGTTGTTGCAGTCCAGTTACCTAAATAAGTGATACCTGCATTAAATGTTTGCCAGTTGCCTTGATTGTTTTCTAAACCAAGTGTAGCAGTTGCGGCTGAAATATGTCCTGTGGCACAATAGTAAACATAGCCACCGTACGTGACTAAATCGCCTGTGTAATACCTAGTAGTTGTGGCCCATGTGCTACGATAATTTGTACCGTTGGCAAATATGTCCCACTTGCCTTGATCGTTTTCTAAACCAAGTGTGGAATTGGCACTGGTATGTGCTGTGTTACACTGATAAACAATGGCACCGTATTTGGCCAAATCGCCTTTGTTGTACAATGTTGCGGCCGCCCATGTGCTTCTCCATGCAACGCCATCAGCAACAAGTTTCCATTTTGTAGATTCGTCTGTGGCAAACGCGGCACTTGCGGTATGTCCCAACACGCAAATAAACGTTTTTCCACTAACTGTTACCACATCATCAATTACATACCCAGTGCTGGTTGTCCAAGCGCCTTGGTAAACGAATTTTATTCTTCCTAGTACGTATTCAGCCATTTTATTTCCTCTGATATTATATTTATCTTATGCCAATTCTTTAACATTTAGTTCTTAACGACGATGAAAATGTTTGTAAAAGAACGCGGCCGCCATCATATTTCCGTCAATGCCGCCAGTTGCGCCATTAAAATTAATAGTCTTTGGCATATTAATTGTTGATCCCACACTATTAGACGTTAACGTACTAATAATGATGTTTGTTCCGCCCACCGAAACTGTTCCTGCTGTTGCATTATTTGTAACAGTGTTAGCACCACCTTGGCTCAATCTACTAGTGATATAACTCTTGGTTGCTTTTTGTGTTGGAATAATATTGTCAGCGTTTGCTACAAATGTTGGGTCTGTAGAGAACAAGTTAATAACCACACTTGAACTACCCACTGCAATACCACCCAAGCTCAATGCTGACAATCCAGTTAATCCAAATTGACTAGCACTGATAGTTACGATACCAGTTGATTGTTGCACACCAAACAAATCGCCAACTGTAAAATTACCGTCTTGGTCAGTTGCTGTGTAAAATACCCTACCATAGTTGGCTTCTTGAGCTTGTTTTTGTGTTGCCAATGCAGTGGTAGTTGGAGTACCTGGATAATTTGATTGCAATTGATCTCCATAACCAATATTTAAAAAGTCATGTCCAGTCAAACGAACCTGGCTGTACAATTGTCTAATAATTATGCTAGTTCCTTGTGCTGGAGAAATTGCTGGCAATATTGCTGGACTAATTCCCACATAAGCTGTTATGTTAGGAGCAACCGAGCCGTTTAACACTACCACGCTGGTTACTTTATAAATTTCATTGTCGCCAGAAATAGTTAAATCATCACCTGCTCTAGGCAATCTTGATATGTTATTTAGGTAGATAAACAATCCAAATTGATAACTGTCAGCATATCCAGTGCCCACTGTGTTGATATAAGTGGTTGCTGTTGAATACCCAGAACCTCTGTTAACAAAGGTTGGATTTGATAATGCACCGTTGCCAATTCTAATTTGTGATGTGGCCGCCACAGTTAAGTTTGGATCAAACAGTGTGATTGCTGGTGTGCTGGTGTAATTAGATCCAGGTTCTACCATGTTAACTATGGCTACTCCGCCGCTGGTTACGTTTGGTTTTGCACGAGCAGTTGCTCCTGCACCTATAACACTACCTGTTGTGGTTCCTGCGGCTGTGACAAATGTTCCAATATTATTTGATTTAAATCCAAATGCTATGGCAGCATAAGCAGAACTGGTCACAGTTCTAGTTTTCCAACGCTGACCGTCTTCTGTTGTATAACCAGTTGTGTTGTTTTGGGCTAGGGCCACAAACACTCCTTGCCCGTAGGCAATCTTGCTTGCTGCCACGCTGTATAAACTTTCATACCAAGTTGCGCCGTCAAAACTGTATACGGCTGGGCCATTCGTACTCGATACTGCTACAAAACGTCCGTTACCATAGGCAACACTTGACCACGGTTTTGGATCACCTGGTAGTTGAACACCTGTCCAACTAATACCGTCTGTGCTATAGGCAGCGCCAGGTGGGCCGTTCGATGCTACTGCTACAAATGTTCCTGCACCATAACATATTGCTTTCCAAGGTGCCCCCGGAAGACTTGTGCCTGCACTCCATGATGCTCCAAAATTTGTTGAATATGCTACAGTACTTCCATTTGTAGCAATGGCAACGAATGTGCCATTACCGTAAGCAATATCGGTCCAAGTTGCACTGCTCGGAAGTGCGGCACTTTTCCAACTTTGTCCGTTGCCGTTTGAATACTGTGCTGTTGTGCCGCCACTTGCTACAGTTACCCAATAGCCCGCACCATATGCAATGCCAGTCCATGCGGCACTGGTTGGCATAATTGTGCTGGTCCAAGTGACTCCGTCTATGGATCTAGCCAATACGTTACTGCTGGTGCCCACTGCTAACCAAGTACCGTTACCATAGGCCATGGCCGTGTAGGCAGTGCCCTGTGTTGGCAATGTTGATGATGCTTGCGTGAACGGTGGAGCAGTATAAGTCAAACGAGGTTCAATAAAGTATAAAGTAGTTGTGTCCAATGTATTTAGAATTGGCCAGCCTGAGTTAATATTGTCCCATCCAGCTTCAACTGCTTGCATGGATCCTGTACCTGCTGTTAATGTAATTGCACTGGCACCGCCGCTTGTAGCGGTAATGCTAAAGCTGTTTGGACTACCAGAATTGATTGCATAAACATAGTAAGTAGTGCCTTGACTTATACCACCAATTAACGAACTTTGGAACACTGCACTCATTGTGCCTGCGGCAGAAGTCAATGTGTACTTGCCAGTGGTACTGGAGCCGCTCATAGATCCTGAAGCAGTTATCAATGTAAACGATGCAGGAGTTGTTCTAATTTGCATGTAACCAGTAGCGGCTGTGAGCACTACTGCACTGCCACCAGCGGTTTGGCTAACACTAAATGCTGTGCCGTTGCCGTTGATAGCTTGTACATAATAAGTTGTTTCTTTTGTGATGCCACCAAATGTGTTGCCACCAAATATTATTGGATTGCCTACTACAAAACCAGTTGTACTAGACACTGTGAATTCACTAGTAGAACAGCTGGTAGCCACTACTCTAACGATTGTTGAACTCACTGTGATGTGTGTGCCGTCAGGAATATTGGATATGTAGTACCTAGTGCCGTTCACAATATTTCCAAATGTTGTTCCAGAAAATATTATAGGGTTACATGGAGTCATTGCAGAAGCATTATTAACTGTTAACTGATTAGATCTTGTGGGATCTGTGGATACCGTAGTTGCCGTGACAGTCAATGATACTAGCGCACTGCTGATTGTAAATTGTGAGCCTGAAACAATATCATTTATGTAATAAATTGAACTAGCACTGATTCCGCCCAACGCAGTGCCAGTAAACTGAATAGGTTGTGTAGCTATCATGTTGGTTGTCGAACCAGTTAGATGACTGGTATTACTGCCATAGTTGATTAACATGTTTCCGCCAGAAGTATTTAGAAATAATGTTGTTCCATATACTTTGGTACTAACTTGTATGGTAGTGGCGTCAATAATGTTAGTGACATAATACGTGAAGTTGGAAATAACACCGCCAAACACAGCGCCACTGAACATTATTGGCATGGCCACAGTTAGCGGTGCAGTTGAATTAACTGTAAATGTATTAGTTTGACCCCCGGTACTGGCTGTCACTGTGACAGTGTCTTGTGATGAAGCTGTTACAGACGTATTATAGTAGTTTGGTAAAAACTGCACTGGTTGGTTTAGATACAGCGATGTCAAGTCCACTGAATTATCTAAATTGAATACTCCAGTTGTGGTTGCTGTTATCAGTGCAGGTGTAAAAGATTCTTTTACAATTGTGGCAATTTTACTAGTGCTGTTGTAAGAACTGATATATCCAAATTGGCCAATGCCTGTTCCACCAATCAACGATAGTCGCATGCCAATGTAATTTGTTGGCAACAACACATCTGCGGCAGCAAGAGTAACAGATAACGTTGTTCCTGTCTGTGCGGCATTACTGGATGTTATATAATTTTGGCCACCAACACCAAAACCGGTATCAGTCATTCGGGTTTCAAACACAGCCAAACTGCGTGATTCATCACCTATGGTAATTACGCCACTGCCTGAACCGCTGACAATGTAATCTGCATAGGCAGTGTAACGTGTTGTGGTTAGATTTGTTAAGTAGAATCCCAATGATCCAGTATTTTCTATCTGCGCACCGTACACATAGGAATAGCCTGTTGACGCTGTGCTGTAACCTTTAACATACAATCGGTATTGTAATGCAGTGTTCAATGCACTAGTGTCGTAAGTGGTAAACCAAATTCTAATCCAACCGTTGTTGACATTTTGAGCGCCGTAACTAGTTGGAAGGAATCCGCTTGATGCACTTGCCGGGGTCACAGTGTTTGTATTGAAATTGTAATTAATACTGCTTGTTCTAGAAGAAGAACCACTGAAGGTAGTGTATAGATCCACACTTGCGGCAGTGCCTTGTTTTACATAAGCACTGACTGTGTAATTTTGCAATGTTCCACTAGGCACTGTTCCGCCTATTATGCCGCCACTAGGATTGCTTACTGTGGCTGAGTTGCCCATGTTTGAATGATTCCAACACCAGTAATACAGAGTGGCAGGAGTGGCAGGAGTTATCAGTATCTCTACTCGTCTTGTTGTGGCTGTATTAAAGTCCACACTGTTGTACTGTGTTTGAGTCACAACTAATTCGTTGAGATAGTAAGTGACATTGTTTAGATAACTGGTGCCGCCACCGTTGGCGCCGTTGAGATTGTCCGCAGAGAAGTTCAAAGGATGTGCATTGGGTGTAGTGCCGTTGGCATTGGGCCAGTATACATTGTCCAAGCTGTTTTGATTAAACACATAGGTATAGCCCACTACCCAAGTAGGAGTTGGACGATAAACACCGTTCAACGCATACTTGTTGCCGGTATCCGGCGAAGTAGGTCCCACAATTGTGACTACGTAAATCACTGCGCCGCCCGCTGTAAATCCCAACGCTCCAATTGCGCCACTGGTTACGCTGGTTACTCTAACTGTTAAATCGTTAGTTCCGGTTATGCCACCAAACACACTTCCGTTGAATGTCAAGACACTTGATGTGGTGTAACCGGTTCCGCCCGCTACTAGAGTCACAACATAACCTGTAGGACTCACTGTGACATCAAACGTTGCTCCAGAGCCGCCACCGGTTGTACTATTTGCACTAATTGCGCTGAAAATGGCACCAGTGGCATTGATTGCGGTGCTTTGACTGACAAAGCCCGTTGCTGTACTAGCACTGGTACCAGTCAGTAACCATGCGTCTGCATATCCAGTTGGACTTGCTGTGTTTTGTAACAAAGTTAAATTGTCAACAGTCCAACTTGCACCAAGAAAATTATTAGAATAATTAATAAGATTGGTTACTGGTACAGTGTAATTTGAGCCAGCGTTTGTATAAGAGTATCTCCAAAGAGTAGTATTTCTCACAAATGCTGGAGTTACTGACAACTGATTATTTTGATTGTAAATGTTTCCGGTGATAGGAGTTTCTGATGCATCGTACCCTTCAGCCACAACTCCATATGTTCCGTATGAACTGTTGCCGTTGGTTGCACGAATCTTACCACCTGCTTCAGCTAGATACCCAATGTGAGCATAGTATGAGAACATGCTAACAGCTTCAATAAGTGCATTGGATCCAGTACACCATATGCCAATTCCATCACTGAGAATCTGTGTATAGTCGTTGACCACAATTGATTTGTTGCCGCCTGCATGTAATGTACCGTCAATCTTTACACCAGTACAGCCTTGACCAAATGTTGAAACGTTTTGAACATAAGGGGATTTTCTATAAATCCAGGCGCTAGTGTCATTTGTTCCAGTGCCTGGATCAAGACTCACATAAGCGCCGCCTGTAGGGCGACTAGTTAAATATTGATTTTGTGTTGTGAGTGTTCCCAGTAGGCCTGACAAGGTCATATTGCGCAGTCCTGCACCGTTACGCACAAGAAACATGTTCTTTAATGCGTCACCACCCACTATTCTCATCAATCCCGCGCCGTTGCCAGTCAAAGCTATTGGGCCGCCAAAAAGGCTTGAGCTTACTTGTATTGTTGTGTTGGTGTAGCTGATTACATAATAAGTTGTGCCTTGCACAATGTTAGAAGATTCAAAAGCTACCAACGGTAGCGGAGAATTGTTATCGCTAGAAATAAATTGCACTGGACAATTGACATACATGCCAGCAGTGTTGGACACGTATATGTTGTTTCCACTTGCAGAAGTTCCTGTGGCAACTGTGTCAATTCTAATTTTTGGTCGTATCACAGTACTGCGTAGTTCATCTCCAATGACAGCACAGTTTGCTGGAATAACAATAGGCAATGTTTCGTCATAAGTTCCAGTTTTAACTAAGATAGAAGATGTTGCGCCTGAATTAGGTGCTGGCAACGCCGCTGTGCTCACATTTGTTAATGCTGTGGTGATATAAGACATCAACACTCCAGCCATGGTAGTGGCTGCTGTTACAGCAGTGCCTGACTGCACATAGGTAACTGGCGACGCCACGTTGTTTGCTGTCTGATAAGTTGAAGATAATGAACCTGGACTGCCCAATACTGTGTTAATCAAAGTTCCTAGATAGGTTAGTGATGCAATAGTATATGGCATCTCTGCTATGACTGTGGCATTGATAAATGCAGTGCTTGAGGCAAAATAGTACAATGCAGTTGCTACTGTTTGGCTGTTGCCGCCACGTGCTAGATCGTAAGCTATTGCATCCACAGCATATCGTGCATACGTCAATGCTCTGGTTTGGCCAAATACTGAACTGGGAGTAAACCCGTTAGCACTGGCTGCTTTTTGAGACAGCATCCAGTAATAAGTTTCTTGTGCTAGAAATTCTCTGTTGAGTGTTAAATTTGTACCTTGAGCAGTGTACATCAATCCAGCTTTGACAATGCCGGCGGCATAGGCCACAGATGCAAACGGTTGATCCCATGTACGACCATATATTGCGCTGTTATCTACACCGTTTGGTGCAACATAGAACACTTGCGAAGTTGTATACATCTTGTTCCAGTTGATTGCGGAACCTGTTGAAGTCAGTGTGTATTGATTTACGCCAATAGGCAGTGTAGTGTAAGTGCTGCCGTTGGTGGTTGTTAACAAATCGCCCTGCAGAGTCAATGCATTTTTGCGTGTATGTAATGTATAAATTGCCCAATAACTATTTACTGTGTCTAAATCTGGTCTTTGATCTGTGTTGTGATCTCTGATACAACGATAAGTTGCATTGCCCCTAATTACCAAATCTCCAATTAGATAAGTGGTGCCACTGGTCCAGAATCCCAAATAACTCACGCTGGGTGCAATGGTATTCCAATATGCGGGATTTGGACCTGTGATGGTTAGTGTTCCGCCGTCAACAGTTGCACCGTCTGGTGCTTGATCCAATGTTAGTGTGGTTGCGTTTACCACAGCCAACACAGTTTGGCCACGATCAAATCCTTCGCCAGTAACTATCATGCCCGTGTTAACACCAGTTGTGCTGGAAACTTTGACAGTGACGCCTGAACTGCCAGCCAATGTAAACGTTGGGGTTACAGAATAACCTAGAGGATCTTGTGCTGAGTTGTCTGCAACTGCTACAAATAAATTTGCACCGCGACGCACAACAGCGCCTACTAGATAAGCAGTGCCAGCGCCCCATGTGCCTTGCATACTGAAACTTTGATTGAATATTGACCAGTTTGCAGTACTGGTTACTGGATTGTTGTTGGTGTTATTGTAACTCAAACTTAGATAAGAGTAACCACCGTATGTGACAACATCTCCAGATTGATAGGTATTGCCGCTGGCCCAGGCGTTGGCATAAGATAAACCTTCAACATAAGTTGTAAATTTAGCAAGATCTGGAATTGGGATAATATTTGAAGTATGTGTTACTGTACAGATGTATGTGCTGGCGCCTATTCTAACCACGTCATTTAATTTGTAACGTACACCGCCTGCATACTCTCCTTTGAACTCTATACCCTTGTGTATGTAATCCCACTTGGCCGTATCCATCTCAAGACCACTTAGATTTCCAATGTTAGATCCCACAATAGATCCGCCACTTACATAGGCAGTTGTGGTTGCGCCCGCCACAACCACTGAAGATACAGTACAACTGGTCACAGTGAATGTGGTGTTATAGGCTCCTGGATCTACTCCAGTAACAGTGATTGTTTGTTGAGGAACAAATGGCGCGGCAGTTTGTGTGGCAAATGTGAATGTAATTGTTGCACCGTTGCCCGTAACTCCAGTTGCTGACAAAGTCAAGCTGGCAGCAACACTGGTATGATCAGTGTTGCACACATAAACAATTCCACCATATTTGACAATATTACCCACTTTGTACACAGTGCCTGTGGCCCATGTGTTGGTCCAGTTTACAAAAGTTGTGAGTGTTGTGAATTTCGCCAAGTCAATTGCGGCGCCGGCGCTAGTGTGTGCAACTGTACAGATATAAACTGCATTGTTAAAACTAACAATGTTTGCAACATCGTAATATGTTGATGTGGTCCATGCATTTTTCCAAGTCTTACCGTCAATGATTAACACCAATCTTGATGCTGTTAGGTCAACATTGAAATCAGCGTTGGCTGTGTGCGGTGTCAAACAGCAATACATTTTGCCGTTGTATGATACTACATCATCTTTTTTGTAAACTGTGGCTGTTGCCCACACACCTGCGTAGGTAAATCTTAATCTGCCAATTTTAAATTCTGCCATTTTATTTCCTATACTTTATGAGTAATTGAATACTGCGTTAGTTCTTGCCACTAGGTTTCCAGTTGCGCTGATATAATAAAAGATATTTTTATTGTCCCAACGATATTGATCATATTTTAAATTAGCATACGGTCTTGTGTGATCAGTTGCTGAACGGCCGTCAAAATAATCAACACCGTATTCAAAATTTTCAAAGTTTGCAGTTGGAACACCTGGGTTGTTTAGTGATAAACTGTCAGTTCCGGTCAACTGATCAATTTTTGCAAAATAAACCAAACCGTCTTCTGTTCTACGCAGAGCATAAAAATATCTTGGATTGTCAGTTCCTAAAATATCTTCTTGATTAACTTGACCAACATATGACATAATCTTATTCCTTAAATAATCTCAACATAACTCATGACTAAATCTAGACTGCTAGCGGTGTTTGCTGTGATAATAACCTGAGTCGATGGACCAAGAATTAATTTTTCACCGTTACTTACCACACGTAAACTTTGATTTTGTGGAACCACTGTGTTTTGAATATAGTAAGCACTGACACCAGCTACAGTATCATTGATCTGTATACTGGCCAACACGCTGGCGCCGGTAACATTGGTTAAACTCAGTCCAATGATTGTTAATCTACTGCCTGATCCAGAGGTTGCTACAGTAACAGGACTTGTGCCAATTGCTGGTACTATTGCGTTCTTAAAATTTGTTGCCATTTTTTATCCTAATGATATTGCTAGTGCTATTGCTAATTCAGTTGCGTCTGTGAGTGTAACACCTGCATTTGGGCCAGCAACATTTTGCCAGCCAGTGCCTGTTCCGCCCACATACATTTCCACATACTGCAAATCGCTATTATATCTTACCATTCCTAATTCACCTGATCCTGGTCGGTTACTGTTGGCACCAACCGGTATTACCATTCCGTTTGTGCCTGCAACTTTCACATACCCTGTTCCAACTTCTGTAAATTGAGTAATTGAATCAGCTACAGCATTGCTTATGGTGCTATTGGCAAATCTCAAACTGCCAATAGCAACTGTGCCGTTCCCTGTTGTGTTCAAATTAAGGTCAGTATCTGTTGCAATTGCACTAATTGTATTAGTACTTATGTCAATTCCGCTTGTTTGGAAATCAATTGTGTATAATTTTGTGCTGTCAATATATGCAGTCTTGATATTATTTGCATAAAAATCAATGACATTGTTGCCCGCACCTGGAGAGGTTTCTGGTAAAATTCGTGTTGATCCGCTGACATTTTGAACTCCGCCCAGGTTGGTCCAATATCCATTAGAGCGGCCTTCGTATCGACTGTTGGTGGTGTTGTAACGCACCATGCCGTTGACAGGCGTTGCTGGTTGTTGTGCAGTAGTGCCAACTGGTACAATAAAACTTTGAGTGTTATTGATGATAACACTGCCTGTTCCTTGCGGAGTTAAGGTAATATCTGCATTGGCACCAGTACTGGAAATTACATTGTTGTTGAATCCAATATTTTGAATTAACACACTGCCAGTACCGTTGGCTGTTAATTGTAAATTTCCGTTGGTAGCTGTGCTGGTTATAACATTGCCGTTGAAACTTAATCCGCTGGTCAGTAATGTACTTGCATAAGTGTTATTCCAATACTTGCTGGTGCTTCCTAAATTATAAGTAGCAGTTACATTTGGAATCAAATCAGTTATTATACTGGAATTAACAGTTAATAAATCTGCACTGGTTGCACCAATAGTAGTATTGCCAGTAAGGTTGCTGGCGCCTGTAACAGTTAAACTACCAGTAAAATTAGGCGCTGTAACAGTTGTGGCTGTGACAGTTGTGGCGTAAACATTGGCCCATTTTAAACTGTTTGAGCCAAGGTCATATGTGTTGGTTACGCTGGGAAGTATACTACTTGCAACTTCAGCATTGAAGGTAATTGTGTCTGTGACAGCATCACCCAGTTGAATATTTCCATCAGCTGTGATGTTTCCGGTAGCATGTAAATTACCAGTTACTGTGGTATTGTTGTTGAGATTGATGCTGCCTGTGCCAGTAGCAGTGACATTGACGCTGGTGTTTGTGCCAGTTGCTTGTATTGTGTTGCCGCTGATGTTTAACAAACCAACACTGATAGTGCCTTGATAAACTACTGCATTGGCACCGCTTGGTGTTAAATTAATTGTTGCATTAGAACTAGCAATTGTATTACCGCTTATGGTAAAGGTAGCTAGATTTGCTGTTGTTGCTGTTAGATTGGTAGTACGGGTTGTTCCATTAACTTGTAGTGCAGTTGATGGCGTTGAAGTGTTAATGCCAACACGGCTGTTAACAACATCTAAGTAAAGTAAGTTCGTCTCAAAAGCTAAATTTACCCCGTTACGAAGCAAATTATCCTTTAAGAGCGGACCTGATATTCGACCAACAGCCATTTACGCTCCCGTATACCCCGTGTTTCACGGTTAACCTAGTTTGGACTCATCGTCCTCATCCTTTCGGCTCTTTGTCGGTTTACCACAGTTTAATATCGAAGAACTTTGGTCAAGTTCCGCAGTAATAGTATTTATCGGTTTTGATTTAATAGCCCAGTATAAGGCTCCAAAGCTGTGAAGTATCTACAATTTGCTCAGCTGATAGAGTAACACCAGACACCGGAATCCACCCCAGTGTGGTGTCGTAAATTTCGTGATAGTTTAAATCTGTGTTGTATCTTGTGGCACCTCTCTCTGGAGTGGCAGGCTTGTTTGAATCAGTTCCTACAGGAAATGCCAACGCCGTTGATCCTGTAAATTTAACATATCCTGTGCCCAAAGACACAATTGGCAACACTGCATTTGTGGGAGTTAGTATACTATTATTCTTAGCTCTTACTCCGTTTAGGTTTGCAGAGCCAGTGCCGTTTCCAGCCAATGTCAATGGCTGTGCAACATCTGTATTGTTTATAGCTGTTCCGTTTATCTGAATATTTCCAGCTTTGAGCGTACTGGTTGACAGTTTTGTAGAACTCACAGTTGCTTTTAATACATTGTTGATATAGAAATTAATTTCATTATTGCCAGCACCAGGTGCTGATTCTGCTGTGACGTATGTATTTCTGTCTTGACTATACAAGCCTATCAAGTTTACATATCCTGAAGAACTGTATCCTTCAATTCCCAAGTTGGTACTGTTGAATCTCAGTTCTCCGTTGGTTGCAAGTGTTCTATTGGTGTTGTTTCCTATAGGTAAAATTACGGATGTTGTGGCGTTGACGCGAGTATTACCAGTACCGTTTGGTGTAAAAATAATACTACGCTGAGTATCAGTTGTTGGACTGGCCCATGCATTTGAAATTGTATTTCCAACTATATTCAATGATTCAACACTGACTGCGCCCGCACCGTTGGCGCTTATTTGTAGATTGGTATCTGTTACAACAGTTGATACAACATTACTGTTTGCTTGTATATTGCCGTTGGACAATGTTGTGGTATACAGATAATTCCAACCTTTGCTAGTGCTACCCAAGTTATAAGTGTTGGTTACATTTGGAACTATAGATCCATTAAAACTGGCCAACACTGACAATGTGTTTGTGCTGGCAGCGCCTATGGTAACATCACCGTTGAATACATTTGCACCGGTAGGATTAAATGTAGTAATGGTCAGAGCAGGTGCTACAATACCGGCTTTTAAATTGGTTGTGTATAAATTAGCCCACTTTAAACTGGTTGAGCCAACGGTGTATGTGTCAGTTACGCTGGGTAATATGTTGCTGTTAACAGTGGAAGTAAATGTAACAGTGTCCGATGGATCATCACCGATAATAATATTACCATCAAAAGTAATTACACCGGTTGCATGTAAATTTCCTGTTATCGTTGTATTGCTGTTTAATAATACACTACCTGTACCGGTAGCTGTTAAATTTATATTGCTGTTGGTTACAGTGTTTGATATGGTATCTGTAGCAAATTTTAAATTTGCAGTGGTTAAACCTGTAACAACTATTGTGGGATTGCTTGCCTGATTGGGACTAATTGTTATTGAACTTACAACATTTTGAATTGCGTTTGTAGTAAATTCAATATTGGCAATATTGGCAGCAGTGTCTACAATTAAATCATTGGTGATAACAGCTGAGTTAACTGTTAGATCAGTTGTAGGTACATCGGTATTGACGCCAATAAATTTATTATTGACATCTAATAATAAAACTTTATTATCAAAAGCTAGATTTGCGCCGTTACGTTTGAGGTTATCTGCTAGTAACGGGCCGCTTATTCTACCAAGTTCTCGCCCCATAGTAGTTTCCTAAACAATTATTGATCAAAACCAATCAGTGCTGTGACAATCTTTCCGTAAGGTACCGGGCCACTAAATTTTAGATAGTATCCTGATACTGATCCGCTTGATTCTGTGATAGTTAGTGTCACGTTAGCCGCAATAGTACCAGTTGTTGCTTTACCAACAAAAGTAGCACTGACCAGTGCGTCAGTGTCAGCATCTATTACAAATGCAGTTATAGCAGTACTGGCTTGTAGCGAGGCCGAACCAGTTATGATTGCGCTAGAAAAGTTTGCACTAGGATAAACTGCTGTTGTGCTAGCAACTTGTCCAGCAACTATCATAGTTGTTGTGGTGGTATTTGTATAGCTAACTGATGAGGTAGTACATGCAGTTACAGTATAGGTTCCGTTGTAGTTGGCTGGATTAAATCCTGTAATTTCAATACTTGATCCAACACTGAATGGCACAGCAGGTCGTACACTAAATGTCAAAGTTGCAGTTGTACCGTTGCCAGACGCACCGGTTGCCACCAACGCACTGTTAAAATATATTGTTGTTGCACCGCTTGACACAGCAACACTGGTAACTGCTGAATATGTTTCTGCTCCAATACTTGGATTTTGAACAATGGTGTAGTTGATAGAACTTAGTTGAATTACGTTTTCAACTACTACGAACATGTTCCTGGCCATTTGTGCCACGTCCCATGTCATGCCGCTGGCTGTACTGGCATAAGATGCAGGGCTTGGAGTAATAGGACCAAAATAAATTTCAGTGCCATTACCAGCACCTAAATTTTGTTGTGTAATCTTTGATGGCTCTTTGTAACGAATTGCTCTCCAGGTAGCACTTGACCCTTGATAAACTTCAACTTCATTAGATGTTGTGTTGTAACGAACCATGCCAGTTGCCGGAGAAGTAATTGTTGAATTGCTTTTTGGCAATGTCATCACAGTACTATCAGCCACAGTAAAATTATTACTAGTGTCTAGGGCAACACGGCTATCGTAAAGTGCTCTACGATTAAGGGTTAATGTTTTTAAAAATCTCATCTTAAACTGCCAATACACTTACTGTTGCTGTCAAACCTGTGCTTGGATAACTTGACGCTATAATTTGGTCGCCAGTTGCTAACACCATTTTTTCTTGATCAAAACTAACTGTATCTCCAGCAGGTACAGTTAAAGCATTTACAATCTGTGTTCCCGTCCCTGCAGAGTTGCCACTGGCTACAGCATATAAATTTAAAACTAAATTAGAGGTATCAGTATTACAAACAATAATAGTAGTAATCGCACGATTGCCAGAACCAGTGGCAAGTGTTGTGTTTGTTGATAAAATTGCTGTGTTATAAATTGCCATGTCTATTCCTTAAAGTAAAATGCTCAATAAAACTGCTCTATTCTTACTCACTAGTTCATCAGCATTTGGAGTATTATTTACAAAATAGATTCCTGTACGGCCTGCACCTTCTGAGCTTTTTGTATACATTTTTGTTTTTCCAGAAATAGCACTTGGATCCGATGCTTGATTGTCAAGATTCATCACAGCATTAATTTCAACGTTGTTATTAGTTGCTGTTAAAACTAAATTATTTAATCCTGAATTTGATATAGTATCGCTAGCAAATGTTAGTTGATCAATTGCTACACCACTTGACGATATCTGTGCTCTTAATTGTAATCCAACTGCAAGATTAATAGTTGTGTTAGTACATTCTACACTGGAACTATATGTGCCTGTTAGTGGATAGTGAATTAGTGTTACGTTTGCAACTCCACTTGTAGCTGATACATAATCGTTAACAAACTTCTTATTTGGAATATGATTAGGATCTGTTACGCGAGCTTCATAGTTAGTACTATTGACTATTTTCATTACAGGCACGCCATTGCCTAAATCAAATGCCAAATCTGCTGTGCCATCTGTGGCAATTGTTCTTAATTGAATTCCACTAAGTGCTGTTGAATTTGTGGCATTGTTTCTTGTTTTGACTTGAAACGTGCCAACTACTGATGAATTAAGTAGTGTGTCATAGTGAGTAACTTGTTCACTAAAAACAAACTCTGCCCAGTCTCTACTGCCTCGACCAATTTCTATACCAGCTTGATAGCCTAGTGTACTACTAATACCATCGCCGTTGTATGGGTTGTTGGGATTGTAGTTAAGCTGAATAATGTTGTCGTTGATATAACTGTTTGTACTTTCAACAATAGTCTGTGTGCCAAGTACATCAAGGTTGCCTGTAATTGTTACAGTGCCCGCGGCTGAACCAGTATCCAAAATGATGTTGCCACCAGTTTGTACCTGTAGCCTATAATCGCCTTGACTAACTTTTAATATTCTTGACATGTATTATCCTTAAGTGGGGGATCTAAGTCCCCCGGCCTAATTATTGATTTTCAATAGTTACTGTAGTATTGGCTACGGCAGCACCGAAAGTCCATTTAGCAGTTGTACCTGAAGCAAACTGCGAACCAATAGTTGTTGTGCCGCCGTGTACGTTGGCCGCTGGAACTAACACAGCTTTGCGGGCTGTTAGTTTGGCAACAAAGTATGTGTTGCCAGCACTGTCAGTGGCTTTGATTGACATCTGACCATCATCTTTAGCTTCAGTTGTGACCAACTTACATACACCCACACCACCGGTAGTTTGAACTTTGTAGCGGCGACCGCTAACTTGTTTGATAATGTCACCGGTAGTAACTTCAGCGCCAGCACCAATTTGTGCTTCACATACAATACCGTTTTGACGAGCCGATGCACCGGATGTTAGTGTTGCAACTGGAGTAGCACTACCTGTACCGCCTGCTTGTAAACCAGCAAACACAATTGTTGGAGCACTAGTATAACCAGAACCTGCTGATACCACTGTTACTGTGTAAGCAGTTGCGCCAGTTACTGTAACAGTTAATAC
>Ga0209107_10000159_pt1 | contig 39550 bp, 25 predicted proteins | sample LakErihyJuly2011_2_FD_187460 | JGI IMG/M metagenome (GOLD analysis project Ga0209107, IMG submission 187460) | Freshwater microbial communities from dead zone in Lake Erie, Canada - CCB hypolimnion July 2011 (SPAdes) (version 2) | ecosystem: Environmental > Aquatic > Freshwater > Lentic >...
AAATGAAAATACACAACTAATTAATTTATAATGCGATAAGGTTGTTTTCGGAATCGTTTCCAATCGTTTTCAATTGAAAAAAGTCAATTTTTTTTTGGTAATTGGTGTCTTACGCTTTAATTTGTGACCAAACCTAACTTATTTATATGAAAAAACTTATTACATTGTTACTAGTGTTATTCTTTTCAGGAGTAACCATGTCACAAAGTTCCCGCCAGGTGACCGGTAAGGTCATTGGCAATGACAATGCTCCTGTAGCCTCTGCTACTGTGCAAGTCAAAGGGGGAACACAGTCTGCAATGACTGGGAATGACGGTGCCTTTTCTATCACTGTTCCTTCCGGACAGGTCGTGCTGAGCATCAGCTCATCCGGATTTCTTTCTACAGAAGTTAGTGTAGGAGCAGGCCAGTCTTCTGTCAATGTAACCCTCAATGCTGATAACAAACAACTTAACGAGGTTGTGGTTACTGCCATGGGTCTTTCCAAAAACAAACGCACGTTGAGTTATGCCACCCAGCAGGTTGGTGTGGGCAACTTCTCTAAAGCCCGTGAGCTCAATGTGGCCAACTCCTTGATTGGCCGCGTTGCCGGTTTGGATGTAGCCAGATCTTCATCCGGTGTGGGTGGTTCCTCCCGCGTTGTGTTGAGAGGTGATCGTTCTATCACCGGTAACAACCAGGCGCTGATCGTAATTGATGGTGTCCCCATGGATAACTCCAATTTCAGTCCCGGTAACGCCAACGGTGGTCGCGACGGTGGTGATGGTATTTCCAGCATCAACCCTGATGACATTGAATCGATCAACGTATTGCGCGGTGCATCTGCAACTGCACTCTATGGTGCAAGAGCAGCCAACGGTGCGATGATCATCAATACCAAAAAGGGTTCACGCAAAGGATTTGGTGTAGCCCTCAACAGTTCCTACATCACAGATAAAGCCATCATCCTTCAGGAATTCCAGGATGAATATGGTCAGGGAAGTGGAGGCGTTTATAGCAGGGCTTCTGAGTTCAGCTGGGGTCCAAAAATGGATGGTTCTGCCGTGGCAGCATGGGGACCCAAACCCAGCAATGTAGGAAAGACCTATAGTTTTTCTCCACAGCCCGGTACATATGAGAACTTCTATTCTACAGGAAACCAGGTTTCCAACTCACTTGCTGTTTCCGGTGGAGGCGAAAAAACACAAACCTATTTCTCATATACCAATGTAGGTGCCAAGGGTATTGTAGACAACAATACCATGAAGCGTAACACCATGAACCTTCGTATTTCTGGTGATATCAGCAAGAAGCTGAGCTATGATTCCAAGGTTACCTACCTGGATGAGATCATCAACAACCGCCAGCAGACTGGTGAAGCCTTTGCCAACCTGCAAAGACATATTCTGCGTCTGCCAAGAAATATTTCACTGGCTGCTGCTCAGGATTATGAATTCATCAATCCGGCAACTGGTCAGCTTCGTCAGAATTACTGGAACCCCGGTTCCAATGGTGGACAAAATCCATACTGGATCAAAAACCGTGTTTCTGCATTGGATAAAAGAGCCCGTGTAACGGCTTTCGGATCGATGACGTACAAACCACTTGAGTGGTTGAGTTTCATGGGTCGTGCTGGTATCGATCAGTACAACGACGAATTTGAAGGAAAATGGTACAATAATACTTATACCATTGCCGACAACGGTGACTACCAGACCCTCTTCCGCAAGGTGAGAGAGATCAACACTGATTTCTTCGCTTTTGTGAAAAAATCATTCGGAGAATTCAATGTTGACGCAACCTTGGGTGCAAGCCGTCAGCAATTCTCTACCCTTGCACAATCTACTTCAACCGGTGGTTTGAACCGCGACAACCTGTTCATTCCTTCCAATGCAAGAAGTCCACAGATTGGCCGCTCTCTGGCTGAAACTGAAAAGCAGGGTGTGTTCATGACAACAGATTTGTCCTACAAAGATTATCTGACAATTTCTGCATCTGCGAGAAATGACTGGTCATCTACTTTGCCCAAGGAGAGCCGTTCATACTTCTTCCCCTCTGCCGGTTTCTCAGCCATTCTGTCTAATATGATGAACCTTCCTACTGCGATCAGTTTCGCCAAGTTGAGAGGTTCATATGCTGTAACTGGTAACGATGCAAGACCTTATCTGTTGACCCAGACCTATACATTTGCTGCAGGTGGCCCAACAGGATTCATTTCCAGGGATGGTGTGAAACCTTTCCCAGATCTGAAGCCGGAGTTGACAACCTCTCTTGAAATTGGTACTGAAGTGAGATTGCTGAATAATCGTTTCGGTATCGATCTCGGTTGGTATACCAGTGATTCCAAAAACCAGCTTTTCTCTGTAGCCATTCCGCCAGCTTCAGGATGGTCTTCACAGTTCATCAATGCCGGTCTGGTGAGAAACTCAGGTGTTGAACTTACCCTGAATGGTGCCATCCTCCGCAAAGGAAAATTGCGCTGGGATGTTGATCTCAACTTTGCCCGTAACAAGAACCTTCTGGTTGAATTGACGCCTGATCTCAAGCGTCTGGTACTGGCAGGTGACTTCATCAACGACGTAGTGGTTGAAGAAGGCAAGCCGCTCGGTCAACTTTACAGCCGTGGTTACGAAAGAAATGCGAGTGGTCAGATCCTCATAGATGCAACTGGTCTTCCACGCATCACTGCCGGTAAGACCGTGTTCATGGGTAATTCCCGTCCTGATTGGACCGGTGGCTTGAACAACAAGATCTCTTATGGCGAATTCACTCTTACATTCCTGATCAGTGCCCGCATGGGTGGCTATGTTTCTTCATTCACCAATGCAGTTATCTATGCCGATGGTGTTACGAAGCAGACTTTAGAGGGTAGGTCCAGCTTAGTGGTTGATGGTGTTCGTGATGATGGATCCAAAAATACCACCGCTACTACAGCTGAGAAATATTGGGTGAAAGTAGGTGGTAGAAATACCCCCGCTGGAGAGATTTTCACGTATGATGCCTCCAATATTCGTTTGCGTGAGCTGGTTTTCAGCTATAACCTGCCCAACAAGCTCATCAAAGGCTTGCCTTTCCAAACAGGATCTCTATCTTTGGTGGGAAGGAATCTTTTCTTCCTGATGAACAGGGCAGAAGGGTTTGATCCTGAATTGACAGCTGGTGCCCAAAACACTACCGTCGGCTTGGAATCATTCGCACTTCCTTCCACCCGTTCCATTGGTATCAACTTAAACCTTACATTCTAAACTCGAACAACACATGCATATGAAACACAATAAATTCATTCATTTGCCGGTGCTGGTTCTACTGGCAACATTCGGCCTCTTTTCCTGCACGAAAAATTTTGATGAACTAAATACTGACAAAACAAAACTGACCGAACTAGATGCGGTAGGTGTGAACAATGCTTTCGCTGCGGCCCAGTATCGTTCTATTCAGGCTTCCTGGCAAACTTTCCAGAGCTTGTTTGCTGATTTGCAGTCTCAGTATTACGCCAATGTGGCCATCAACTTCCCATCTGACAGAAACCAGATGGTGGGTTCCTGGTTGAATGGTGCATGGGGCGGCTTTTACAGCAGTGCCATCCCTCCTATCCTGGGTGTATTGGATAATACCAAGCCTGGTGGTCCGGCTGCAAATCCTGCAATTTTTGCGATTGCTAATATTTGGAAAGTGCAGATGTTCCTTCCCCGTACTGACTATTGGGGCCCTATCCCTTATTCAAAGGTGGGAAGCGGTGAAAAATCAATTGAATATGATGCACAGGATGTTATCTACAGAGACTTCTTTGCCACATTGAAAAAATCAGTAGATGACCTGCAGGCTTTCAGGGGAACCACGGTTTCACTTGGTGCCAATGATCAAATTTATCAAGGTAGTGTTGATAAATGGATACGTTTTGCCAATTCCATGCGTTTGCGCCTGGCTTTGCGTGTATCTGCTGTTGATGCCGCGTTGGCAAAATCTGAAGCGGAAGCCGCAGTGGCCTCAGGTGTACTCACTTCTAATGCTGATGATGCATTTTTGAGGGTAACCACCAACTCACTGAACCCAATGTGTCAGGCCACTGCCTGGAATGAATTCAGGATGAGTGCTGCAATGGAAAGTGTGCTCAAAGGTTATAGTGATCCACGCATGGCCAAGATGTATGCTCCTGTCCCCGGCACTTCGAATTTCAAAGGACTCCGCAATGGATATACACAGGTTCAGCTGGGTCTTGCTGAAAATGCTGCAGGTGCCAACTCCAACGTGGCCAATAACTATTTGCCTGACTTCCAGTTTTCTACTCCTTTCCTGATCATGTATGCTGCTGAATCCTGGTTCCTTCGTGCAGAGGGAGCGCTCAATGGCTGGAACATGGGAACTGGAACCGCACAAAGTTTTTACGAGCAGGGTATCCGAACATCTATGGCTTCGTGGGGCTTTTCCGGAGCTGCTGTTGATGCTTATGTTGCATCCACCACCCGCCCGATTGCTCTCAATGATGGTGTAAGGACTCCAGCCCTGTCTGATATTCCTGTAAAGTGGGAGGCAACTGCTTTAAGGCAACGTGAGCAGATCCAAACCCAAAAATGGATTGCCAACTGGCCCAATGGCCATGAAGCATGGGCTGAATACCGTCGTACAGGGTTCCCCAAACTTTATCCCCGTGTCAATTCTGAAAATACTGATGTACCTGCTAATGGTGTTGTGAGAAGGACTCCTTATGTATCCGGTGAAATCGCAACCAATGCAAAAGGTGTGCAATCCGGTGTTACCAAGCTTGGAGGTGCTGACAATGCTGCAACAAGACTATGGTGGAACAAGTAACATCATGACCTAATGAAAAGAACCCCCTAATCATTAGGGGGTTTTTTTGTAAATTTTAGATTCTTAGCATCTTTTTGGAATAAGATATTAAATAGAACCCATGATTGTCAGGAACTTCATTCTGAGTATGATCTTTTTACTCAGTGCATGCAGCCACTCCAATAAATTTTTTGAAGAGATATCTGCAAGCAAAACAGGTATTGATTTTAATAATTACCTGGAAGAGTCCGATGAGATGAATGTCCTCAATTATACTTATTTCTACAATGGTGGGGGAGTTGCTACCGGAGACCTTAACAATGATGGGTTGCCCGATATTGTCTTCACCGGAAATATGGTGAGAAACAAGATCTTCATCAACAAGGGTAACATGCAATTTGATGACATCACCTCAACATCCGGAATAGCCGAGAAACAGGGTTGGTGCACTGGCGTTACACTTGTTGACATCAACAGCGACGGTTGGCTGGATATTTATATTTGCCGATCGGCAGATGTCAATCCTGAGCGAAGAACCAATCTTCTTTTCATCAACAACAAGGATCTTACGTTTTCAGAAAAGGCAAGTGAATATGGATTGGCTGATCAGGGCTACTCTACACAAGCTGCTTTCTTTGATTACGATCGCGATGGTGATCTTGATGTTGCTGTCATCAACCACTCCCTGAAAAAATATACCACAGGGGTATCTGATAATCCGGAACTAAGAAAGGAGGAAAATCCTTTTTTTGCCAGCAAACTTTATCGGAATGATGGCGGTCGTTTTCTGGATGTGAGCAAGATAGCAGGCATAACATCCAACGTACTCAGCTTCGGATTGGGAATCGTGGTCAGTGATTTCAACAATGACAGCTGGCCGGATTTTTTCATCAGCAATGATTTCAATGAAGCCGACTACCTGTTCATGAATCAAAGGGATGGAACCTTCAAGGAGGAAGGCGCTAAAATGTTGTCGCAGCATTCACTTTTTTCCATGGGTACAGATGCAGCCGACATCGACAACGACGGTTTCACAGATCTGGTAACACTGGACATGTTGCCGGAATCCAACTTCGATCAGAAAATGCATTCCGGAGCAGAGAATTTTGAAAAATTCCGATACCTGTTTTCAAGAGGTTTCCACAGACAGTACAGCCGAAACATGCTGCACGTGAACAATGGCTACGGACAGTTCAGTGAAATCGGGCAACTTGCAGGCATTTCAAATACAGATTGGAGTTGGTCTGCTTTGCTGAAGGATTTTGACAACGATGGCAATAGCGATCTTTTCGTAACCAATGGCTATGTAAGGGATTATACGGATATGGATTTTATCAAATACTCGGTTGATCATCAGGCCGAATTACAGGAGTCTGGCGGCTCAAGCGATGCGATGATGGACTACATAAAAACCATGCCCGGACATCCTATGAGCAATTATATGTTCCGGAACGAAGGTGGATATATCTTTAAAAACGTATCGCATGATTGGGGATTTGATCGGGTAGGCGTTTACTCCGGGGCATCCTGTGCAGACCTTGATGGCGACGGAGATCTTGACCTGGTAACCAGTGTGACCAACGGAAAGGCTGGCGTATTTCTCAATCAGTCGCCCAAGGACAATGTCAGCTTGCGGTTTGATTTGAAGGGAGAGGGATCCAATACACAGGGTATTGGAGCAGTTGTTAAAACATATGCAGGTGGATCAATGCACCACCTGGAACACCATATCACGCGCGGATTTCAATCTTCCATTGAACCCATCATGCATGTGGGTATCGGTAAGGTCAAAAAAGCAGATTCAGTTCGCATCATCTGGCCTAATGGCCGTACACAATTGTTGCGTGATCTGGTCCCAGGGAAAATCATACAATTGAAACAATCGGAAGCAACAAAAAATGATGATCCTATAATGCCGGCCTACAAACCGATTTACAAAGAACTGGTCAGTGACGGTTATGTGATGAACGATCGATACCAAAATGATTTCAGTATCCAACCTACTTTGAACAACTTCATCAGCAATGTCTCACCCGTGATGGCTGTGGGTGACCTGAACCGGGACGGAAAAGAAGATCTTGTTGTCGGCGCCACAAGGATGCTTTCCACTTCTTTGAAATTTGGAACAACAAATGGGTTTGGGAAGTCAGATTCTCTGGATGATAAGCACTCCTTGCCTGTCAGTGCTCTTGCATTGACAGATATTGATGCAGATGGCTTTCCCGAGATCCTGGTAGGAAGAAATACATTTGGCAGAACACAGTCCTCTGAGAAAACACTTCAACTGTATAAAAACAACAAGGGTATTCAATTTTCTCCACAAGTTTCTTTTTTTCCGGGCACCATGGGAAGCATTGGTTGCCTTGCTGTTGATGCGGACAAATCAGAAGCTGTTACCCGCATCTTTGCAGGTTCCAGGATCCGCAAAGAGGAGTATCCCCTCAGCGATACTTCCAAACTCCTGGTGCTGGATAAAACCGGAAAATTTATCCGCTTCGAATCCCTGCCTGATTATGGGCTCATCGGCATGCTTACCGGAGCGCAGTTCATGGATCTTGATGGTGACAAGAAAAATGAACTGGTGACTGCAGGAGAATTCTCACCGCTCAAGGTATTCGTTCGCAGTGGTACAACATGGGTCGATGAAACAGCAAGTTTTTCGGGTCTTCCGGGTTCGGGATGGTGGTGCAGTTTATTCAAGGCGGATCTGGACGGTGATGGCGATGAAGATATCGTGGCGGGTAATTATGGGCTGAATACACAGTTTAAGGTGGGAGATCAATTTCCGATATCGGTTTTGAGCAAGGATTTTGATGGAAACGGAAAATCAGATGCGATCACTTCCTACTTTATAGAAGGCAAGGCATACCCAAGTCATTCCCTGGATGACCTGCTGGAACAACTTCCTTCACTTCGCAAACGATTCAATACCTATTCGTCGTATGCGAATACAGATATGGGAAGTTTACTCAAAAGCGCAGAACGGGAAAATGCAGTTGAACTGAAAGCGGCGCAAATGCAAACTTTGATTATAGAGAACACCGGTACTCGCAAACTGGTCACGCACAGGCTACCCATACAGGCACAATTTTCTCCCGTGTTTGCCATTGCTGCTACAGATGTTGATCTTGATGGAAAAAAAGATCTTATCCTCTGCGGCAATCAATCGGGCACCCGTATCAAGTATGGATGTTATGATGCAAATGTTGGATTTGTTTTTCGCAACAAGGGCGGATTGACATTTTCCTTCATACCACCTTCTCTCTCCGGTATTTCCATCACAGGAGACATAAGATCAATTGCAGTATTCGAAGCATCCAAAAAATTGATCATGGGCGTTAATGGAGGAAGGGTTCAAGTTTTCCAAAAGCAGTAATATTTAATTTTAAAATAATACCTCTAATTGTTTAAAATTCATCAAATGACCTTTAAGTATTCCATATTGATTTGTTTTTTGCTATGTTCCATTGAGAAGTCACTGGCACAGTCAATTGCTTCCATCAAGGAGTATAAAAAGTCTTATGTTACTTATCCGTTTTCTGATCCTGATCCCATTCCCTCCCAAACCGCCATTTATCCTTATTTCCGGTTTGATGGCTTCACCAATACGCCCATCAACAAAGAGTGGACCGTTGTTGAATTGGAAAATGATTACATCAAAGTCGCCATTCTTCCTGAGATTGGCGGAAAGATCTGGACTGCCATAGACAAGACTTCCGGGAAGCCTTATCTATATGACAACAAAGTCATCAAGTTCAGGGATATTGCCATGCGTGGTCCTTGGACGAGTGGTGGTCTTGAACCCAATTATGGAATCATCGGCCATACTCCCAACTGTGCCACTCCGGTCGATTATCTTACCCGAAAAAATGAGAATGGAAGCGTGAGTTGTTTTATCGGTGTGCTGGATTTGCTTACCCGCACGCGCTGGCAGATTGAGATCAACCTGCCCAAAGACAAGGCCTATTTTACCACCAATTCTATTTGGACTAACCCTACCGGATTGGGGCAGCCTTATTATCATTGGATGAATGCAGGTATCAAAACCAAGGGCAATCTGGAATTCATCTATCCTGGTACGAGCTATATCGGACATGACGGAGAGCATGCGAGCTGGCCGGTAAATCAAACAAACGGAAAGAACATCAATTTCTATGAGGAAAATAATTTCGGAACCTATAAGTCTTATCATGTGTTGGGAAAGCACACTGATTTTTTTGGTACCTACTGGCATGATGATCAATTTGGTATGGTGAGGTATGCACCCTATGATGAAAAAATTGGAAAAAAAATATGGATCTGGGGATTGTCAAGACAAGGCATGATCTGGGAAAAAATGTTGACAGACACCGATGGTCAATATGCAGAGATCCAGTCTGGCCGCCTCTTCAACCAAAATGCGGTAGGCAGCAGCTTAACACCATTCAAACATCTTGGCTTTGTTCCTCATGGAACAGACAAATGGACGGAATACTGGTATCCGGTCAATCATACCAAAGGCATGGTTGTTGCCAATGCCTCTGCTGCCCTCAATATCAAATGGGAAAATGGGTGGTTGAAATGGTATTGCTCACCCGTGGCTTTTTTCATCGATGAACTGGAAATAAAGCTGGATGGAAAATCGCTGCTGAAGCGCAAGATAGAAGCAAAACCTTTGCAAACCCTTTCAGATTCCATCCGCATGGAAAAGCCATCAGGAAAATTATCAATCGCGCTTTTGCAACAGCAATTGGAATGGAGTTCCGATCCTGAATTCAAAACGCTCTCAAGACCATTGGATGCACCCAAACCTTTCGACTGGACAAGTGCAGATGGACTTGCAATTCAGGCAAAAGAGTTGATGGACCAGAAAATGTTCATGGAGGCTGGATTGAAACTCAAAGAATCACTATCTAAAAATCCGAATGGAATACTCGGCTTGGTAAAGAGTGCTGAGTTGGAAGTGCGGAATGGAAATTTTTCAATGGCATTTGAACATGCTCAAAAAGCCATTTCTTTTGATGCGCATCATCCCGCTGCCAACTATTATTATGGACTCAGCGCTGCTCATCTTGGAAAAGAAGCAGATGCCTTTGAAGGATTTGGTGTTGCCTCTCTGGGTGTAGAATTTCGCTCTGCTGCCTATGTAGAGATGGCAAAGCTTTACGCCAAAAAATCAAATTGGTCTTCGGTGTTGGAATATACCGAGAAAGCCCTCGATTACAACCGCAACAATGTTACCGCCATCACCCTGAAAGTTTTGGCCTTGCGCAAGCTGGGTAATATTGTTCAGTCAGCAACCCTGCTGGAAGCCCTTGGCGCATCGCAGCCACTGAATCTCTTTTACAAATGGGAGGCTACAATTTCTACTTCCAAAGATCCTTCTTCTGTTTCGTTGAAAAATGAATTGCCAGAAGAATCTCTGCTCGAGCTGGCTGCGCTTTATGATGAACTGGGATTGGCTGAAGAGTCAGCCCGGGTGTTGGGAATGCTACCCAATCATCCGCTGGCCTTGTACAATCTGGCCTATATCAAACGAAACGATGAGGGTGCATCCGTGCAGTTGTTGAACAAGGCGAATGGCTTGGCTACCTTGATGGTTTTTCCATTTAGAACAGAACATATTCCGGTCTTGCAATGGGTTGTAACAAAAACCAATCATTGGAAAGCTAAATATTATGTTGCGCTTTTGTTGCATGACAAGAACAAACCCGATGAAGCCTTTGCGATGCTGCAATCCCTGAATGAGACGCCTGATGCAGCGCATGTATACGCATTGAGATCGCTTTGGAACAAGTCGGATCTGTCCAAAAAAGAAGCCGATCTCAACAAGGCAATGTCCTTGGATCCTCAATCCTGGCGTTATCCCAAATTGCTGGTGCAGCATTTTATCCAGAAAAAACAATTTGACAAAGCATTGTCGCTTTGCAGGAAATATAAAAAGGATCAACCCGGCAACAATTACATCATGGACATGCTACTGGCGAAGTCTCTGCTGTTGAACAGGCAGTACAGGTCTTGCGATTCACTGCTTGCCCTGATGGACATCATTCCTTTTGAGGGGGCGACAGACGGCAGGGCTTTGTATTGGGAAGCTAAAATGATGCAGGCAGTTCAGGCCATGAAAAATGGAACATACAAGGTTGCTCAGGCATTCATCAGGCAGGCATCGGAATGGCCGGAGAACCTGGGCGTGGGCAAACCCTATGATACGGATATAGATGGCAGACTGGAGCAGTATCTCATGTACAAATGTCTTCTTCAGCTGAAGCAAAAAGCAGCGGCAGAAGAGCAATTGGACAAGATCCTTTCTTTCAACCCCGGCGTGTACAATACCATCAGAAATTTTCAACCGGTCAATAACCTTGTTACCAAATGGGCAAGTGATGCCAGGGGAAGAAATTTGGATTGGAACGGCTGGATGAAAACACAGTTGGAAAAATATCCCCAATTCAAAGAGATATTTCAATGGGTGCAGGATGCAGGAAATGGATTGACGCCTGCAGTCCCACAGGGAGTTGAACTGGATCCATGGATGCGGGTTATCCAGGAATATGGTTCAACTCCAAAACCATCATAATGCGAAACTAGCTTGCTTTGTTTATATGGATTGGGTCACTGCTATGTCTCTAGTCTTGATACATCGGGACATTTTTTACATGAAGAAAATGGATACATGCTTGTGGACTTATGCTTTTGAAGTATTCTTAAGATTATTGTCCACATAACACACAAATGGGTTAGCTGTTTTTCAATTGGTTCATGGTAGTGCGAGGCCAGTTATACCACCTCTATCCCAGTTAACGATCATATTTTGATAGCCTGTTATTTAAATAATGTTCCATGCTGAAGATAGCTTCCAGATATTATATCCATAGGTTATTTCAGTAATGCATTTACAATGAATGACCCAATCCGCTTACCTGCGGCATTTCCGGAATCCAAATCGAATCGGTAGTGAATACCGCCATAAAGCCTGGAAATGCTTGCTTCTTGCGCTGCATGCCGAAACGACTTTATCTCACGATTGGAGATGCCAAACTCCAATAAAGAAGTATCGGTAAAAGAAAGGGTATCACTAAAAAAATGAGTCATGACCTCTGCTGCCGCTGCTGAAATAGTGGAATGACCGCTGGTATAAGAGGGGAAAGGAGGTGTTTGAATATAAGGATGCCAGTCGCTGGATATTTTTTCATTGATCACTGTTTCGGGTCGGATATATTTACTTCTGTATTTTTCATCCCAACAACTAATAAACGCATCAAATATCGCAATGGATGTAAATGTATAACTTGCTACTGTTGTAGAGAAATCTGATTTTGCTTTTTGCGCTGCAATTCCAACAATATTCATCCAATGTCCTGCTGGTGAAAACTTTTTTGTAGCAAACATCACATGACCTGCAACGTTCATCTTGAAAGGGTTATCATCCCAGAAATTGGCAATGTGCTTTTGCTCGTCTGTCAATTGATCCACTGTTTCTTTCACTTCCATGAGTGAGCGATAGTATGTAGAACCTGGGTGAAGCTCAAATACAGGAGGTCTTCCTGGTTTGTATTGTGAAGCAGAGTCTAATACAAAAGGACGAATCTCCCTCCAGTGTGGTTCTAATCCTGTAGCATACATCGGGGGAGTAGGGATCCATCTGCCTGCAGAATCGTTTACGGAATAGCGTGTAGCTCCACGTGTGGCCGCATAGCGATCCCCTTTGCTCCATTGCAGGATTGAAGATGCAACCGAATCAGAATATTTTATCGACGATCTAACGATTTTTTGTGGTACTCCTAAGCTATCCGCTATCTTAAGCAATTGCTTGTAAACATCCATTAAACTTCCTTCGGGAAATGTAACTGCATTACCAACTTTTACCAAGGCTAACAATGCGGAAAGTGCATAGTCAACTTGCGCCTCACCCGGTTTTGGCATGTTAGGCATGTGTGATATTCTTCTTGATAGACTTGTAAATTTAGTATTGCCTGCTGCTGTGCACTCATATGCTGCAATATTTGCATATGCGTAATTACGAGCAGCAATCATTGGAGGAAAATTATTTTCCAAAACCACATTATTCAACTCCTTTACAGTTTTAGAATATAGGAAAGGATCACAAAAAGGTGATTGATAAGAATCAAAATCATCATTGCAGGAAAATAAACTTGAGAAAAAGAAAATCAATGGAGTAAGTGTAATTTTTTCGATTAGTACTTGGAACGGTAGTTTATAATTACATTTTTTCACTCGTCTATTTTTTAATTGTTATTCAACACATCTTTACTTGGTGAGTATAACACTTCCCATTTTCGAGACCAAAAGATTAGGATGTTAAGTTAAGGTTTTGGGGTAAGATTATTTTCATTAGGCTACTTTTTTATGGATTCTTCATATCGTTTATTGGGTGTTTGCTCACTCATCAAGAACTGCATACTCTTGATGAGTATAAATCTCTACTACAATATCAATATCATCTGTTGGTCTGATTTCTTCAGTTTTAGTATCGACATATAGAGAAATAGTTGCTCCACCCACGAATACAACTTTCTCTTTTAACTCGCCGAGAGAATGATAGACGGACTTAATTCTAGTTATGTTTAGGTGATGGTTCACTACGCAGTATTTTTTTTAATTGAAGAAGTCCTATTTTTACTTCGCGGTTTTTTCCGGCCCTTAAAATATCAACTATAGCAAGTACTTCATATAACAAAGGATCTTCATGAGCTGCTTTGACTTGATTCTCATACAAGGGATCAATTGATTGTCCAAACTCATTGCCCTTTAAATCAGGCCAAACATACATTGACTCGCTGATGATATTTTTTTTCATACCTGGGTGACTGTGAGCGGTAGGTATCCCTTTTGATAAAGAGCCGGCTTCGACTGGAAATACATACTGCATTCCGTGTTCTAAAAATTCAAGCAAAGCCAGTTTATTCACCCGCTTGCGGTTGTAATCAATCAATCCTGCTGCTTTACTTCTGTTCAATGAGGCATTGATTTCTGCACCACTGATGTATAAAGAGCGTACAAGATCCTGGTATTGCCATTCTTTTTTACCCAATAAGACTATTTTTAACAGGACAACAATATCCTGTGGCCTCATTCCATTATGCTTTCTCATATTGCTAAAGTATACTTTATTTTTCAATTCGCGAAATGCGAAATAGTATGGTCAGTAATTCATTATCTCATGTATCTCGGACTGTAAATTATTCGTAATCAACCCCTTTTGGGCTACAAAATCCTCGGCAGTGTCGGGGATTTTTATTTACCCAAAGGTTTTTGTTCTCTAATAAACATAATGATGTTCAAATTGGCCATGCTAATCAATGTTAGTTATTGTGGATGCGTGACACATTTTTTGCAAGTAGCAACATTTGTTTCGGCGTCTGAGCAGTTGCTGCTATGATTTGAATATTTTTTTCATCAATACCCATTTTTCTCCATCTTTAGCCCAGGGCAGGGGCAGTTGGAATTTCCACATCAATTTCTCCCAATCTGCAATCTTGGGATTGGTTGCATCAAATAAGGCTTTCTTCTCAAATGTAAATGCATCATCTGTTTCGAGAATCATGAACATGCGGTTGCCGGTCCGATAGATTTCAATATTGCTGATGCCCGCATCAATATCATGTTGGGTGACTTCAGGCCATGCACTTCCTTTGGCATGGTGGTGTTCGTATTCACTGATCAATTCTGGATCATTTACCAGGTCAAGGGCCAGACAGAAACGTTGCATGGTATTTTTTTTTAGAGGATGGGTTATTTGAAAAATTGCTTGAATGAACGAATGGTTTGTGCTGCTGCACGATCTGGATCAGGCCATGGGAAGGCCTCTGCAGATACATATCCATCATATCCAGCTGCAGTCAATGCATTGGCAATACTTTCCATTTGTGTGTGCCCATATCCAACAGGTTTCCGGTTGCTGTCTGCAAAATGAACATGACCGATGTGTTGCCGATTTTTTTGTATGCTTGCTGCCGGATCAGCCTCTTCAATGTTCATATGAAAAAGATCAGCAAGCAATTGTACGTTGTTGAATGTGTTGGATTCGATGAATGCCGCGGCATCATCCAATCTGTTTATCAGGTTGGTTTCATACCGGTTGAGGGGCTCGTAGATCAGCTTAACTCCAAGAGATGCGGCATGTTCATCAAGTATGTGCAATGCTTCTGCGAGCAGACCAATACTGTTAGTGTGTGTGTTACCCTGTGTTACATTTCCCTGCATAGAACCGATAATGACGGGTGCGCCAAACAATGCACCGAATTCCATCATTTCTTGAACAAAGGCAATGGCTTTTTTTCTAATGGTGTTATCGGCATCTGTAAGGGTCAGGCCATGGATTACCTTTCCTGCACCAGTTCCCACTGCAGCCAGTTGTAGCTTGTATTGATCCATCAATTTTTTGAGTATTTCAGTACTGATGGCATCCCCCGATCCAGTGAACAGTTCAATGGCATCAAATCCTAAGTCAGCTGCTTTGCGCATGCTTTCCTCCAGGTTTTCCCAGAAAATCCATGGACCGGTTTTGATTTGGGGAACCAATGCTATGGTTACTGCAGATTTGATCATGCGTCAGGTTGATTAAAGTTTACCATGATTTTTATAATTCCTTTGGGATCATCAGCCCAACTGGCAAGGGCCTCTCCGGCATCATCAATGGATACCGTTTTGCTGATCACCTCATCGATGGGGAATCTTCCTGCTTCAAGGTATTGGATCACCTCCGGGAACTCTGTCGTGCAGTTGCGTGATCCCAGGATTTCAATTTCCTTGCGTACAAAAAGTCCGGTGTTGAATTCCACGGGTGATTTGGCATAGCCAATACAGACAACCCTTCCAGTATAGGCAACTTCTTCCACTGCAGTACGGTAAGTGATGGGGCTTCCAACGGCTTCAATGATGACATCTGGCCCATCTCCGCCAGTAATTTCCATGAGTGTATCATGAAGGTTGTTTATGTTGGACTGGATGACATGTGATGCGCCAATTTTTTTGGCGATGGCCAATTTTGATTCATCCACATCTATGGCTATCGTTCTTGCTCCGCGGTGTACTGCAGAAGCCAGGGCACCAAGGCCAACCATTCCGCATCCGATGACAGCAACTGTATCATCTTGGCTTACCCTGCCTCTTGCTGCTGCGTGAAAGCCAACGGTCAAGGGTTCAACCAAGGCCAGTGCTTTCAGTGAAAGTGTTGTTGAAATAAATACATCATTCCAATGAAGGGCAATATATTCGGTCATGGCGCCAGGACGCCTTACACCCATGGTTTTGTTGTCTTGGCAGGCGTTCTTTCTCCCTTTTCTACAGGAGATGCATGTTCCACAGTTCTGGTAGGGATAAACGGTAACTTTCATGCCTTTTTGGAATCGCTCAGGAACCGCACTGCCCATTTCTACAATAGTTCCACCCACTTCATGGCCCAATATGTTGGGGTATTCTTGCAGTTCGAAAAGGCCTTTGAAACCATTGAGGTCTCCTCCGCAGAAGCCCACCATGCCTATTTTCACCAAAACCTCTTCGGGTCCTGGTTTTGGAATATCAATTTCGCGGATGGCTGTTTCTCCTACAGCGGTCAAATACAAAGCTTTCATCTTATGGATTTTTTCTGGAAATATTGTTCTCGGGCATGCCTTCATACCACATGGTATTTTTTACCGGTGCCACAAATTGATTGATCTCATCAAGCAGTCCTTCTGGTATTGAAAATTCCAATACGCCGATATTTTTTTTCACATTGTTTTGGTCGCACATCCCAATGACGGTAGTGGCAATGAACGGATGGTCAATGGCATAGCGGATCGCAACATCGCTGAGTTCAACACCATATTTCTTGCAGCACGCAAGCAATGGCGCTTGCATCGCTTTTAATTCAGCTGGCGCATTGTGCCATGCGGGAATGGATGCGTCAGATAGGATGCGTTGAACAAGTGGCGCAGCATTCATCAGCCCCATGTCTTTTTGTTGGCAAAGCGGAACAAGTTCATCATTGATCTCATCCTGCAGCAGGTTATAGTGTGCCCAGGAAAGCACGGTGTCCACTTCAACCTCTCTTGCAATCGCTGCAAGATACCTGACGGGTAGTCCTGTAATGCCCACAAACCGGGCTTTCCCGGATGCTTTTATTTTTTGAAGGGCCGGAATGGCCTCGTTCAGTACCTGTTCTTTGCTGCCAAATTCAATGTCATGCAGTTGCATCAAATCCACATAGTCTGTTTTGAGTCTTTTCAGTGATTCGTCTGCACTGTCAAGGATCCGTTGGTAGCTAAAATCAAAATCCCTCAATCCATACCGTCCACATTTTGTTGCCAGCAGGATGTCATTGCGCTTTCCTTTGAGGGCATCGCCCAAACGCCTTTCAGCCAGCGTGATACCATAAAAAGGAGCAACATCAAAAAAATTGATGCCAAGGTCTATTGCACAGTGCACGGATCGGATTCCCTCCGATTCGTCACAATCGTCAAATACATTTCCCAGTGGAGAGGCACCAAATCCTATGACTGAAACATTCAGTCCTGTTTTTCCCAGCCTGCGGTATAGCATCGTTAAATTAAATTTTCAAAGTTCAAAGCGCCATAAATTGCCCTAAAACTACTTAATTTCACTGCTATTTATAGAAATGAACTGTTTGAAATATTTTTTTAATGTCTTCGTTGGATTACTGGTCATCAATGCTATGGCTATAGGCCAGGAAAAAAGACCCAATATCATCTTCATCCTTACCGATGACCAACGCTGGGATGCACTCGGAGTTGCAGGCAATTCAATCATCCAGACACCAGAGATGGATGCTCTTGCAAGGACAGGTACATATTTTAAAAATGCTTTTTCAACCACTCCCATTTGCGCTGCCAGCAGGGCTTCCATTTTAACTGGTTTATATGAACGCACCCATGGATATACATTTCAAAAACCCAGGCTGAAGCAACCTTATGCAGATATCATCTACCCCAAACTTTTAAAGGAGAATGGGTATCATGTCGGTTTTTTTGGAAAGTTGGGTGTTATCATTGATGCTGACAAGCAATATTTTGACCAAAGCGATTTTTATGATAGGGGCGGAAGTCCGGATCGTCGTGGATATTTTTATAAAAAAATTGGAAATGATACCGTTCACCTTACCAAGTACACAGGGTATCAGGCACAAGAATTCATCAAGAATGCCCCGGAAGACAAACCATTTTGTCTTTCTCTATCGTTTAGCGCTCCGCACGGGCATGACAATTCCGTAGATCAATATTATTGGCAGGATAAATCTGCTGATCTATATAAAAATATTCAAATTCCTGAACCATTGCTGGGAGAAGATGAGTATTTCAATCGTCTTCCAAAAGAAGTCAGGGAAGGGTTTAATCGGGTGAGATGGAAATGGAGGTTTGATTCTCCGGAGAAATACCAGCAGATGGTCAAGGGCTATTATCGCATGATTACTGAAATTGACAATGAAATTGGTCAGATCCGACAACAGCTGAAAACAAAGGGAATCGATGACAATACCATTATCATTGTGATGGGCGATAATGGTTACTTTTTGGGTGATCGCCAACTGGCGGATAAATGGCTGATGTATGATGTATCGATCAGAATACCGTTGATCATTTATGATCCAAGGGTAAAAAAGTCTTCCAGCATTGATGAAATGGTCCTGAATATTGATATCACAAAGACAATGATGGACATGGCAGGAGTAACTGCTCCTAAGAACTATCAGGGGAAGAGCCTGACTCCTTTGTTGGTAAACAACAAAGCCCATTTGAACCGCAATGCTATTTTGATAGAGCATTTATGGGACAATCCTGATATTCCTTCCAGTGAAGCCATCAGGACCGAAAGATGGAAATATTTCCGGTATAGATTAATCAATGCTCCTGAAGAGTTGTATGACCTGAAGAATGATCCGTTGGAGAAAAACAATCTTGCTTCAGACATACAATATGCAAAAATTCTTGCCAAGTTGCGCAAAGAATGTGAAGCAACTGGATTGAAATATCAATCCGAAAAACTTTGTCCTGATGACCCTTTTATCAAGGCCAAAAACTTCTGAAATATTGCTGAAATCCGATCAGTATGAAATTCAAGAATTTATTCTTATGTATGCCAAGTATAAAATGTTTTGCGTAAAACCATTCTCCAGACAATTAAGGAAATTTAGTTTCATGACCATTTTTTTATAAAGCGCCACTTGCAGAAAGTACACTTACTGCTTGATTGCTGAAAGTTGGCAAAATTTTGGCACAGGTGCGTTTCTCATAGCAGGAAGCGAAATGATAAAACTCAAATAATAAAATTTGAGAGGTAGCATTGACTATTGTTTAGTGTCTGCTCGTTCTAAAACCAGCACCCAATCTTGCGGAGACGGAAGTCCCTTTGACTGGAATTCGCCATTAACTGCTTGGATGATGCCTTGATCAAATCTTCTTCCCGTGGCTGGATCAAAGTAGAATGCGGAGTAGGCTATACCGGGTTCAAGATGCTTCACTATTGTGCCTTTCCAATCATAGATTTTTCGCTTTGGCTGGTAGATGATACGGAGCATACCTGGAATGCCTGCCGCAAAGCAATCTTGTTCAACCCACTCAGGATGCTGCTCCAACTTAGACCAATCATAATTCTCCAAAAACTTTTTTCCAATACCAAGTTGAGTGGCACCTGGGTAGTTCATTCCTTCTTTCCAGGTTGTCCAGTCATAAACAGGCTTGATTCCCGGATCCCCTTCTAAGCTGCCTTGCCAAATTCCAGCAGCACCATAGGTATGACCAGCGGCCCCACTAAGCATGAAGCTCCAGAAAAGGTACCGCTGTATGTCCTGAAAATTGGTTTGCATGTGGCCTTCATAGCATGCCTCCCCGCAGAGTACCGGTTTAAGCTGAACTTGCGATTGACAAGATTTCAAGAGCTCAAGGGATTGCATCGCTGTCTTTAGGCCATCATGCCCAATCCCCACCATATCGAAGTCAAATACTGAATTGTCTTTGATTGCCTGGCGTGGGTGTGCAGGAGCGTGATATGTTAATATGTGGTGATAAGGATCCGTTTGTTTCAAATACTTTGCCAATGCTGACCATGGACCATATTGGTCTTTGGCTTCACCTCCCACAATCCAAACTGTAGGATAGGCCCCATATCGGGCAATGAGGTTTCTCCAATGCCGCTTGAAGCCCTCAAGGCCCACTTGTTCGAGGGTGCTCTTTCCACCACCCTGCGGTCTTCCCCAACCCCCAACAATCACTGGTACAATTCCAGCATCAACAAGATGTTTTATCCGGCGATCGGCAAATTCAAAATATCTTGGATTAACCCGGCTGAAATCAATGTTCTCGTATGGCTTACCGCCTTCGTTCTCCCAATCAGGCTCCATCATTTTTTCATCCGGGTAGGGCCCACAAACAATCTGAACCGCATTGAATCCTTTCATCTTTCTGTCAGCAGTCAATTCCTGAAAACCTTTCCATGTTATCCTTTTACAGAGATTCTTCCACCAGGTATCTGCCAACCAGAAAAAAGGGGTGCCATCTGCATGTTCAAAATGCTTTTTATCTTCTGCAACTTGTATGAATCCATGTTTAAGCAATGGGTTATCACCCTTGTATTCCACAACCCTCATGGATTGTTCCCTCCCATTCAGTCCTGCATTCAACTTATCTGTACATACAACCCGATATTTGTATTCACCCAGCACAGGTGGTGCAAATCGAACCATCCATTTCTTTCCCCCTGCCCAAAAAGCGGGAACCACCCATTGCTGCTTGCCACTGCTGAACAACACATCAACCTCTGCATCCAGGAAAGGATTGCTGTACTCGCGGTCTGAAATGAAAGATGTTTCAAATACATTCCACTGTTCACATCTGATCAATGCGTGTAGTTTGAAAATGGGAAATGCCATCACAAAAATCAAAGCATATAGAATTCGGGATTTCATTGTTCTCAGTATTGAGGGATATTCCCTTTTTATTTTTTGAATAAATTTATCATTGGGTGTAAGCAATTTTGCACCAATTTTTTTGCCAGCATATCATAACCCTAGTGACCACCTGATTTTTCATCCGGATTTCCTTATGATCATTTTACCTGGGATGATTTTTTTTGTTAAATGCTGTTTACCTGTAATGATTTCCTCAATGATTAGCCGGGAGGCTTCTTCTCCAATCCGTTTTGTATTGGTGTCAAAACTACTCAGCGCGGGGTCTACGATTTCCCCAACAAATTCATTTCCAAAACCAAACACACGAATTTTCTCCGGTACAGCTACTTTTTTTTCCTTGAGGTGGCGGATGATTTGTACTGCACTTTTGTCTGAAATGGAAATAATGGCATCAATGCCTGGTTTTAACTTTAGCCAATTGTCAACGGCTTTTACTACTTTTTCCAGTGTGAAATCGATATGAGCAATCAATTTATCATCAATTTTTATATTGTGTTTCTGGAGTACATTCTGATACCCCATGAATCTTTTCTGTGAAATGGAAAGTCCTTTAGAACCCAGTACTATGGCTATTCTACGGCAACCTTTTTTGATCAGGTATTCTGTAACTGCTTCTGCACCGGCCTCATCATCTGCCAGAATTTGTGAAACTGGAAGATTGTCTGCAACCCGGTAGAATTGTACAATCGGAATTCGTTTTCCGATATGAATTCTAAGGTGTTCAAATGAATTTGTTTGAATGGTGTGGCAAATCAATAGCCCATCAATCATGTTGTTCATCAGTGCTTGGATGTTTGCAATTTCAGTTTCATGCTTTTCATTTGAAGTGCATATATTAACGCGATATCCCGCGAGGGCAGCCACTTCTTGAATACCACTCAGCATTGTTGAAAAAATGGTTGTTTCCAAGCTCGGTATGATGACCCCCAAAGTATGTGTAGACCGTGTAACCAGACTTTGGGCAAGCATATTGGGTTGATAGTTCATGACCAGGGCAAGTTCTTTGATGAATTTGCTGGTCTGATTGTTTATATCAGGACGGTTGTTCAATGCCCTTGATACTGTTGTGGTTGATACACCAGCAGCCTCTGCGATATCCTGCATGGAGGTTTGCAGAGCTGCATTATTTGATCTTTTGCCAATCGTTTTTTTAGGATTTGAAATAATGAAATGATAGTTACAATCTTTGCAGAAATATCGCTGTTTGTTTCTCACTATTCCTGCTTTGAGAATGCGTTCAACCTTGTTGCATTTTGGACATTTTACACGGGCCATAATTGTGAAATTTCTATCGGTTGAAAGATAGTTATTTGAAATATTTGTGCTGTTAATTTATGTAAATTATCTCATATACTACCGATTTTTAGCCTCAAAATTAAATGCCGAAAGAAAAACTATCTATCGTAAAGGTAAACGTTTACGCTTACGATAGATAATTTTGATTTCCTGGATTTCCCCCTTTCTCATGAAAATGAATGTTGCTTATGTTTGGTAAAACAACTTCTGCCATATGAGAAAGCTTTACATTCATCTGTGTTGTATTTTCTTACTGCTTTTAAACTTTCAGCCAACAGAATTGGCCGCTCAATCGATGAAAGTCACTGGAAAAGTCGTTTCCTCCGACGGGAAACCCATTGAACGTGTTACGGTTACAGTAAAAGGACTGAAAGAGGCATCCCTTACAAACGGGGATGGTTTATTTACGGTTACTGCTGATCAAAAGTCGGTACTTCAATTTTCAGCAATAGGATTTCAATCAGCCGAATTGACTGTTGGTTCAGAACCCATGTCGGTGATATTGGAGTCACAAACTGAGTCTCTTGACCAGGTTGTCGTGGTTGGATATACCCGACAGAAAAAAGTGAACCTGACTGGAGCTGTTTCTGTAATCAGTGGAGCAGACCTCGCAAAACGTCCTGTTTTTAATACCACCGTTGCGCTTCAGGGTGCATTGCCAGGTGTAACTGTTTCTCAATTTAATGGCGAACCCAATGCATCAGCACAGATTCGTATAAGAGGAATCAATACATTGGGAAATGGCAATGACCCCTTAATCCTGATAGATGGGGTAGTAGCATCTATTGGCGATATTGATCCAAATAATATTGAAACAATATCTGTTTTGAAGGATGCTGCCTCGGCTTCGATTTATGGTTCTAGGGCTGCAGCAGGGGTTATCCTGATAACCTCCAAGAGAGGCAAGTCTGGCGCAATGAAAGTGAATTACAATGCCTTTTATGGTAAACAACAACCCGTAGACAAGCCCAAATACCTGGATGCTGTTGGTTTCATGAAAATGTACAATGAGGCATTGACCAATGAAGGTTCTGCTGCAAAATTTACGGATGTTTTTATTGCGGATTATTTGAGTAATAATGCCAAGGATCCTGACCATTTCCCCAATACTGATTGGCAAAAGGCCACATTCACCAATGGTCTTCAGCAACAACATGATATAACGCTCAATGGTGGAAACGATCGCATCAAATTGCTTGCTGCAATGAACTATATGGAGCAAAACGGAATCATCAACAATTCAGGTTTCAATCGCTATAGTCTCAGGCTCAACGCAGATTATAAGGCTTCTGAAAAACTGAGTTTTCAGTTTGATATCAACCTGAGAAGAGATATCACCAAATTGCCTTCAGTTGGTTATGGTGAGTTGTTTCGACAAGTTTACAGGGTTCCGCCAACCTATGCCGCCAAATATTCAGATGGTTCATGGGGCCCCGGTTGGGAGGGCGGCAATCCACTGGCCTATTCTTTTGCGGCTGGTGTCAACAGCAATACAAACAATACCGGCTTAATGAACTTTCAGGCCAATTATAAGCCCTTGAAAGGCCTAAATATTAATTTTAACTATGCCCCAAGGTTCACAACTGCATTTGCAAGCAATAACCAAAAAAGGATTGAATATTTCAATGTAGATTCCAAAGCCTTACTTTTCAGTAGCCCCACCAAGAATACACTGACCAATTCCAATACCAATGTATTGAACAATTATTTGAAAGCCCAGGCAAATTATACAAGGGAATTCAATTGGTTAGATGTTAGTATACTGGCCGGAGCTGAGCAAACTGATAATGTCAATCAGAGTTTTAGTGGCTCAAGAGAACTTACCCTTTTTCCTGATCTTGTTCAACTCAATGCATATCCTGCCCTGAATCAAAATGTCACCGGCGATGCATCCTCCTGGGCCTTGAGGTCTTACTATGGCCGATTGAACCTGGTGGCAAGCAACAAGTATTTGCTGGAAGTCAATTCCCGTTATGACGGTTCATCCCGCTTCTCAGCCGATTACAAACGGTTCGGATTTTTCCCTTCTGTTTCAGCAGGTTGGATCATGTCAAAAGAGAAATTCATGAGTGATATAAAATGGTTGTCTCTTCTGAAACTCAGGGCTTCTTGGGGAACATTGGGAAATCAGAATGTTGGAGATTTTCCTTATATATCCTCAATCGTACTGGGTTCAGGGGTGTTCAATGGAAATATTGCCAGTGTTTCTGCCCAAAACACTGTTGCCAACAAAAAGATTTCATGGGAATCTACCGAGGTTAAAAATATTGGATTCAATGCTGGAATTTTGAACAATAAATTGAATGTTGAGTTTGACTATTACATAAAGAATACAAACGATATCCTTTTGACGCTTCCAATTCCATTGATTGTTGGTATGAGTCCTGGAGTTCAGAATGCCGGCCGCGTTGAAAACAAGGGATGGGACTTGCAGCTCAATTATAATGATCAAATCGGTAAAGATTTTAAGTTTGGCATCACTGGTGTATTCTCTGACGTAAAGAACAAGGTACTTGATTTGAAAGGAACAGGGCCCTATATTTCAGGGTTTCAAATCACCAAAGAGGGCGAAGAAATAGGTGCCCTGTTTGGGTTGCAGGCAGCCGGGTTGTTCCAGACACAAGAACAAATTACAACCAGTGCCACCCAATATGGTACAGTAAAGCCTGGAGATATCAAATACGTAGACCAGAATAAAGATGGTATAATAAATGCCTCAGATCGTGTAATTATCGGCAGCCGTATCCCAAGAAATACCTATAGTGCCAATTTGTTCTTCGATTACAAAGGGTTCGATGTAACCTTATTCTTTCAGGGAGTTGGTAAGTACAACGGTCTTCAGATACAAGATGCTGCTTGGGCATTTTTTAACGCAGGTAGTGTGCGTGATATTCACCTTGGCCGTTGGAGCCCAACCAAGACGGCTGAAGAGAATGCCAATGCCACTTATCCCCGTTTTTTCATATCCCAAACGAATAATCAGCAGACATCAAGTTACTGGATGGACAATGCCTCTTACATCAAATTGAAAACTGTTTCAATCGGATATTCTTTGTCTCAATCTGTTTTGAGAAAAACGCCTTTTTCTCTTTTCAAGGTATACCTAAGCGGACAAAATGTTTTCTCTTGGGATAAAGTTCCTGGGTATGATCCGGAAGCACCATTGGGAAATCCATTTAACTATCCTCAAGTGTCATCTTTTGTTACAGGGATTCAAATCAGCCTAAAATAATTCATAAAAAAGCAAACACGATGAAAAAAATAAATGTTATTATAGGGTTAGTTTTGGCTATCCTTCTGGTTGGTTGTGATAAAGATTACCTCAACCGTTTTCCTGAAGATCAACCCAATAGTGCAACCTATTTTACTACTGCAGAACAATTGAATTTAGCAGTCAATGGTGCTTATTCTACCTTGTCTTATCAGCAAGATGGTTTCCCATATCAGATGCAACTGGAGGGCACATCCGACGTTGTATGGCAAAGACCCAACACAGATGCACAAGCCATAGGCTTGGGTCAGCATACTTCCAATACCACCATGATCAGAACAATCTGGACGCAATCCTATATTGGTATAGGAAGATGCAATATGCTTCTTGACAATATGTCAAAAGCAAAAGCCGTTACCCCCGCCGCACAATACAGTCGGATTGAAGGTGAAGCAAAATTTCTGAGGGCTTATTATTATGCAAATCTGATTTCCTTATATGGGGATGTACCTTTGGTTGTTAAGTCAATTGCACCTGAAGAATCTTTTTTACCCAGAACTTCAAAAGTGGAAGTGCTGAATTTCATCTTCACTGAATTGGATTCTGCTGCTGCCAAATTACCATTGTCATACACCGGTACAGATATCGGAAGGGCAACAAAGACTTCTGCTTTGGCACTTAAAGCCCGTATCGCACTTTATAACTCCAAATGGGATATAGCTGCTGCAGCTTCAAAAAGTGTAATGGACCTTGGTTACCATTCACTTTATCCAAATTATAGAAACCTGTTCATGTATGCTGGTGAAAATTCAAGAGAGTCAATTTTTGCGTTTGATTATAAGCTTACCATCCGAACAACTGCTACACCGCAAAACAACCAGGCCCGAAATTCAAGTGGTTTTTCTGGTTTGGTGCCTACAAGGGCACTGGGAGACAGTTATGAATGTACTGATGGTATGACCATTGATAAGTCGCCGCTTTACTCTACCGCTGATCCTTTCAAAAACAGGGACCCCAGAATGCGTCAAACCTTGCTGGGAGACAGGGATACCTGGTTTGGTGCCGGGGGAATTACATTTAACATGACCTTTCATCCGGATAGTACTACCTGTACGAGGTATAGTCCAACATTTGCCAAGATTCCGAATTTAGAGGTTACCAATGCGTTCTCATCTTATTCAGGATACATCATGAAGAAATACCTGGATCCTCTGGATATCGCTGTGCCTAATCAGTCAGAGTTGGCATTCATGCTCATACGCTACGCCGAGGTGCTGCTGACTTATGCAGAGGCCAAGATTGAGCTGAACCAGATTGATGCATCTGTTCTTGATGCAATCAATCTGGTTAGGGCACGTGGTTATGGGGTTGCCGCTACACAGACAACACTCTATCCATCTATTAAAACAACCAATCAAACTGAATTGCGCAGCATTGTCAGAAGAGAGCGTAAGATTGAATTGGCTGGAGAGGGTCTTAGATTGTTTGATATCCGGAGGTGGAACATTGCTGAAAAAGTCATGAATGGAATACTCTTTGGTAAGGCAATGAACAAAACCATTTACTATACGCTTCCCATGCCCACTTTAGATGCAAACTCATCGCCTGATTATGCTTCATTCAATTCTTTGGTGAATGTGGCTGGTAATTTCAAGATCATGGATAACCCAAGGGTATTCAAGCCCCATAACTATCTCTGGCCCATTCCTCAGGCAGAGATTGATGTGAACAAGAATCCTGGATTTAAACAAAATACAGGATATTGATAATGTGGGTTTTGATTAATTGAGCTATTTCCAGAGGTCATTGGGTTTATTGATAATCAAATTGGCCTCTGGAAATTTTTTCTCTGCAAGATGTTAGATGAAAACACAAGGGCAATAATCTGATTGGTAGGATTGGATTTTATAACAAATATTTCTGTAAATTATAAGCTATAGTTGGTCTAACAGTTTTGAATATTCAATTGATGAGAGGTTTCTTTATCTTATTATTTCAAGCAATATTTTTTATGGCATCCGCGCAAACAGATACTGTTTGGTGGAAGCTACAGTCTCGTCAGGGTGCAGGACTTTCATTGCGGTTTGTTTCGAATGCTCCTGAAATAATTGTACAATACAAGCCATCTGCTCACATTCCCACAAAAAATACAACTGCAACTGCTGCAAGTGGTGTCGATCTTTATGCCATTGACAGTGATGGGATGTGGCATTGGGCTGCTCCAAATGTCGGGATCTCTGATTCAGGAAATTATATTTTTTCCCAGCTTCGTCCCAACGATAATTTTCACAAGCTGGGCAGGGAGTATCAGCTTTTTTTACCATTGTTCAGTTCAGTCGAGGATCTGCAAATTGGTGTGCCACAGGGGAGTCTTTTAAATCCACTTCCGATTCGTTCAGAAAAGCCCATCGTTGTTTTGGGTTCTTCTATTGTACAAGGACAGGGTGCCACACGTCCAGGTCTTGCCTGGATAAATATTTTGTCTCGTAATCTGGATCGGAATGTGCTCAACCTGGGTTTTGGAGTTAATGGTTTCCTTGAAAAAGGTTTGATTGAACAGATCAGTGATACTGATGCAAGAATCTATATCATTGATGGATTGCTTGATTTGGCCAATGAATCCCTTGATTCAAGTCAACTATCGAGGTCTATTATTGAAACCATAAAGACCATACGAACAAAGCATCCCCAAACACCTATTTTGTGTTCAGAACATGCCGGTTATACTGATGGGTATTTACATCGCAATAGACAAACCTATGCTGATCTTTCTAATAGGGTATTGGCAGCAGCATTGAACCAATTGAAAGGTGAAAATATCAATGGGATATACTTGTTGACCCAAAAGGAAATCAATATTCAAATGGATGAAATGTCGGACGGAGCACATCCTAACGACATTGGCATGATGAAATACGCAGCCGCGTATGAAAAAAAATTACGTGATATATTCCTGGAGCCGGTGGGCAATTTGAAAATGCAGATTCCCATTCGCCAGCGGAGAACACCAGCCGGCTATGATTGGGAAGGTCGACACAGATCCATGCTCGCATTGAACAAGACAGAATCCAATAAAGTATTGTTGATAGGGAATTCCATAACCCATAATTGGGGTGGAAATCCAAATGCCAAAAGCAAAGACTCCTGGGAAAAATATCTTGCCCCATATGAGGTAAGAAATTTTGGATTCGGTGCCGATCGGATTGAAAATGTTCTTTGGAGGATTTATCACGACGAACTGAAAGATATCAGTCCGGAAAAAATATTGATCAATATCGGCACCAATAATTTGAGGGTCAACAGCAATGAAGAAATACTGGAGGGTCTTCGTTTTTTGGTCAAGGTATTGAAAAGTCACCAACCGAAATCGGAGATTACATTACTGGGATTTTATCCAAGAAGAGACTATGAAGATCGTATACTTTTGATGAATAAAGATATTCAAAGAATGACCAGGGCTGAGAAAATTAGATTTGCGGATATCGGCAAAGGACTGTTCCTGAAAACCGGCAAAGTCAATGAAGCATTGTTCACTGACGGATTGCATCCGAATATTGAGGGCTATGAAATTTTGGGAAAACAATTGCAAAAGCTGTTAAAAAATTAATCTATGGGTAGAAAGATTGTTTTTGGGTTGTTCTTTTTGGGTATTAGTTTTTTGCTTTCATTTCAACTCCCTGATAAGGAAGTGAGAAAAATTTATGTTGCTCTTCAGGGCAAGGATTCCAACGATGGTTCCTTTCAGAAACCCTTTGCTACATTTGAGGCGGCACAACAGGCTGTTAGGCTTGTAAAGAAATCAGGTTTCAAGGGTTCCATTGAAGTGATTGTGCAGGGTGGAACTTATTATTTCGCAGAGACAATTGAGTTTACTGCAGAAGATTCAGGTACAAAAGCCTCGCCAATCACATGGAAAGCTGCGGAAGGAGAAAAAGTTATTTTGAGTGGAGGGAAACGAATCAATGGTTCCTGGAAAAAAGGGAATGATGGCATCTGGTTTGTTTCAATCCCTGAGGCAAAGAATTGGCAAAGAAATGAAAAAGAAGCGGAAAAATATTCAAAAAAACCTGATGTACCCCTAAACTTTCGGGAACTTTTTGTGAATGGCAAAAGGGCCATCCGGGCCCGTTATCCCAATGCTCAGTTGGATAATCCTTTTCTTTATGCTGTTGCCAATACAAAAAATGAAGTGCAAATTCCTGTCGGTAAAATAAAAAAAAGCTGGGGTGAGGAATCCGATGCACAGGTCAACCTGGTGCCCCGATGGCGTTTTTTCAATCAATGGAATGATGTAACAGCTGTCGATGTTGAAAAATCACTCATCAAGCTGGGCCCTCGGGAACAGCATGGTGAAATTGATAAAGGAAGTTGGTTTTGGATCGAAGGTGTCAGGGAAGAGCTGGACATGCCTGGTGAGTGGTACCTCGACCATCAGAAGGCCAAATTATTCTACAAGCCATTGGAGGGAAAATCGCCCAATGATTCAGAAATAATTTTCCCTTACCTCAACAGGATATTTTACCTGAAAGGAGATGTGGAAAAGGACATAGCAGTTAAAAATATTCATTTTCAGGGTTTTGATTTCAGTCATACGACCTATACACTGGGGCAGATAGAGGCAAGGGTTCACACCGATTGTGCTGTAATGTTTGAGAATGCTCAGGACTGTAGTTTGACGGACTGCAGTTTCAATAACATTGGCGGGTATGCTTTATGGCTGCATCTGGACAGTCGAAATAATATTTTTGATCATAACACTGTTACAAACTCAGGAGGTGGTGGTGTGCTTTTAACTGGATCCCGCTTGTCTTATATGGATGATACCAAGATCTATACCCCTGGCGAAAAAGCATCAAGTGTATTTCCTATAACGAATCGCATCACCCGTAACACGGTTGAACATTGTGGTAAGGTCAGGTATTATGGTGGTGGGGTTCATATCGACTCAAGACCAGCTTCTATGGCGATGTTGCCTGGTAATTATATCGCCCATAATCATTTTCGGGATCTGTCCCGAAACGGAATTTTTATGTTCAGGAACCAGGGTGGTAATGTTGTTGAGTTCAATGAAATTCATGATTGCATGAAAACCACCATTGATGGTGCTGCTATTCATTTTGCAACCATGAATCGTTTGGCTGCACCCAATTTTATCATGAACAATTATCTTTATGATATCTGGGGATATGAGCAGTTGCCTGAAAGTAAACCCCGCCGAACCCTTGCAAATGGGGTCTTTCTGGATTGGGCCACCAGCCATACTACGGTGGCCAACAATGTGATTTACAATGCGGGAGACAGAGAGATCAAGCCTATCATGGGAAACTGGAATCTTGTTTTAGAAAATAACCTGGCTTCAAAAACAAAAATACTGCCATTTATGCCCCAGGAAGTTGGTCCCAAAGGATCTGCCTCACATTGTATCTATCCTGAACAACTAAGAAATATCGGTGCAGTGATCACATCATCTGACAAGCGACTGATCCGCTATGATGGCAAGTGGCAACCCAAAAGAATTGCGGGATTGAGAAACCTTTTCAATTATGACTGTCAGCAGGCTGCTTCTGATCAAGCCGCTTCATGCACCTATCAACTGGAGATCAGTGAACCAGGATTGTACAAAGTATGCATCATGTACTTTCCTGACGAAAAGGCGGCGTCTAATGCAACAATAACCATTGTACATGCCAAGGGAACTGAAAAGATGAATTGGAATTTCCGCAAGGGAGATAACCTTGGATTTTCTACCAGCTTAGGTGAATTTTATTTTGAAAAAGGAAAGCCAGCAACTTTCACCATTTCAAATGAAAATGCAGACGGACATATCATTGCCGATGGTGTTGGTATCATCAAACAAAAATAGCCAACTGAAAAAAAATAAATGGGACTATTGAACAATAACAATTTGAGGTGGAAGATGGCAGCATTGCTTTGCTTTGCTTCCGCGTTGAATTATATCGACCGAAATACACTGGCCATCTTAGCACCAACCATCCAAAAAGAATTGCATTGGACGGATGTTGATTACGCAAACATTACTGCCTTGTTTGTTTTCAGTTACACCGTTATGTATGCTATTAGCGGACGCATCATTGACCGGATTGGTACGCGTAAGGGATTCGCTTATTCTGTAGGAAGTTGGTCTTTGGTAAGTGTTTTACACGCTTTTGCCAATTCTGTAGGTCAATTTTCCATTGCCCGATTTTTTTTGGGGATTACCGAATCAGCCAATTTTCCAGCAGGTGTCAAGTCGGTTACCGAATGGTTTCCAATGAAAGAGCGTGCATTGGCCGTGGGTATTTTTAGTGCAGGTTCAGCAATAGGCGCAACGCTTGCTGTTCCTTTGGTGACATTTATCGCCATTGCGTGGGGTTGGCGGATGGCCTTTGTTATTACCGGAGCATTGGGGTTTATTTGGCTGTTGTTGTGGCTGCGGTATTACTATTTACCTGAGCACAATACCCGAATATCTGATGAGGAGAGAGCGCTCATTCTAAATGAAGAGAAAGGTAAAATTGATCAAATACATTCAACTGCTGTTGGCATAAAATGGATTCTGATGCAAAAGGAAAGTTGGGGATGTTTTGCCGGTAGAATTTTTATCGATCCAGTTGTTTATTTTTTCATTTTTTGGATTCCAAAATACCTGCATGATGTTCAGGGGCTTTCATTGGCTGAAATTGGCGTTACTGCTTGGTTGCCCTATGCAGCGATGGGAATAGGAACCATCTTGGGTGGTTATTTTCCCAAATTCCTGATTGAAAGAAAAAACTGGAGTTTAAATAAGGCAAGGAAAACCATCATGTTGATCGCTTCTCTGGCAATCCCAGTTTTTTGTTTTGCGCTCACCTTAAAGGTCAGTCCTATTGCTGCCGTTCTTTTTATGTCGGGTATCATGTTGTCTCATGGGCTTTGGTCAAATATTACCTTGCCCACTGAGGTGTTTTCAAAAAAAATACAGGCTACAGTAACCGGAATTGGCGGAACCCTGGGAGGCATAATGAGTGTAATCACCCAAAAGTTGATTGGCATCACGGTTGGCAGTCATTCCTATTTGCCAATATTCATTTTTATTGGTTCTGCTTATTTGGTGGCCTTCATCTTGGTTCAGGTATTGATTGGTAAAATAGGGAAGATTCAAGAATTGCAAACACAATAATTTTCAGAACGAATTCTGTATGAGAACAGTTAAACACAAGTATGATTTTGTAGTAGTAGGTGCGGGGCTGGCAGGAATCGCTGCCGCTGTTACTGCAGCGCGAAAAGGAATTAAGACGGCATTGGTTCAAGACAGGCCGGTTTTGGGGGGCAATGCGAGTACAGAAATTCGAGTTCCTCCAGTAGGTGCCACGCAATGCAATTTTGCCTATTCCAGAGAGACGGGAATAATTGAAGAGTTATTTTTAAATAACTTATTGCGCAACCCAACATGGTCTTCACAGGGCTGGAATATAGAATTGGAGAATCTGGTGCGCAACGAGCCCAATATTGATCTTTATTTGAATACAGCAGTATGTGATGTGGCCACCAAGGATGAGCCTGGCAAATCCGCCATCAATGATCAGGTTGAAATTGTTTTCGTCAAAGCTTATTGTGCTATGGCTGAAACCTGGTTTATTTTTAACGCTGATTATTTTGCGGATTGTTCTGGCGATGGTATTGTTGGCATTCAGGCGGGTGCTACTTTTCGCTTTGGAGTTGAATCCTTCTCAGAGTTCAATGAGCCCATGTGCCCTGAGGTGTCCAATAAGGAAACAATGGGCATGAGCCTGCAGCTTCGTGCAAGGGATACGGGAAGGTCTATCCCATTTGTAAGGCCCAATTGGGTTGATCTGGAACTTCATTTGGAAGATTTTGGTCCATATCGTCCGGTTAATGAGCATTTTTTCCCTGATACTGGCGGCTTCTGGTGGTTGGAATGGGGAGGAGAGCTTGATACCGTCCATGACACACTCAAAATAAAAGATGAGGTGCAGCGCATCACCCTGGCAGTTTGGGATTACCTGAAAAACAGGTCACCTCTTTCAGCAAGACTTGCCACGTATGAACTGGATTGGATGGGTGCTGTGCCAGGCAAGCGGGAGTCCCGCCGTTTTGAGGGTGACCACATTCTTACGATGGGTGATATTGACCAGCAGGTTGATTTTGATGATGCCATTGCATATGGCGGTTGGGGCTTTGATCATCATCCACCAGGGGGATTTCATGATAAGGAAACTCCAAGTACACACCAATATCTCCGGGGTCCGCACAATGTGCCGCTGAGGTCACTTTACTCCCGTAATGTAAACAACCTATTTTTTGCAGGGAGAAACATCAGCGCATCCCATTATGCGCTTTCAAGTACAAGGGTTATGCTTACCTGTGCCCAGCTCGGAGAAGCTGTAGGCATGGCAGCTGCACATGCATGTGCAGCTGGCTGTAAACCACGGGATCTTTCCTCCGGGGAAAGGCTCAGTGCAATCCAGCATGACCTGATAAAGGCGGACCATCATATCCATAATTTTGTCACAGCACTTCCGTTTGATATTGCCCCAAAAGCAAAAACAATTGCATCCTCTGTTTTTTCCGACCATGATCCGGTGGAGAGTTGGGGTACGGAACCCCTTATAGAATCACGCATGCAAATGCTTTCCATTGCAACTGATCATATCACCCATGTTCAAGTTTTATTGGATGCATCTGGAGCTACTGAACTCTGCTATTCCTTTATGCAGGGTCCTTCAAATTCATCCACTTATCCAGAAAGGGAAATTATTGCTGGAAAAATAGAAATATTCCCTGGCGAAAAACAATGGGTAACGCTACCCATTGCCTGCAGTATTGCACAGCCGGGATGGCATTTTCTTGTAATGGAAGAAAATGCATTGATAAGGCTTCATGTAATTGAGTCTCCACCTGGCCAACTGAGATATTACCCTCGGCCGGAAGATCCCATTCGTCCCAATCCTCATTCACAATGGACCTTGCGTACTTTGGCAATTGGCCAGAAAAGAGCTGCAGATGCAGATGGGGCAAGTGTTTCAGCACCTTTATGGAATGAACATGCCTATGCTTTTCAAAACATCAGTTGCTTTCTTGGGTTTTCTTTTGCCTGCCGCGTCTTTCCATTACAGCCAATTTATGAACCAGCGATGGTTGTTAACCAGCACTCTCGTCCGACAAATCTTCCTAATCTATGGGTCTCCTCAAAAACTTCTTTTGAAAGGCCAGAGTGGATAGAATTGTTGTGGGATAAGCCTAGGGATATTTGCGGTATCCAGATTCTATTTGATTCCTCCTTACAGTTTCATTTTGGACAAAGCTGGCAGGGCTATGCCGAAAATGCAATCTCAACAATTGTAAAGAAATATGCTATTCTTGCAACCTTGGCAGATGGTCAGGAAGTGGTCGTTGTGAATGCGGATAACAATCATCAACGCAATTGTTCTCATTCACTTGATCTCAGCAATGTGCTGAGCATTAAGTTGGAGTGCAGTGCAACCCATGGGGTAGACCGGGTACAAATTTATGCTGTGAGGGTTTTTGAAAAAAATTGATAGATAACCATTCATCTCAACCACGGATAATGAAAACATATTTACTGTATGGACCTAAAGATATAAGGTTGGCAGAAAAGCCAGCTCCCAACCCTGAGGCAGGACAGGTTTTGGTAGAAATCAAATTCACTGGTATTTGTGGATCGGATCTCCATTATTTTAACCATGGTTTTTGCGGACGGTTTGTTCCGAAACGCCCATTTGCACTGGGCCATGAGTTCTCCGGCATAGTTCGAGAGGTAGGGTCAAATGTTCAAAGCCTCAGCATAGGTGATGAAATTGCAGTAGATCCTTCCATGCCTTGTGGATCATGCAATCATTGTCGGAGCGGTCATTATAACCTCTGCCTGAACATGAAATTTTTTGGCTCTGCCAGCTGTGATCCTCACATTGATGGATCCATGGGCGAGTTTGTTGCTGTGCCCTCATCCAACTGTTATGTATTGCCCAAAGGAATTGATTTGGCGCAGGCATCTTTGCTTGAGCCGCTGAGTGTGGCCATGCATGCAGTGAGGCAGGTAGGTAATATCTCAGGAAAGTCGGTGCTGATAACAGGAGGAGGCCCTATCGGCCAGTTGATTCTAAGGGTGGCCAGGGCATTTGGTGCATACAGGGTCACCATGAGTGATGTAAATGCATTTGCCAGGGATTTCGCTCTGGCCAGTGGGGCCAATGCTGCTATCAATCCTGTTGATGAGAACGCTTGGCAAGCGAATGGGCACTATGATGTGGTTATTGAAGCTTCTGGAGTTCCATCTGCCCTTTCCAATGGGTTGGAAGTAGTGCGGAGGGGTGGTACAGTTGTTTTGGTGGGTACCTTACCTGAGCTTTTCAGCTTGCCTGGTAATTTAATCATGAGCAAAGAATTGAAATTATTTGGTTCGTTTCGTTTTGCTCATGTGTTTCAGGATGCTATCAACATGGTAGCAGCAGGGCAAATTAACCTTGATGGAATTGTTACAGATATTTATGGTTTTGATGATGTTCCTATTGCCATGGAGAAAGCTTTGGCAAAAGATCATGTAATGAAAGTACAAATTGCAGTATGAAGTACAACCAATTGGGAAAAACCGGGTATGAAATTTCTGCGATTAGTTTCGGCGCATCATCACTGGGAGGCGTTTTTCATGAAATAGATGAGCACAAGGCCATAGAAGCAGTCCATGTTGCGCTTGAACTTGGCATCAATTATTTTGATGTTGCTCCTGCTTATGGCGGTACAAAGGCAGAAATGGTTTTGGGTCAGGCATTGAATGGTATTCCAAGAGGAAGTTATTATTTGTCTACAAAAGTTGGTAAGAATACATCACCAGATGGTTATGGTGTAGATAGTTTTGACTACAGCGGTGATGGAATTAGAAAATCCTTGGATGAAAGTGCCAAACGCATCGGAGTTGATCATTTTGATATCGTTCATCTGCATGATATTGAATACAACAACCGAGTGAATACTGAATGGGCGCTCAATGAGGGCATGAAAACATTGTTTGCGCTTAAACAAGAGGGACGTATTGGAGCTGTTGGTATTGGAATGTACCCTGTGGATCTCTGGGAAAGGGTTCTTCAGGAGGGACTGATTGATGTAGGACTTTCACATAATCTCTGCTGCTTAAACGATACACGATTGCTTCCCTTGCTGGAACTCGCTAAATCAAAAGGGATCGGACTCATCAACGCTTCTCCTTTTGCTTCAGGATTACTTACTTCCCGAGGTGCACCGGGATGGCACCCTGCAACACCACCGCAGAGGAGCATTTTTGAAAAAGCTGCAACATATTGCTTAGCGCAAGGGGTAGAAATTGAAAAATTGGCAATCCAGTTTTCATCTCAGCATCCTGATCTTATCACAACCATGTTCAGTAGCTCAAATCCAGAAACGGTAAGGCGAAATATTGACTGGAGTTCAATGCCAATCGATGAAATATTATTGAGGGCTGTTTTGAATATACTGGCACCTGTATCAAATCAAAATTGGAATTATTAACAATGAGAATTGATAGTCATCAGCATTTCTGGCAGCACAATACAACCGATTACGTGTGGATGTCGGAAGAGCACAATAGCTTAAAACGGAATTTTCTTCCGGAACATCTGCTTCCTTTGCTTGATGCTTGTAAGATTGATGGTACGATCGCTGTCCAGGCCAGACAAATGATGAAAGAAACAGATTTTCTTCTTGAACTGGCCGCAAATCATTCAATCATCAAGGGGGTTGTTGGCTGGGTTCCACTTTGTGATGGTTCCGTGGAGGGTTATTTGGACAAATATGCCAGTCATGAAAAAATAGTTGGCTTTCGACATGTATTGCATGATGAACCAGATGATAATTTCATGCTTCGACAGGATTTTAATGCGGGTATCAGGGCATTGGGACGATACCCGTTATGTTATGATTTACTGATTTTTGAAAAACACCTTCCACAGACCATTCAATTTGCAGATATGCATCCGGGGTTATCCATGGTGGTTGACCATATTGCAAAACCAGTTATCAGGAGAAATCAGTTTGACCATGCCTGGGCTGCAAACATCAGGCAGCTCGCAAAGAGAGAGCATGTTTGTTGTAAATTGTCGGGTATGGTAACCGAGGTTAGGGATGGTGCATGGGACGAACAACTGCTAAAGCCATACTTTGATGTTGTGCTGGAAGCTTTCGGCCCTTATAGATTGATGTTTGGATCGGATTGGCCAGTTTGCACCCTGCAAAGCAGCTATGAAAAATGGGTTGATGCCGTAACATCACTCCTATCACCACTAACAACCTCTGAGCAGACTGCTATCATGGGGGCAAATGCAGCGCGGGTTTACCTCAGTTGATGAAAGGGTAATATTCATTTTTTCATACTTTGTTATTATAAAAGCAATCACTAAAAATTATTTAACGATGGAAACAATTGGTAATCAAAAAAAGGAAAGTACCCCAAGAAGAATAGGGATGGTTATCAAGCTTCGGTCAGAGTGTTTGGATCAATACCTCGCCTTGCACGCTGATTCCAACGCTGGCGTAAGAGATTTATTGGCAAAGTATCACATGAAAAATTTTAGTATTTTTCTTCATCAAATTGGAGATGAATGGTTCGAGTTTGGCTATTATGAGTATGATGGGACAGATTTTGTGGCCGACATGGCAGCTTTAGAAAAAGAGCCACGCAACCAGTATTGGCTTGAAATCTGCAATCCCATGCAAATTCCTTTGGAAGGTGAATCGGGATGGGCGACCATGAAGCAGGTATATTTCAATAAAGGCTAATTCTTGTAAAAATCAATTGCCTTTTAATTGTTAACATGAATACATTTGTATCATGATCAATCTCAGAAAAGTATTTTTTTTAACCATGATGCTTGCATGCTGTTCAAATGCAGTTTTTTGTCAGGCTGTCATTAGCCCCTTGGAAATAACCTACAAGCAAGTGGATACAGTGCAGCTGGGCCTGAAGATATTTTATCCTCCTGGTCACAAAAAAGGGGAACATCATCCAACCATGGTCTTCTTTTTTGGCGGTGGTTGGAACGGCGGTTCGGTATCACAATTTGAGCCCCATGCTCTGCACTTTGCGGCAAAAAAAATGATCACTGTGCTGGTGGATTACCGGGTAAAGACCAAGCACAATACCAGTCCTTTTGAATGTGTTAAGGATGCAAAATCAGCCATTCGGTATCTGCGTCAACATGCAGAAGCTTTAGGTATTGACGCAAACAGGATTGTCGCTTCCGGTGGTTCTGCTGGCGGGCATTTGGCTGCGGCATGTTTTACCAATGAATCCCTCAATGAATCAACTGACAATCTTGCCATAAGTGCAAAACCCAATGCTTTGGTGCTTTTTAATCCGGTTATCGACAATGGCAAAGATGGGTATGGTTTTGAAAGGATTGGTGAAGCATATGTTACATTTTCACCCATCCATAATGTGAAGAAGGGATTTCCTCCAACCATTTTTTTCCTTGGAACGAATGATAAACTCATACCAGTGAGTACTGCCCAAAATTTCAAGCAAAAAATAGAGGGCGTTGGCAGCAGGTGCGATTTGTTTTTGTTTGATAATCAGCCACATGGTTTTTTTAACAAAGAGCCATTTTTGTCTGAAACGATTGCCAAGACCGATTCATTTCTTATATCGCTCACTTATGTTAAGTAGTGCGAGAGATGCACTATAAAATGCATGTGGGGCAAGCGTTTGCATTAATCTTGTAATTTCATCTATGAAGAATATATTCATTATTTGTCTTTTCTGCTTTTCTTTCAGCAGTCTTTTCGCCCAAACCGTTGTTGTTGTCGAGCAAGGACAAAAAATTTCGATCAGGGGGCTTTCTATGCCAACTTCATCCGTTGTTTGGGCAAGTGGCAGCAACGGCATGGTGGCCAAGTCAGTGGATGGGGGCAATAGTTTCCGGTGGATGAGGGTTGAAGGCTATGCCAAGCGTGATTTTCGGGACATTGAGGCATTTGATAGTTCAATTGCCATCCTCATGGCCGTCGATACCCCAGCCATTATTTTGAAGACAACTGATGGAGGGAAAACCTGGAGAAAAGTATTTGAAGATGCCAGGCCAGGCATGTTCCTGGATGCGATGGATTTTTCAGGCAACAATGGCGTTGTCATAGGGGATCCCATCAACGGGAAAGCCTTTATGGCAGTAAGCAACGATAAAGGGGATAGCTGGGTGCCTAAAGAAACCCTCGATATTATGAAGGATGGGGAAGCTTTTTTTGCTTCCAGCGGTTCCAACATCAAACTTTTGGGCCTCAAGCGGGGTCGTAAAACTTTGTTTGTTTCTGGAGGTATTCAATCCAGGTTCTTTTACAAAGGGAAAGCCATCAACCTGCCTTTG
>Ga0209107_10000162_pt1:0-7500 | contig 39139 bp, 51 predicted proteins | sample LakErihyJuly2011_2_FD_187460 | JGI IMG/M metagenome (GOLD analysis project Ga0209107, IMG submission 187460) | Freshwater microbial communities from dead zone in Lake Erie, Canada - CCB hypolimnion July 2011 (SPAdes) (version 2) | ecosystem: Environmental > Aquatic > Freshwater > Lentic...
AGTACGAGAGGACCGAGAAGGACATACCTCTGGTGTACCAGTTATCGTGCCAACGGTAAACGCTGGGTAGCTATGTATGGAGTGGATAACCGCTGAAAGCATCTAAGTGGGAAGCCCACCTCAAGATAAGTATTCTCATCACGTAAGTGAGTAAGGTCACGGTAAGACTAACCGTTTGATAGGCATTAAGTGTAAGTACAGTAATGTATGTGCTGAGATGTCCTAATAGACCGAGGACTTGAATTTTTAAAATCTTTAAGGTATAAAAAATATCTTAAAGATTTTTTGCTTTGGTGTTTTTAGTGTACTGAGCGGAACCACACTGATCCATCTCGAACTCAGTTGTGAAACGTTATAAATCGACGACAATACTTGGGGGGGGACCTCCTGGGAAGATAGTTCAATGCCAAAGTTTTAAAAAAGACAATAATAGTAAGAGAATTTCATAGGAGTTAGTTTAGGTAATTTTTAATGAAGGTAAAAAATTATTCTTAAAAAATATTTTAAGTTTTATATATAATATTAAGTATAATACTAGTCATTAACATTATTTTCTGTATTTAATTTTTTAACATTTCTAGAGGATTATCAGTTATGGATACTCGTTTACTAGTAATTGCTGCGCCTGTTTTAGTAGCAGCATCATGGGCTTTATTTAATATTGGTCGTTTAGCAATTCAACAAATTCAACGTTTATCACGTTAGAAAATAATTACAAGGCTAGAAAAACCAAAAATAGTCTTGTAATTATTTTTTAAAAATATTTGCAAATTTTTTTAATTTAATTAGCTATAACGGATTTTGAAATAATTTTAATTATATTGAATTATTAATAGCTTTTTAAAAGCTACCATTAACAAATCTAGACAAATTAAATTCTATTTTGTACAATAAATTTAAATTAAAAAACTATCTTAAATAAAAGATAAAAAAGTTATGGCTGTACCTAAAAAACGGACATCAAAAGCAAAAAAAAATAGTCGTAAGGCTAATTGGAAAAGAAAAGCAGCAAAATCTGCCCAAAAATCTTTATCATTAGCTAAATCAATATTACGAGGTAAAACTACAAGTTTTGTATATCGTCTCTACGTTGATGAATAAATTTGAAATTTTCTTAGTATAAATTTAAATATATTAAGAAAATTTCAAATTTATTTAAAGTTAACGATAAATAAATTTTAATTTCTAGCTCTCAAGTGAAACTTAATTTGTCATTTAAAATGTATCTATAAAAATATTAATAAAGTAAGATTAGCGGATGTGGCGAAATTGGTAGACGCGCTAGATTTAGGTCCTAGTAACTTTTGTTTTGAGAGTTCGAGTCTCTCTATCCGCATTTTAAAACTTCTTTCATTAACTTCTTAAATATTTGTTATATGGTTCTTCCCTTTACTCTCCAACAATTACGTATTTTTAAAGCTATTGCTTCCGAAAAAAGTTTTACTCAAGCTGCTGAAATTTTATTTGTTTCGCAACCCTCACTAAGTAAACAAATTAAAACTTTAGAAACTAGTTTAGGAATTTTATTGTTAAATCGAACTGGTAATAAAATATCTTTAACTGAAGCAGGTAATGTTTTTCTTCAATATTCAGAACGAATACTTGCTTTATGTGAAGAAAGTTGTCGCGCCTTAAATGATTTAAAAGATGGTGAACGAGGGAATTTAAAAGTTGGGGCAAGTCAAACTATTGGAGCATATTTAATGCCCCGTGTTTTAACTTTATTTGCTCAAAGTTACCCACAAATTACTTTAAATATTGATATTGATTCAACGAGAATTATTGCAAAAAAAGTTGCGGATCGAATTATTGATATTGCCATTGTGGGAGGTGATATTCCTACTGGTTTAAAAAAAAATTTAGAAATTGAGGATTTTGTCGAAGACGAGCTCATTTTAATAATTCCTAAGTCACACCCATTTGCAAGAAAGAAAAAAAAAAAAATTAGTCGAGAAGATCTTTATCATTTAAATTTTATAACATTAAATTCGAATTCTACAATCCATAAATTTATTGATAATATTTTGATTCAAAATAATATTCAAACGAAACAGTTTAATGTAGTTATGGAACTAAATTCTATTGAAGCTATAAAGACTGCCGTTAGTCTTGGCTTAGGGGCGGCTTTTGTATCATCATCAGCAATAGAAAAGGAAATTGAATTAAAGACGGTTGAAATTATAACAATCGAGAACATTAAAATAACTCGAACATTATCAATTATTACAAATACAGATTCTCATCGATCTAAAGCTTTTGACTTCTTTTATAATGAATTATGGTTACTTAAAAATTTATAAATTTATCCAGTTCTAATTTAAGTTGACTAAAATAAAATTTATTTTGTAATATTATTTTATAAAAAGAGAAACTCTTCTAAATTATGAAATACGCAATTGTAGAAATTAGTGGAAGACAATTTTGGATTGAAACAGGAAAATATTATGATCTAAACCGTATTCCGACAGAACTTGGAAAAGAGATTACATTAAATAGGGTTTTACTGGTTAATAATGACGGAGAGCTTTTAATCGGAAAACCTTATTTAGAAAGTGTAAAAGTTAAAGGAAAGATTTTAGAACATTTACGTAGTCGTAAAACTATTGTATATAAGATGCGTCCTAAGAAAAAAACTCGTAAGAAACAAGGTCATCGCCAGGATTTAACTAGAGTTCTTATTGAAGAAATAAATATTAACTAATAATTAAGGAATATAGATATGGCACATAAAAAAGGTGCAGGTAGTACCAAAAATGGTCGTGATTCGAATGCAAAACGCTTAGGTGTTAAAAGATTTGGCGGTGAAAAAGTAACAGCTGGGAGTATTTTAATCCGTCAAAGAGGAATGAAATTTAAACCTGGTTCTAACGTTGGATATGGAAAAGATTTCACTCTATTTGCATTAGTTGATGGGACTGTAAAATTTGATTATAAAGATGCTCAACATAAACGAGTAAATATTGTTATTTAGTCGAACTTTATAAATCCTTCAAAATGCTAAAAAATCCATTTATTAAAGATTCAGTCACAAATAAGTATCAGACATTAATTAATCAAATTAATGCTCTAGAAAATAGCTTAAAATCGTTAACTGATACCGAGCTAAGAAATAAAACATTTCAATTAAAAAAACAATATCAACAAGAACAAGATTTAGACGCACTAATTGCCCAATCTTTTGCAATTACACGAGAAGCAAGTTTACGAACTTTAGGTCTTCGTCATTTTGATGTTCAGTTACTTGGAGGCTTAGTTTTAAATAGTGGAAAAATTAGTGAAATGCGAACTGGTGAAGGAAAAACATTAGTTGCAACTTTACCAGCTTATTTAAATGCTTTAACAAATAAAGGTGTTCATATTGTTACGGTAAATGATTATTTAGCCAGCCGTGACCAAGTCTCAATGGGACAAATCTATCGATTCTTAGGCCTAGACACAGGTTTAATTCAAGAAGATATGGCCTTTTTAGAACGACAAGAAAATTATAAAGCTGACATTACCTATGTAACAAATAATGAATTAGCTTTTGATTATTTGCGTGATAATATGGCATCCAATTTGAATCAAGTTGTTTTACCACCTTTTAATTATTGTATTGTAGATGAAGTTGATTCTATCTTTATTGATGAAGCACAAGTTCCATTAATAATTTCTCAAGCGGTGGAAACTTGTATTGATAAATATATTGTTGCAGCGGAAGTTGCTGAATATTTGGAGGTTAATGTTCATTTTAAAGTAGATGAAAAAAATAGAAATATTATTTTAACTGAACAAGGAACAGCTCAAATTGAAAAAATCTTACAAGTCGAAGATTTGTATAACCCTAATGATCCTTGGATTCCTTATCTATTAAGTGCTATTAAAGCAACTGCTTTATTCTTCCGAAACGTCCATTATATTGTTCAAAACAATCAAATTATAATTGTTGATGAATTTACAGGTCGAATTATGCCGGATAGAAGATGGAATGAAGGTTTACATCAAGCTGTTGAGGCGAAAGAAGGAGTTCCGATTAGGCAAAATACAGAAACAGCGGCATCTATAACGTATCAAAATTTTTTCTTATTGTATCCTAAATTGTCCGGTATGACTGGAACCGCTAAAACATCCGAGGTAGAATTTGAAAAGATTTATAACTTACCAGTAGAAGAGATACCGACAGCCCGACCAAATCTTCGTAAAGACTTGCCTGACTTTGTTTATAAAGATAGTTTAACAAAATGGACTGCGATTGCACGAGAATGTAAATCTATTTCAAAAACAAAACAGCCAATTTTAATTGGCACAACAACAGTTGAAAATTCGGAAATGTTAGCAGATTTATTAAAAGAATATCAACTATTATATAGATTGTTAAATGCAAAACCAGAAAATGTAAAACGAGAATCAGAGATTGTCGCACAAGCTGGGGAAATTGGAAGTATTACAATTGCGACAAATATGGCAGGTCGAGGAACAGATATTATTTTAGGTGGAAACATTACATTTAAAGTTCGAAAGCAACTTTATAATATTTTAGTTTCTTATAAAAACCAAAGTAATTCAACAAAATTAAACAAGATTTTTCCTTTAGCAAAGGATAGTAATTTTACTTCACAAAAATTTTTAAGTGTTTTAAATACATTACTTAATGATTCCAAATTTTTAAGTTTATCATCAACTGGAATTTTAAAGTTCTTAAATGAAATTGATCAAATTCGAATTCCTAAAATCCCCTATCAATGTTCAATTAAATTTTTATTAAATGAACTAATAAAATTTGAGAAAAAAAATCACAGTATTAACAATAAAATTGTTAAAAACTTAGGCGGACTTTACATTATTGGAACCGAACGAAATAATTCTCGTCGAATAGATAATCAATTACGTGGTAGATGTGGACGCCAAGGCGATCCAGGAACTTCTAGATTTTTTTTAAGTTTAGAGGATTCGTTATTCCGAAATTTTGGAAGTTCGAAACTTCAAAACTTCATGCAAAATCAACTTTTGGATGATCTCCCATTGGAATCAAATCTACTGACTAAAAGTTTAGATGCTGCTCAGAAACGAGTCGAAGAAAGAGATTATGATGGAAGAAAATACTTATTTGACTACGATGATATATTAAATAAACAACGGAACATTGTATATTATGAGCGAAAAAAACTTTTAGAAAGTCAATCTCTTCGAGAAACAATTTTAGCTTATGGTGAACAAGTTATTAAAGATATTATAAATTTATTGAAAGATCCGAAGTTTACAAAAAATAGTTCTCTAATTGAAGAACTTTTTAAAACAAGGTTAGTAAGTTTAAATGAGGATTTAAATAACATAGATCCATTTGAATTAAAAACTTATTTATTTCAAGAATTTTGGTTATCCTATGAATCTAAAGTCTTAGAATTTGAAATATGTCAAATTGGTTTAATTAGATCGTTTGAACGCACAATTATTCTTTATTATACAGATATTGCTTGGAAAGAACATTTACAAAAAATTGCATTATTACGTGATGCGGTAGGATGGAGAAGTTATGGGCAACGCAATCCATTGTTTGAATTTAAAGAAGAAGCCTATAATTTATTCCAAAATCGAAATATAACGATCAGACATTTATTAATTCGTGATTTTTTACATTCCTTTATACTATAAATGTTCAATTCGTTTTTTATTAAAAAAAATAAATATATTTATGACAAAACGTACTCTATCAAATAAAACCCGTTCGTCTATTTTAAAAGTATCGGGATTTCGTGCTCGTATGTCGACAGCTCAAGGGAGAAAAATAATCCGAAACCGAAGACAAAAAGGTCGAAAGAAATTAGCAATTTCACGTTAATTAAATAAATTATTAGAGTGAATCAGTTTTGTTTCCTCTAATAATAAACAATTTTTTTATGTAAAATTAATATAATAGTACTTTATTAAATAGAATTTTGATAGAACGATTTTATGAAATTTACTGATGAATTAACGCTTTTATTAAAAGCTAGGTACCCCATAATTTACATTAATACGATTGAAGAGGACCGAGTAGAGTATATTATCCGGAAATATATTAAAACCAGTTTAAATAGAAGTATTTATAGTTGGGATTTTATTGATGGATATACAAATAACCCCAATAATGAAGGATTTGCAAAGAGAAATCCAGTACAAGCACTTGAACTTGTAGAGCGGTTAACCGCTCAAACTCCTGCTTTATTTTTATTAAAAGATTTTAATAGATTTTTAACAGATGTTTCAATTTCAAGAAAATTAAAAAATATAAGTCGAATTCTAAAACTTCAACCAAAAACAATTATTATTATTGGATCAGAATTCAATATTCCAAAAGAATTATCTGATTTAATTACAATTTTACAATTTCAATTACCTGTTGAAAGTGAAATTAATTATGAATTAAAACGGTTAATTGAATCATTAAATATTCAAATTGATCAACAAATTTTAGAAAGTTTAACACGAGCATGCCAAGGTTTATCTCTTGAACGTATTAGACGTGTTTTATCAAAAATCATTGCGACTTATAAAACAATTGATGAAAATAGTATTAAACTATTATTAAATGAAAAAAAACAGATTATTAGTCAAACAGAAATTTTAGAATATTGGTCAGTGGATGAAACGATTTCTAAAATTGGTGGAGTTGATAATTTAAAAAATTGGTTAAAGAAACGAAAAACTTCTTTTGGCATTCAAGCATCCAATTATGGATTGCCAACCCCACGCGGGTTATTATTGGTTGGAATTCAAGGAACTGGAAAATCTTTAACTGCTAAAGCTATTGCTAATGAATGGCAATTGCCTTTATTAAAACTAGATGTTGGGAAACTTTTTGGAGGAATTGTCGGTGAATCCGAATCTCGTCTTCGCCAAATGATTCAAGTAGCAGAAACAATTTCACCTTGTATTTTATGGATTGATGAAATTGATAAAGCTTTTAGTAATAATAATAATACAGGAGATAGTGGTACTAGTAATCGTGTATTAGCAACATTTATAAGTTGGTTATCAGAAAAAACAAAGCCAGTTTTTGTAGTTGCAACAGCAAATAATATAGATCTTTTACCATTAGAAATTATTCGAAAAGGTCGATTCGATGAAATTTTTTTCTTGGATTTACCACAAAAACAAGAACGAGAACAAATTTTTAAAATTCATATTCAAGAATTTCGTCCGAATCGTTGGGAATTATTTGATTATTCAAAGTTAGCACAACTTTCGGAAGCTTTCTCAGGCGCGGAAATTCGTCAAAGTATTATTGAAGCTATGTATCATGCCTTTTATGAAAAAAGAGAATTTACAACTGAAGATATTTGCTTATCATTAACACAATTAATACCTCTATCAAAGTTAGATAATAATCAGACATTAAAGCTAAAAAATTGGGCAGTCTCTGGGCGAATTCGTCTTGCTTCTTCAAAATCTATTTCTTTAAATTAATATTCTTATGAAATTAAATCTTTTTAAATCAATAGCTGATTTGAGATTTGCTATCTTTATTTTATTGATAATTGC
>Ga0209107_10000162_pt1:12500-39139 | contig 39139 bp, 51 predicted proteins | sample LakErihyJuly2011_2_FD_187460 | JGI IMG/M metagenome (GOLD analysis project Ga0209107, IMG submission 187460) | Freshwater microbial communities from dead zone in Lake Erie, Canada - CCB hypolimnion July 2011 (SPAdes) (version 2) | ecosystem: Environmental > Aquatic > Freshwater >...
TAATTTTTGACCGTTCCTTCCAATTTTGATTTATCGAATGTTAAATGAGTCGGAGGATCAATAAAATTTATTGTTTTTAAATTATTTTCAATTACGTTTTTTGATGTTGATTTTGTTTTTACACCAATAATATCATTAATTTGGCATTGGAAACTTGGGATATCGACAACCTTATTATTTACAGTAATATGTCCATGATTCACTAGTTGACGAGCAGCTGCAATTGTTGGGGCAAAGCCTAAGGAAAAACAAATTGTATCTAATCTCATTTCTAACAATTGTAATAAGATTAAACCAGTTACACCATTCCGTCGACGGGCTTCTTTAATATAGTGGTATAATTGACTTTCACTTATCCCATAATTAAATTTTAGTTTTTGCTTTTCTTCTAAGCGTATACCATATTCCGTTGTCTTTTTTTTCCCCTCACCCAAAGTTTTTCCATGTTGACCAGGTCTAGCAGTTTTTTTTGATGTTTTTTGAGTTAATCCTGGTAATTTCCCTAATCTTCTTGTAATGCGTAATTTTGGTCCTCTATAACGTGACATAAAATAGTATATCTATATTTTATATATTTGATTTTTCTTACTTTTTATTTTTAAATGTTTGAAGTAGGGCGAGTGACCGGACTTGAACCGGCGAATGATGGAATCACAACCCACTGCCTTAACCACTTGGCTACACCCGCCAAACTATTTACCAACTACACTATACCAAGTTATATTAACTTACGTCTAGGTAATTAACAAAATAGTATATTTTTAAAATTTTTAATATGAAAGAAACAAAGAAATTTTTTTTAAACGGGGAAGAGTTTTTTAGCGATAAAGTTATTAATTTGTTAAATATAATCGAGTATTTTAATTACAATTCTTTTCTTTTAGTTCTAGAGTATAACCATTTTATTTGCCCGAAAGAGAATTGGAAGACAATTTTTATTAATGATAAAGACAAAATTGAAATAGTTACTATTGTTGGGGGGGGTTAAAAAAGTATAGTATTTGACATAATAAAAATTCTTATTTTAAATACTATCAAATAATTATATGAAAAAATCGTCAAGATTCAAAAAATTAGTACAAATAAATAAGATTGTTTATAATCTTATTTATTTAATTATGTCTAAAAAATAAAGAATTTCTGAGCAAATACATTAAATAAGTTTAATTAATAATAATAATAATATGAGTCCTAGAATATTTATTTATATTCTTATATAAAAGAATTACTATAGTTACTAGTAATACCTCTAACCCGTTATTTAAATAGAAGTAAAAAGTTCAAAAAATTATTTAACAAATGATATTGTTAAATAATTTTTTGATTAAAATAAATGGCTAAATTGGAAGCACATTTTTGTATCTTTGGCTGAGCACATAAGATGATAACTTAACAAAAAACCCCAAAGTAATAATCCATAGAAATAAACTTTTAATAATAAACTGCTATAAATTTTACGCTTTTGTAAAAACTAAACCATTACTTTCTCCGTATCGTTCCATAAACCTCATAAATCTTTCCCAATCCTGAGAGCTTTTCATAATATAAATGGATTCAATCGCTTGTGGTTTTCCATTAACAAAATTAACACTTATATCACGGGTTTCTAGCACGCCTTCTTTATCAATCATATACATACCAGTGATTTCACCGGTTAATGTTAAACTTTTATCTAAAATATTTGAATTTTTAAAACGAAATGTTGCTGTCCCAGTACTACCATCTCTTGAGCGAGTTAGGCGGATATCGGGTAAAATTTTTTCATTTATACCTTTTATAAATTGAATATGAGCTAGCATGGTTTTTTATGAAATATATATTTTTTCTCTATCCTCTTTATTATATATTTAAAGAAATAAGTATACAAACTGGGGTGGCAGGATTCGAACCTGCGAATGGCGGAGTCAAAGTCCACAGCCTTACCACTTGGCGACACCCCAGTAAAGTAATATAGTAATTCAATTAATTAATGTTTATTTAAGTGTTCTAAATAAAGTTTTATTTATTGAGCAAGAAGGGATTCGAACCCCTGACACCGTAGTTCGTAGCCACGTGCTCTAGTCCACTGAGCTACAAGCCCAAACTATATTACTCTACAATAATACTAGTTAGTATTCTTTTTAGTAAAGCTTTTACACAAAAAAATTTTAACAAAATTAAAAATTTAACTTGCCGAATTGTCAGATTTTATTTTACAGTTATAAACGTAGTATTGTAAATTTATTGAAATTTGATTTTATGGCAAAGAAAATATTATATCAAGATAATGCACGACGTGCTTTGGAACGTGGAATGGAAATAATGGTAGAGGCTGTCTCTATAACTTTAGGTCCAAAAGGACGTAATGTTGTTTTGGAAAAAACCTATGGTTCACCACAAATTGTTAATGATGGTGTAACAATTGCAAAAGAAATTAAATTAGAAGATCATATTGAAAATACAGGTGTTTCTTTAATTCGACAAGCAGCTGCAAAAACAAATGATGTGGCCGGGGACGGTACTACCACTGCAACTGTTCTTGCTTATGCGATGGTTAAAGAAGGATTAAAAAATGTGGCAGCCGGAGCAAACCCAATTTCAATAAAATTAGGGATGGAAAAAGCTACCCAATATTTAGTTATGCAAATAAATGAATTTGCGAAACCAGTCGAAGATATTCAATCAATTAAACAAGTAGCATCAATTTCAGCTGGTAATGATGATGTTATTGGAGCTTTAATAGCGGATGCATTAGGAAAAGTTGGTAAAGAAGGTGTAATTTCATTAGAAGAAGGTAAAGGAATTGTTACTGAATTAGAAATTACAGAAGGTATGAAATTAGAAAAAGGATTCATATCACCGTATTTTATAACTGATACAGAGAAAATGGAAGTATCTTATGATAATCCCTATATTTTGTTAACTGATAAAAGGATTACATTAGTTCAACAAGATCTGTTACCAATTTTAGAACAAATTACTAAGACAAAGCGTCCTTTATTAATTATTGCTGAAGATGTTGAAAAAGAAGCGTTAGCGACTCTAATTTTGAATAAATTACGTGGTATTGTAAATGTTGTAGCGATTCGTGCCCCAGGATTTGGAGAATTAAGAAAGTTAATGTTACAAGATATTGCTGTTTTAACTGGGGGCACTGTTATTACTCAAGATGCAGGATTAAGTTTAGATAATATTCAATTAAATTTATTAGGTCAAGCAAGACGAATCATAGTCAATAAAGATACAACAACCATTGTTGGTGATGGTTTAGAAATTGAAAATATTAAAGCTCGCTGTGAGCAATTACGTAAGCAAGTTAATATTGCCGAAACTGGTTACGAAAAAGAAAAATTACAAGACCGTATTGCCAAACTTTCAGGGGGAATTGCTGTTATTCGTGTAGGTGCAGTAACAGAAACTGAAATGAAAGATAAAAAATTACGGTTAGAAGATGCTATAAATGCAACACGTGCAGCAGTTGAAGAGGGAATTGTACCTGGCGGTGGGTCAACCTTAACTCACTTATCAGAAAATTTAGTAACATGGGCAAAAAATAATCTAAAAGAAGATGAATTAATTGGTGCTCTTATTATTTCACGTGCAATTGTTGCCCCATTAAAAAGAATTGCTGAAAACGCAGGTATTAATGGACCTGTTATTGTTGGAAAAGTTCAAGAACAAGAATTTGAAATAGGCTATAATGCTGCCAAAAATATATTTGGAAATATGTACGATGAAGGTGTAGTTGATCCTGCAAAAGTAACTCGCTCCGCATTACAAAATGCAACATCAATAGCTAGTATGATTTTAACAACAGAATGTATTATTGTTGATGATATAGAACTAGTTAAAAAAAAATAAATTAAAAAAGATCTATAACAAATAAATATTAAGAAAAAATGTAAAGAAATAAAAATATAGTTCTTTACATTTTTTCCATTAGTTTAATTTTCCTTGTAATAGTTTTTGTAGTTGTTCAAATGATTTTTTAATTGATTCAGAAGACTCATTATTATTTAATAATATTTCACGAAGATTAATTATTGTAGATTGTATTTCTTTTTTCTCATCTTCGGTACAGTTAATTAGTTCATCGTTCTTAATTTTATCTTCTACTGTTTGACAGTAAGTTGTCGCAGTTAACATTAGTTCAGTTTTTTCTTTTTGTTCTTTATCAATTGACGCATATTTTTCTGCTTCCTCTAACATAGTCTCAATATCACTTTCGGATAAGTTAGAACTGCCTTGGATTGTTACAGTCTGTTCCTTTCCTGATTCATTTTCTTTAGCAGTTACAGATAATAATCCATCTACATTAATATCAAATGTTACTTCAATTTGTGGCCGCCCTTTTGGAGCTTCTGGAATTCCTTCTAATTTAAAGTTTCCTAAACTTTTATTTCCACTAACAACTTCTCTTTCTCCCTGTAATACATGAATTTCTACGTTTGTTTGATTATCTGCTGCAGTTGAGAATAATTCTGATTTCTTAACAGGAATTGTTGTATTTCGGGAAATAAGTTTTGTCATAATCCCTCCGACAGTTTCAACACCAAGTGATAGTGGAGTAACATCTAACAATAAAATATCTGTTATTTCACCAGCTAAAATACCTGCTTGAATTGCTGCTCCAATAGCAACAACTTCATCTGGATTCACTGATTTATTTGGTTTTTTACCAGTTAATGACTCTACTAGTTGTTGAATTGCTGGAATTCGAGTTGAACCACCCACTAATACAACTTCATTAATTCCTGATTTATCTAATTTTGCGTCTTTTAATGCTTTTTCAACAGGAATACGACAACGATCAATTAGATTCTTACATAACGCCTCAAACTTATCACGCGTTAAATCTTGTTGAATATGTTTTGGACCGGTTTTATCTGCTGTAATAAATGGTAAATTAATTGTTGTTTTATCAACATTTGATAATTCCATTTTGGCTTTTTCAGCAGCTTCAGTTAAACGTTGTAAAGCTTGAATATCTTTCGTTAAGTTAGTTCCATGTTTTGCTTGAAAATCTTCCACTAACCAACGAACTAAAGCTTTATCAAAATCATCACCACCTAAATTTGTATCACCAGCTGTTGATAATACTTCAAAGATACCATCACCAACTTCTAAAACCGAAACATCAAATGTGCCACCACCTAAATCAAAAACTAAAATGGTCTCATTTTGTTTTTTATCTAAACCATAAGCTAAAGAAGCTGCTGTAGGTTCATTAATAATTCTTAACACTTCGATACCAGCAATTTTACCAGCATCAACTGTTGCTTGACGTTGAGAATCATTAAAATAAGCAGGTACGGTAATGACAGCTTTTGTGACATCTTGTCCTAAATATTCTTTTGCATCAGTAATTAATTTTCGTATAACTTGTGCTGAAATTTCTTCCGGACTAAAATCTTTATTTAAGGAAGAACATTTAATTTTAATATTTCCATTGTTATCTTTAATTACTTTATATGGTAATTCTTTAGATTCTTCAGAAACTTCATCTGCTTTACAACCTATAAATCGTTTAACTGAAAAAAATGTATTTTCTGCATTAACCACCGATTGACGTTTAGCAAGTTGGCCAACTAATAATTCTTCTTTCTTTGTATAAGCTACAATTGATGGTGTTGTTCGAAAACCTTCCGCATTCGTGATTACGGTAGGTTGTCCCCCTTCGATAGCAGCAACTACAGAATTTGTTGTTCCTAAGTCAATTCCTACTACTTTATTCATATAACTATCTAATTTTCTATAAATTTATGTTTACTATTATCTAGTATACACCATATCGATAAATAAATAAGTACATTATTTGACAAAAGCTATAATAATATTATATCTTAAGTAATGTTTCAATATTGGTTAGATATTGTTGTATTATTTACTAAAAAATTATAACATTGTATATATGTCTTATATGGACAAAATGTTTTGATTTTTTTAGAGTTATAAAATAGTTTGCTAGTTATAATTATCAAACTAATTATTTATAGCTTTAATATAGTTAAGTTCTATCAATATTAATATATATAGAAGTATTTTTTGGAGAAAAATATTGTGTCTTTAGGTTTATTAGGAAACAAGATTGGAATGACCCAAATATTTGATGAATCAGGGAATATTATTCCAGTTACTATTTTAAAAGTTGGTCCCTGTATAATCACACAAGTTAAAACTACATTAAATGATGGGTATAATGCAATTCAGGTTGGTTATGGGAACGTAGCAACAAAATCGTTAACTCAACCTCAATTAGGTCATTTACAAAAGTCAAATATTCAACCTTTAAAATATTTAAAAGAATTTCGTGTGAATGATCCTGCTGATTTCAATGTTGGACAAGTTCTAAATGTTGAATCATTTGTTGCAGGACAATTAATAAATATTACAGGAAAAAGCATCGGAAAAGGTTTTTCCGGTCTTCAAAAACGCCATAATTTCGCAAGAGGTCCTATGACTCATGGCTCTAAGAATCATAGAGCTCCGGGGTCAATTGGTATGGGGACATCACCAGGACGTGTTTTACCAGGTAAAAAAATGGCTGGTCAACTTGGTAATAAAATGACAAACATTAAAAAATTAAAAATCGTTCAAGTAAATAACGATGAGAATATTTTAGTTGTTAAAGGAGCTGTTCCTGGGAAACCTGGAAATTTACTTAGTATTGTTCCCTCAAAATAATGCATAAAAAATATTATTAAATAAATGAACATTAGGAAAAATACTATATGACGGTTCAAAAAAGTATCGAATATAATTCATTAGATTCAAATGGTCAAATCTCATCTGACAAATATAATTTCAAACTTAATATATTAGAGGATTCAGGAAATTATTTAATCCATAGAGATATTTTAAGACATAAACTTTCACAAAAACAAGGAAGTGTATCAACAAAAACTAGAAGTGAGGTTCGTGGGGGAGGTAAAAAACCTTGGCAACAAAAAGGAACGGGTAGGGCCCGAGCAGGATCAAGCCGTTCTCCATTATGGAGAGGTGGGGGTGTTACCTTTGGTCCGAAACCGAAAACAACTAGTTTAAAATTAAATAAAAAAGAACGTAATTTAGCATTACAGACTTTGTTATACAATAAAAGAAATAATATCTCAGTAATTGGTGAATTAGAATCATTAATTAATGAGCCTAAAACAAAAGTTTTTTGCGAACTTTGTAAAACTTATAATTTAGATTTAAATCAAAAAATTTTATTAGTCGTTTCTAAAAAAACTTCTTCTTTAAAATTATCAACTCAAAATTTAAAAACTGTTGAATTAATTTCTGCATCAAATTTAAATAGTTTAAGTTTATTAAAAGCAAAACAAATTTTATTAACACCATTAGCAGTCAATGATATAAAGGAGATTTATTGTGATTAATTCTTCAGCCCTTAATGATACTAATATGAGTATTATAAAGTATCCAATTATTACGGATAAAGCCACAAGATTATTAGCTAACAATCAATATAGTTTTGTTGTAAACCCTAAATCTGATAAACCAACAATTAAAGCTGCAATTGAATATTTATTTAATGTTAAAGTCATAAAAATTAATACAGCTCATTTACCAAAAAAGAAAAAACGAATCGGGCAAAATCTGGGTTGGAAATCACATTATAAAAAAGCCATTGTAACGTTATCAGAAGGCGATACAATAAACTTATTTGCAGAAGAAAATTAACAATTATATAACTTAATCAAGTTTATGAGTATTCGTCTTTATAAATCATATACACCAGGGACGCGTAATAGAGCCCTTTCATCTTTTTCAGAAATAACAGCGGATAAACCAGAAAGAAGCTTAGTTAAAAAGAATCACCGAAATAAAGGTAGAAATAACAGAGGAGTTATTACTATACGACACAGAGGTGGGGGTCATAAAAAACAATATCGAATAATTGATTTTAAACGAAATAAACATAATATACCGGCTATTGTTAATTCAATTGAATATGATCCAAATAGAAATGCTCGAATCGCATTAGTACACTTTAAAGATGGTGAAAAACGTTATATTCTACATCCAAATAATTTAAATGTTGGTGACACAATTTTATCTGGAAAAGGAATCTCATTAGACATTGGAAATACTTTACCCTTAGAAGAAATTCCTTTAGGAACATCGGTTCATAATATTGAACTAATTCCAAATCGAGGAGGACAAATTGTTCGTTCTGCGGGAACATCAGCAAAGGTTTTAGCCAAAGAAGGAGATTATGTAACTTTACGTTTACCATCTAAAGAAATTAGATTAATTCGTAAAGAATGCTTTGGAACAATTGGTGAAGTAAGTAATAATGATGCATTTTTAGTTCAAAGTGGGAAAGCTGGTCGAACACGTTGGTTAGGAAAACGTCCGACTGTTCGCGGTTCAGTTATGAATGCTTGTGATCACCCGCATGGGGGTGGAGAAGGTCGAACTCCAATTGGTCGTACTAGACCGTTGACCCCGTGGGGTAAACCGGCGTTAGGTAAAAAAACACGAAAAACAAAAAAATTAAGTAACGCCTATATCCTTCGACGACGTTCATAATTAATTTATAAAAAAATTTATTAATAAGATTCTCAAACATGTCAAGATCATTAAAAAAAGGACCTTTTGTTGCTTACCATTTATTAAAAAAAATTAATAAAATGAACGCAGAGGGAAAAAAAGATATAATTACAACTTGGTCACGTAGTTCTACTATTCTACCTAATATGGTTGGTTTTACAATCGCAGTATATAATGGGAAACAACATGTTCCAATTTTTATATCTGACCAATTAGTTGGTCATAAACTAGGCGAGTTTGTTTCTACACGAACATTTAAATCACATATTAAAGCTGATAAAAAAACGAAACGTTAAGGAAAAATTAACCATGGCACGATTAGAGTTAACATTAAATTTTCCAAAAAGTTTCCACATTAAAACTTTTAATGTTAAATCTGAAAAAAAGTTATCTCCACTTGCAAAATTAATTTTGCAAAATGTTCAATTTAAACATTTTTATTATGTGCGTGACGATATATCTTATCTCTTAAAATCCAATCCGAGTGAACGAGATTTTCTTTTACAAGCTTTGTATTCAATTGTAATTTCTTTACAAAATAATTTGTCGATAAATTTTTTTGATATGTGGATTTATGAAATTTATATAAATAAAGTTTCAATTCATAATAAATTTATGAGTCAAAAATTCCAAAATCTAGAACCAGGTGAATATATAACAATTAAATTAGCTTACGGAAGTAGTGTTTCTCAAGAGAAAAAATAATATTTCAACATTAAAAAAGATTCTTTAGAAACCTCAAACATATGTAAAAACTATTAAGGAAACTCTATTATGTCGAATAGTCAATCAGTAAAAGCAGTAGCAAAATATGTGCGGATATCTCCACACAAAGTAAGACAAGTTTTGGATCAAATTCGTGGCCGTTCTTATCAAGAAGCATTGATGATATTGGAATTTTTACCCTATGATGCTGGCTCACCTATTTGGCAGGTAGTCCATTCTGTAGCAGCAAATGCAAAAAATAATTATAATTTAGATAAAAAAAAATTAATCATCTCAGAAATCTTTGCCGATGAAGGACCAAAACTAAAACGTATTCGACCGCGTGCCCAAGGTCGAGCTTATAAGATTTTAAAACCAACTTGTCATATTACAGTTGTTGTAAAATCAATTAGTTAAGAAAATAAGAATTAAGGATTTTTTCTATGGGACAAAAAACACATCCTTTGGGATTTCGTTTAGGTATTACACAAGAACATCGATCAGCTTGGTATGCGGATTTTAAACATTATTCAAATTTATTAGAAGAAGATGATAAGATCAGAACATATCTTAATAAATTAGCAAAATTCGCAAGTATATCAAATATTTATATCAATAGAAATGGATTAGGTGACCAAATTGAATTAAATATTGAGACAGGTAGACCAGGTATATTAGTTGGAGATAATGGTTCTGAGATTAAAACTTTAGCAGCTAATATTAAAAATTTTATACCTAATAATCGTCAAATTACTATTAATGTAATAGAAGTCAAAAATGTTAATTCAAATGCTTCTCTTATCGCAGACCTTGTGGTTCAACAACTTGAGGATCGTGTTGCATTTCGTCGTGCGATCCGTGAAGCCTTAAAATGTGCTCAAGATAACGAAGTAAATGGTATTAAAGTTCAGATATCTGGTAGATTAAATGGTGCAGAAATGGCTAGAACTGAATGGATTCGAGAAGGTCGAGTTCCACTGCAAACTTTAAGAGCTGATATTGACTACGCTACAAAAGAAGCAAATACAATTTATGGAATTTTAGGTGTAAAAGTCTGGCTATTTAAAAATGAAATATTAAAAAAATAATAAAAACAAAAAAAAATCGAAAAGATATATTTATTAATTAATCATAATTTCATTATGTTAAGTCCAAAAAGAACAAAATATAGAAAATACCATCGTGGAAGAATGCGAGGTAAGGCAACTCGAGGAAACGAAATTTCATTTGGTAAATATGGATTACAAGCTTTAGAACCGTCTTGGATTACTTCACGTCAAATTGAAGCAACACGACGAACAATTAGTCGTTACACTAAACGTGGTGCATCATTATGGATTCGTATATTTCCTGATAAAACTGTGACAGCACGTGCCGCAGAATCACGGATGGGGTCGGGTAAAGGTGCAGTGGATTATTGGGTTGCAACAGTAAAACCTGGAACGATTTTATTTGAAATTAGTTCTGTTCCAGAAGAAGTTGCACGTGCTGCTTTTAATTTAGCAGCATATAAGTTACCAATCAAAACAAAATTTATTATTAGAAACGATAATTAATAAAATATGAAAATATCTAACTCTAACAGTAAGGATAGTCTGTCAATGTCGACTCAAGAATTGATTAAAGAGCTGAAAGAGGCGGAAAAAGTATTATTTGATTTGCGATTTAAAAAAGCTACTCGCCAACCATTTAAACCTCATCAAATAAAGGTTACCAAAAAAAAGGTAGCAATATTAAAAACTATTTTAAGAAGTAAATTTCTAGATTAATTCACAAAATAAAAATCTAATTTGGGCTTTTATAAACTTATATCTTGGAATTACACATGTAAGAATTATTCTACTTATTTATTCAAGTATATTCTTACTGGCTGTTATAGGAGTTGAACAAAAAATACTAAATAAAGTTCAATTTTTAAAAGATAAGATTTTGTCCAAAACCTTATAAAAAAATTAAATAGAAGTTTTAAGGAGTTTTAAAATGCCTGTAAAAGAAAAAATTGGTATTGTTGTCAGTAATAAAATGCAAAAAACTGTGGTTGTAAAAGTTGAAAGTCGTTATCCACATCCCATTTATTCAAAGACAATGATCAAAACACGTAAATATTTAGCTCATGATGAAATGAGTGAATGCCATATTGGTGATCAAGTTTTAGTTAGAGAATGTCGACCACTTAGTAAAAAAAAACGTTGGTCAGTAGCCAAAATTATTTCAAAATCATCGTTAATTACTTAAGATTATCTTTTTATGATTTATCCACAAACAATGTTAACTGTAGCTGATAATACAGGCGCAAAAAAAATTATGTGTATTCGACTATTAGGTGGAAACCGAAAATATGGAAAAATTGGCGATACAATTATTGGTGTTGTTAAAGAAGCTATTCCAAATATGCCAATTAAAAAATCAGATGTTGTTCGAGCGATTATAGTAAGGACATCTAAAACTATTCGTCGAGCGGATGGAATGTATATTCGATTTGATGATAATGCAGCTGTAATTGTAAATATGGAAAATAATCCACGTGGTACACGTGTCTTTGGTCCTGTTGCTCGTGAAATTCGAGATAAGAATTATTCTAAAATTGTTTCCTTAGCTCCGGAGGTTTTATAGATGTCAAACGATAAAAAACTACATGTTAAAATTGGTGATAATGTAAAAATTATTTCTGGTTTTGATAAAAACAAAGTCGGTGAAGTTACTAAAATTTATCGTAGCACTGGAAAAATTTTAGTAAAAGGTATTAATCTCAAGTTTAAACATATGAAACCAAATACTGAAAGTGATGTTGGAGAAATAAAACAATTTGAAGCTCCAATTCATCATTCCAATGTTAAATTAATTTAAATTATTTTAAATAAAGAATATGCGTAGTCAACATTCCTTAGAAGAAATTGCAGAATTATATGGTCTATTAGAAAATATAAAAAAAGAATATGAAAATGGTATTCATTCTGTATTAAGAAAAAGTAATCCAGAATTATTTTCGAATCCGCATACGATTCCAAAACTTAAAAAAATTAGTATTAATCGAGGATTAGGTCTAGCTGCCCAAAACACTAATATTTTAAAGAAAAGTATTATTGAATTTACCCGAATAACGGGTCAAAAACCATTAATTACAAGAGCAAAGAAAGCTGTAGCCGGATTTAAAATTCGAGAAAATATGGAATTAGGTTTATCAAGTACATTACGAGGCGAAAAAATGTATAATTTCCTTACTAAATTAATCTTTTTTACTTTTGCACAAATTCGTGATTTTCGTGGATTATCAGTTAGAAGTTTCGATAAAGCTGGTAATTATACATTTTCCTTAAAAGAACAATTAATTTTTCCAGAAATTGAATATGATGATGTAGATCAAATACAAGGTTTAAGTATAACCCTTGTTTTAGATTCATCGACACCAAAATCTCGCTCTAAAACAATTGATCGAGTTCTAAATGGTATGATCTTATTAAAATTTTTACGATTCCCATTAAATGATTGTGGGTATTATGATAAATATTCTTCTTTTGGAGAAATTAATCAAGTATGGTATAAAAAGAAAACCTTACGTCGTAAACGTTGGTCACAAGAATAAATAAAATGAGATTAAGGAGTTACTAGTGGTCACAGATAATATTGCAGATATGTTAACTCGGATACGAAATGCAAATATGGTGAAACATCAAATTGTTGAAATACCAGCAACAAAAATGTCAAAAGCAATAGCTGCAATTCTTAAAGAAGAAGGGTTTATTGAAAATTTTGAAATTTATAGTGAAAATCTTTATCAATATTTACTTCTTTCATTGAAGTATAAAGGTCAATCTAGAGAAAGAGTTATTAACAAAATTAAACGAATTAGTAAACCTGGTTTACGCGTTTATGCTGATTCAAAAACTTTACCCCGTGTCTTAGATGGTTTAGGGGTTGCTATTCTTTCAACTTCAAAAGGAGTAATGACTAATAGTAAAGCAAAAGAGTTTGGGATTGGTGGTGAAGTTTTATGTTATATTTGGTAATTGGAGTAAATATATAATATGTCACGAATCGGAAAATTACCAATTAAAATACCAATGGCTGTAGATGTTACAAATGATAACTCAATTTTAAGAATAAAAGGAACATTTGGAACATTAGAACGAGCGATTCCAGAAATTATTGGAGTTGAAGAAACAGATGGTACTTTAATTATAAATTTAAAAAATGAAACACGAGCTAATAAAGCTTTACATGGCTTATATAGAACCTTAATAAATAATATGCTTATAGGTGTTTCAGAACAATTTCTTATAACTCTTACATTACAGGGTGTAGGATATAGGGCTAGTGTTCAAGGAAAATCGCTTCTATTAGCTTTAGGTTTTAGTCATCCTGTTAATATAGACATTCCAGATGGCATAAGTGTTGAAGTTGTTGTAAATACAACTATTAATATAAAAGCATGCGATAAAGAACAATTAGGCTTATTTGCAGCGAAAGTAAGAGCATGGCGTCCACCTGAACCTTATAAAGGAAAAGGAATACTTTACAAAGGTGAAAAAATATTACGTAAAGCTGGAAAATCTGGTAAAAAATAAAAATTACTAAGTTCTAAAAAAAGTATATTATGAAATTTTCGAAAAGAGTTTTATTAAGACTTAAAAATAAAAATAAGAAATTAAAACCTGATAAATATAAAAAGTTAAAACGGGAAAGTGTAAGAGGGTTAATCAAAGGAACTGTAGAACGGCCACGTTTGTCTGTTTTTCGTTCTAACGAAAATATTTATGCACAAATAATTGATGATACAACGTCGAAGACTCTTGTTTCTTGTTCGACTTTAGATAGAGATATTAAGCTTAATAGTGAAAACGGTCGAACATGTAATGCGTCAAGACTTATGGGGCAAAAATTAGCAGAATTAAGTAGAAAAAAAAATATAACAAAAATTGTGTTTGACCGAGGTCCGTACTTATATCATGGTCGAATAAAAGCTTTAGCGGATGGTGCTCGAGCAGGTGGCCTACAATTTTAACTAATAATTAAAAAATAATAAATTTTATGAGTACCGAGTTAAAACAAGTTAATAAATTAAAAAAAACAGCCCGCCGTAATGACAACCTAAATGATAACAAATTTATTGAACGGTTAATTAAAATTAGTCGCGTAACAAAAGTAACAAAAGGTGGAAAAAAATTAAGCTTTCGTGCTGTTGTTGTTATAGGTGATGAAAACGGACAAGTTGGTGTGGGCGTTGGAAAAGCGGAAGATGTTGTTAATGCTTTTAAAAAAGCAAAAACAGATGGAAGAAAAAATTTAATAAAAATTCCAATTACAAAATCATTAAGTATTCCACATGGTGTAGTAGGTGACAAGGGGGCTTGTAAAATTATTATGCGACCTTCTATAGAAGGTTCCGGGGTTATTGCTGGTGGTGCAGTTAGAACGGTTTTAGAAGTTGCTGGGATTAAAAATGTAATCGCAAAACAATTAGGCTCAGATAATTTATTAAATAATGCACGGACAGCAATTGTCGCATTAAAAAGTTTAACTACTAAAGCACAAGTTTTAGAAAAACGTGACTTAAATTAATAGCTAATAGCCCGTATAAATAAAAAGGAATTTAATTTTAAACTAATAAAAATTAACATGAAAAAGACAGACGATATTTTATTAAAACGTCTTTTATTAAGTGTCGGAATACTTCTATTTATTAGAATGGGAACATTTCTTCCAATTCCTGGTATTAATCATGGACACTTAGCCTTTTATATTCAACAACATCCAATTACAAAAAATTTAGTAGGTACTTTTTCAGGAAATGATACGTTTGTAATTGGATTATTTACTTTGAATATATTTCCTTATATAAATGCTTCTATTATGGTTCAGTTAATAACTGGTTTAATACCAAGTATTTCTAAATTACAAAAAGAAGGAGGAGGTGAAGGTCGAAGGGCAATTACAAGATTAACACGTTTAATTACATTTGGATGGGCTTTAATTCAAAGTTCAAGTATTGCTTTTTATTTAAAACGTGCTTTATTTGATTGGACTCCATTATTAGCCTTTGAAATAATTCTTTGGTTGGCTACAGGTGCAATGATAGTTTTATGGTTAAGTGAATTAATCACAGAATATGGCTTAGGTAATGGCGCATCGTTATTAATTTATACAAATATAATTTCAAGTTTACCAAATTTAGGTAAGAAATTAATAACTGAAAATACTGGAAATTTGACCTTTGTATCTGGGCTTGGGATAGCATTCTTATTTTTTATTGCAATATCTGGGATTATTACGTTACAAGAAAGTGCCCGAATTGTACCTTTAATTTCCTCAAAACAGCTTGGTCAAACCCAGTCCTTAGTGTATAAGGTTAAATCAAATAATTATATTCCTTTACGTTTTAATCAAGCAGGGGTTATGCCTATAATCTTAACAACTGCTATTTTAGTCTTACCAAATTACATTACTAATTTAGGAGTATTCCCGTTATTAACTATTCCTATTTTTTTAAAATCATCAAAAATTATTTATTGGACTAGCTACTTTATATTAATTTTAATCTTTAGTTCATTTTATTCAACTATTGTATTAAACCCTAAAGATATTTCTCAAGAATTGCAAAAAATGGCTGTGAGCATACCAGGTATAAGACCTGGTTTAGCAACAACATTTTACTTAAAACAAGTTATGAAACGAGTAACATTTTTTGGAGCCATAATCCTAGCAATATTAGCAACTCTTCCAAATATTGTTGAAGGAATTTTAAATCTTTCGAGTTTCAATGGTCTCGGGACTACATCATTATTAATTTTAGTAGGGGTTGTTCTAGATATCTCACGTGAAATGAAAAGTATCATTCTTTCTAATATTTATAATGAAAGATTTGATTAAATCAAGTAAAAAATTTATTTATTAATTTAATATTTATAAAGTTATAATGAAAGTCCGTCCTTCAGTTAAAAAAATGTGTGATAAATGTCGAGTAATTAAAAGACATGGAAAAATTATGGTAATTTGTCAAAATCCAAAACATAAACAGAGACAAGGTTAATATTTAAAAGGAGTTAAGTAAGTGGTAAGATTACTAGGTATCGATTTGCCAAAAAATAAACGAATTGAATATGCACTTACGTATATTCATGGGATTGGTCTTACATCGGCAAAAAAAATTGTCCAATTAGCAGAGATTAATCCAGAAACGAGAACTGATGATATCACTACAGAACAATCAGTAGTATTGCGTAACATCTTAGAGAATTTCGAATTAGCACTGGAAGGGGATTTACGTCGTTTTAATGGATTAAATATAAAACGATTAAATGAAATAAATTGTCACCGAGGAAAACGACATAGAAATAGTTTACCTGTTCGAGGACAAAGAACACGAACAAATGCTCGTTCACGTCGAGGAGCGAAAAAAACTGTCACTGGTAGGAAAAAATAATATTCTTTTGTTGACAGTAGTTACACTAATTAAAAACATTAATTTACTATGGCACAAAAAATTCGAAAACAGGCAGTAAAAAAAAATAGAAGTAATATTGGGACAGGTGTTGTTCATATCCAATCAACTTTTAATAATACTATTGTAACAATAACAAATATAGGAGGCGATACAATCTCTTGGGCGTCTTCTGGTAGTTCAGGATTTAAAGGTGCTCGTAAAGGAACTCCTTTTGCTGCCCAAACCGCAGCAGAAAAAGCTGCTTTAGAAGCATTGAGTACAGGTATAAAAACTGTTGAAATTTTAGTAAAAGGTCAAGGTTCAGGACGTGAAACTGCTATTCGTTCAATCGAAGGTGCAGGTCTAGAAATTCTTTCTATACAAGATATAACTCCAATACCACATAATGGTTGCCGACCAAGAAAACGTCGACGTGTATAAGTCTATTTATTTATAAAAGAAATAAATTATGAATTCGACAAAAAATTTTATTAATAGTTCTAATTTATTAATGGAATGTTTAAAATCGGAAAAAATTGAATCAGGGCCAATGTACAGTCAATTTTTAATCGATTCACTTAGTTCTGGTCAAGGAATAACAATTGGGAATTTATTAAGACGAGTTTTATTAGGAGACTTACAAGGAACGGCTATTACAGGTGTTCGAATTGCTGGTATAAAAGATGAGTTTTCATTAATTCCAGGTGTTCGTGAAGATATTCTTGAGATTTTACTAAATTTAAAAGGAATTATTTTAAAATCAGATACTTTTACTAGACAATTTGGACGCTTAAGATTGCATGGACCAGCAGTTATTACAGCTAGTTCAATTCAATTGCCTCCAGAAATAGAAATTATTAATCCTAATCATTATATTGCAACAATTTCAAGTTCACATATATTAGAAATAGAATTTAAAATTGAATCCGGAACAAAATATCGATTAGCTAATGAACTTTTTTCTGATAAATTTGAAGACTTTATAGAGACTGATGCAATTTTTATGCCTGTACAAAAAGTAGACTTTAAAGTTGAAAATGTTTATGACAATTCAAATAATATAAAAGAACGTTTATTCATTGATGTTTGGACCAATGGAAGTATTTCACCTGAACAGGCGATTTTTTCTGGATCTAATTTAATTATCGACTTATTTAAGTCTATTAGTGAACATAAAATTAAAAAAGAAAAGGAAACGATAAAAGAAAAAAATCATGTAAAACCAATAGATCCTTATACGCATATTGCTATTGAAGAATTACAATTATCTGTACGCCCTTATAATTGTCTAAAAAGAGCTCAAATTAATACAATTGGAGATTTATTAGAATATTCTCCAGAAAAGCTTTTAGAATTAAAAAACTTCGGTCGAAAATCGGCCGACGAAGTTTTTGCTACTCTTAAAAATAAATTAGGAATAGTTTTAAAATAATTATTTAGTTTAATTTTAATTTTATGAATAAAACATTTATTCCAGCTACAAATTATAATAAAAGAAAATGGTATCTTATTGATTGTAAAGATAAACAATTAGGACGATTATCATCAACCATTATACCATTATTAACAGGTAAATCTAAGTCGGTTTATCATCCATCAGTCGATATTGGTGATTATGTAATATTAATCAATAGCGAACATTTAAAACTTGATCGAGAATTAGAACGATTCCATGTTTATCAACCAGGACGTCCTGGTACATCGTTAAAAAGATTAGTAGATATAATACCAAAACGAATTATTGAAAACTGTGTTTTTAATATGTTACCAAATGGATTTCCAAAAAAACATTTAGTAAAACGGTTAAAAGTTTATCAAGGTGACCAACATCCACATGGCGCACAAGATCCAAAATTATTAACAGTACTTTAATTAACACACTAAAAAAATTTATGAATACGGTTTTTCAAAAAGATAAAATTGGACTTGGAAAAAGAAAACGTGCTGTTGCACGAGTTTTTCTTGTTCCAGGAGATGGAAAAGTGACTATTAACAAAGTGTCTGGGGAGAAATATTTGCAATATAATACAAATTATTTGAATGCTATTTGGTCACCGTTAGAGAAGTTAAATTTAAAAAATCAATTTGATATTGTAACCCTTGTAAAAGGTGGTGGCTTAACAGGTCAAACTGATGCAATTAAATTAGGAGTTGCACGTTTAATCTGTAAAATGGAAAATGAAAATCGTTTAATTTTAAAACCATTTGGTTTTTTAAGCCGTGATGCACGTATTAAAGAACGTAAAAAATATGGTTTAAGAAAAGCAAGAAAAGCATCACAATACTCAAAACGTTAAAGAATTTAAAAATATGCCAAAACCTGAAATTCATCCGACTTGGTTTTCAAATGCTCCTGTTCTTTGTGAGGGAAAAACTCTTTGTTCGATTGGTTCAACCAAACCCCAGTTACAACTTGACGTTTGGTTAGGGAATCACCCTTTCTATACTAATTCCCAAACACTTGTAGATAGTGAAGGACGTGTAGAAAGATTTATGAAAAAATATGGATTACAAACAAAAAACAATTAAAATAATCTAAATTTACTTAATTACTTTTTAAAATAAATGCCAACTATTCAGCAATTAGTTCGTTTAAGACGAATACAAATTAATAAAAAAACAAAATCACCTGCTTTAGTCAATTGCCCACAACGACGCGGGGTGTGTACACGTGTATATACGACAACCCCTAAAAAACCAAATTCAGCAATTCGTAAAGTTGCTCGTGTTCGATTAACATCTGGATTTGAAGTAACAGCATATATTCCAGGTGAAGGCCATAATTTACAAGAACATTCAGTAGTTTTAATTCGAGGTGGCCGAGTAAAAGATTTACCTGGTGTTCGATACCATATTGTTAGAGGTGCATTAGATAGTGGAGGTGTTAAAAATCGAACACAAAGACGATCAAAATACGGAGTTAAAAAACCTAAAAAGTAAATACTAATTTTGAATTTTTAAATTAGTATTTACTAAAACCTATTTATTAAAAAATAATTATTAGTATGTCACGTCGAAATATTTCAAAAAAACGATTTCCCAAAGCAGATCCTACATATAATAGTTACTTAGTTAGTTTATTAGTAACAAGGATTTTAAAGGCAGGTAAAAAAAATTTAGCCCAAAATATTGTAAATGGGGCTTTCGACATAATAAAATCGAAAACAAATGAAGATCCATTAGTAATTTTCGAAAAAGCGATTAGAAACGCTAGTCCAGTAGTAGAAGTAAAAGCTCGACGAATTGGAGGTTCAACTTATCAAGTTCCAATTGAGGTGAGTAGCTTTCGAGCAACTAACTTAGCTTTACGCTGGATTATTCAATACTCAAGAAAACGTGTGGGAAGAACAATGTCAATTAAACTAGCAAGTGAAATTATTGACACTGCAAACGATATAGGTAATACTATAAAGAAAAAAGAAGAAACTCATAAAATGGCCGATGCTAATAAAGCATTTGCGCATTTCCGTTATTAATAGTTCCTCAATAACTATTATATTTAATTTCGCTAAAAGCAAAAAGACTTTTATTATAAACATTAAACTTCAAAGGAATTTTTTGAAATGGCACGTGAAAAATTTGAACGTCTAAAACCGCATGTTAATATTGGTACTATTGGTCATGTTGATCATGGTAAAACAACTTTAACAGCAGCAATTACTGCAACATTAGCATTAGACGGTGGCGCGGTAGCAAAAGCTTATGCTGATATCGATGGGGCACCTGAAGAACGTGCTCGTGGTATTACAATTAATACTGCACACGTTGAATATCAAACTAAAGATCGTCATTATGCTCACGTAGACTGTCCAGGTCATGCCGATTATGTAAAAAATATGATTACTGGAGCAGCGCAAATGGATGGAGCGATATTAGTTGTATCAGCTGCAGACGGTCCGATGCCCCAAACTAGAGAGCATATCTTATTAGCAAGACAAGTTGGGGTTCCACATATTGTTGTCTTTTTAAACAAGCAAGATCAAGTAGATGATGATGAGTTATTAGAATTAGTAGAATTGGAAGTAAGAGAATTATTATCTACTTATGATTTCCCAGGAGACGATATTCCAATTTGTCCTGGTTCAGCTCTACAAGCAATTGAAGCAATCTCTTCTAATCCAGCGATTCGACGTGGTGATAATCCATGGGTTGACAAAATTTATGCTTTAATGGATGCTGTTGATTCATATATTCCAACTCCAGAACGTGATATTGAAAAAACATTCTTAATGGCAATTGAAGATGTATTTTCAATTACTGGCCGAGGTACAGTAGCAACAGGAAGAATTGACAGAGGGATTGTTAAGGTTGGTGATAACGTTGAGATTGTTGGTGTTGGTGTAACTCAAACAACAACTATTACTGGTATCGAAATGTTCCAAAAAACATTAGATGAAGGATTTGCAGGTGATAATGTTGGTATTCTATTACGTGGTGTTACACGAGAAAATATTGAACGTGGTATGGTATTAGCAAAACCAGGTACAGTTAAACCGCATACGAACTTTGAATCTGAAGTGTACGTATTAACTAAAGAAGAAGGAGGACGTCATACACCATTCTTTACAGGTTATCGTCCACAATTTTACGTAAGAACAACTGATGTAACAGGCTCAATTGAACAATTTACTGCGGATGATGGTTCAGTTGTAGAAATGGTAATGCCAGGCGATCGTATTAAAATGACAGCTGAATTAATTTACCCAGTTGCACTTGAAGAAGGTATGCGTTTTGCGATTCGTGAAGGCGGACGAACAATTGGAGCTGGTGTTGTTTCCAAAATTATTAAATAATTAGAAAAAGTTATGGAAATAAAACCGAATGAAAAAATTCGTGTACGATTAGAATCATTTAATCATGAGCTTTTAAATACATCGTGTCAGAAGATAATGGAGATTACACAAAATAACCATGTCGATAATGTTGGAGTAGTTTCATTACCTACTGATAAACGAATTTATTGTGTATTACGTTCTCCTCATGTTAATAAGGATTCACGAGAACATTTTGAAATTAGAATTCATAAACGAATATTAGAAATTTATTATGATTCATCTGTAAATATTTTTGATTTATTAGTAAAATCTGATTTACCACCTGGCGTATTGTATAGAATTTGTTTATCGTAATAAATAATTAATTAGATAAATGCGTAGATTGCATTTATCTAATTAATTATTTATTAAATAGTCGGCTTGATAAAATTTTTTTAATTAAAATGTCTTATTCTTTAAATGGGGACGGCGGGACTTGAACCCGCACGCACTATCACTAGGCAACGGATTTTAAGTCCGTCGTGTCTACCAATTCCACCACGTCCCCTAATTAGATATATAGCTGCAGTATATTTTATACGTCTATAAAATAGCAATGTTAGTGAATTATATTTTAAGGCGGCACCCAGATTCGAACTGGGGATCGAGGATTTGCAATCCACTGCCTTACCACTTGGCCATACCGCCAAAAATATGATTGTTTTTTATTCTACTAGCGATTATAATTAAAATTAATTTATTATGCAAGCATAGAAAAAATAAGTTAAGTAAGTTATAATTTTTTATAGAAAGTTATTATCAATTTTATTGTGAATAGAAATTAGTATTTATATGAAATATCATTTTTATTAAATAAAAATGAGCAAGGAGACACAAAATGTTTGAAAAGTTTACTGAAGGTGCTATTAAAGTAATTATGCTAGCGCAAGAAGAAGCTCGACGCATGGGTCATAATTTTGTAGGAACAGAACAATTATTACTAGGTGTAATTGGACAACGACATGGTATAGGAGGACGTGCATTAGCACAACTAAATGTAACGTTAAAGAAAACGCGAAAAGAAATTGAAAAATATATTGGTCGTGGGACTGGATTTGTTGCCTCTGAGATACCATTTACCCCCCGTGCAAAACGTGTATTAGAAATGTCGATTCACGAAGGGCAAGACCTTGGTGTAAATTATGTTGGAACAGAACACGTTTTATTATCTTTAATAAACGAAGCAGATGGAATTGCGATGCGAACTTTAGATAAATTAAGAGTAAACATACCTAAATTACGACATTTAATCTTAACTTATATTGAAGAACAGCAAGAAGATATTTTAAAACCTCCATTAACTGATCAAGAAAAATGGGCGATTGCTCGTGAGAAATCTGGATTAAAAACTCCTACTTTAGATCAATATACAGAAAACATTACACAAGAGGTTAAAGATCAGCGTATAGATCCTGTTATTGGTCGAGATGAAGAAATAAATTCTTTAGTTAAAGTCTTAGGCCGTCGTAGAAAAAATAATCCGGTTTTAGTTGGAGAAGCAGGGGTTGGTAAAACTGCTTGTGCTGAAGGACTTGCAATATTAATGCAAGGTATGGATTGCCCCGAGTTTTTATACGACCATGTTGTAAGAGCGCTTGATCTTGGTTCAGTTTTAGCTGGGACAAAATATCGAGGGGAATTCGAAGAACGGATGAAACATATTATTGATGAAGTTAATCAACATGGAAAAACGATTTTAGTAATTGATGAAATTCATACGTTAGTAGGAGCAGGTGCAGCCGAAGGTGCCGTTGACGCTGCAAACCTTTTAAAACCATCTTTAGCTCGTGGAAGCTTGCGGGTTATTGGTGCTACTACTTTGGATGAATATCGTCGATATATTGAGAAAGATCCGGCATTAGAAAGAAGATTTCATTCAATTCTTGTAGAAGAACCATCTGTAGAAACAACAATTGACATTTTAAAAGGTTTAAAACCCGAATTTCAACGTCATCATGCTTTAACTTATAAAGATGAAGCTCTTGTAGAAGCTGCAAAACTTTCAAGCAGATTTATTGCCGACCGTAATTTACCTGATAAAGCTATCGACGTTATTGATGAAGCAGGTTCACGTGTTCGACTAAGAAATAACTCATTACCTAGCGGTTTACAAAAGTTACTTGTCGAATTACATGAAACTATCCAAGAGAAGAATGAAGCGGTTTATCAAAATGATTTTGCGACTGCAAAATTGTTAGTTGAACATGAGGTCGAAGTTCGTACCCATTTACGAATAATGCGATTTGCGTTGACTAGTAAAGAAAGATATGCAAAGTATGCAGATCCAGATGGACCCCGTTTTGATCAAGTTACTGAATCAGACATTTGTAAAGTTATTTCTGCGTGGACTGGTATTCCTGTAACGAAGATTAATCAGTCAGAAAATGAACGTTTAAAGTTAATGGAAAATATTCTTCATGAACGACTTATTGGTCAACATCATGCTATTACTGCTGTTTCAAAAGCAGTCCGTAGAGCACGAGTTGGTATTCAAGATCCAAAACGTCCTATTGCAAGTTTTATTTTTGCTGGTCCAACCGGTGTTGGAAAAACTGAGTTAACAAAAGCTTTAGCCGAATATATGTTTGATGATGAAAAAAATCTTATTCGGTTCGATATGTCTGAATTTATGGAACGACATACGGTTGCAAAACTAATTGGTTCACCTCCAGGTTATGTAGGTTTCCAAGATGGTGGACAATTAACTGAGGCAGTAAGACAAAAACCATATTCTATTGTTTTATTTGATGAAGTTGAAAAAGCACATCCAGATGTTTTTAATTTGTTCTTACAAATATTAGATGACGGCCATTTAACAGACTCAAGTGGTAAACATGTTAGTTTTAAAAATTGTATTATTGTAATGACAACTAACTTAGGTTCTCGAGTTATTGAAAAGGAATCTCCAATCCTTTCAAAAGAAAAAATTGGATTTGGCCGCAGATTTGATACAGATATAGAAAGAGAAAGTAAAAAGATTGACTTATTGGTGAATTCAGATGGCACTTTTTCCCTAAAACCACCTGTTAAAAGAGAAGTAACCCCAGCAGATGAAGAAAAATTTGTTAAAATAACTGGGTTAGTTCAAGAAGAATTAAAAAAATTCTTCCGTCCAGAGTTTTTAAACAGGATAGACGATATTATTGTTTTTAATCATTTATCAAAACATGACATTTGGGAAATTTGTGGATTAATGTTAAATCAACTAAGTAAACGATTAAAAGAACAAGGTGCTATTTTAAATATTGATAATGCTGTACGATTTTTCCTTACAGAAGAAGGATATGACCCAGTTTATGGGGCTCGACCGTTACGCCGATCAATTACAAAATTCTTAGAAGATAAGTTAGCCGAAGGTTGTCTAAGTAACATTATACACCAAGGTACAGAAATAAACGTGACACAAAAAATGAAACCAAATATTTACGGAAATAGACCAATATACTCGCCAATATTTGAGGATATTTATACATCAGAGATTTCAGTTGAGTTTGATTATAGTAATGTAGATTTTAGTAAAATTCAAAAAAATGAAAAACAAGAAGGCATAATTAAAAAAGAAGAGACCAAAGTTACTGAAAAATCATAATAGAATTTTGAAAAATTTACAATTTAAGACAAAAAACATTAATCTTAAATAAAAGATTTTCCTATGTCATTATAATACTAAATATTATTCTATAATATATACCTATAGAATAATATTTAATGAATTAAACAGTTTTGTAAGTTACTGTATTTGACTAATCTGGCTTATGGGGGAACTAGGAGTCGCGTAATATTTTTTTTCCATTCGACCAGCTAAATAACCTAATCGTCCTGATTGGACGCCCAATTTCATTGCTAAAGCCATTTGTTCTGGATTTCTTGCTTGAGCTATGGCCGTGTTCAGCAAGATACCATCTGCTCCTACTTCCATTGCCATTGTAGCTTCACTCGGAGCTCCAATTCCAGCATCTACAATAACTGGAATGTTTGCATTTTCAATAATAATTTGAAGATTAGATAAATTATTTAAGCCTTGGCCTGAACCAATTGGTGAACCAAGAGGCATAACAGTAGCACATCCTAAATCTTCAAGATGTAAAGCCAACATAGGGTCAGCATTAATATAAGGTAAAACAGTAAATCCTTTTTTTACTAAAAATTCTGCTGCTTTTAACGTCCCTATTGGATCGGGTAGTAAATATTTTGGATCTGAAATAACTTCTAATTTAACAAAAAAATTATCTTCTTGACCTAATTGACACGCTAATTCATGTCCTAAGAATGCCATCCTAATAGCATCTTCGGCTGTTTGTGAACCAGCTGTATTTGGTAATAACCAAAGTTTTTCCCAATTTAAAGACTTAAGAAAACTAATATTATCTCGATTTATATTTGTAGGTAATCGTCGAATAGCAACTGTAACAATTTCACATTCACTTGTTTTAATGCTTTTTACAGCATCTTGACTAGTTCGATATTTACCAGTTCCCAACATTAAACGTGAAGAAAATGATTTATCCCCAATTTTTAAAGGATCAAACATATTTTTCATAATTTTTTATAATCTTAGTTTATTTTAAACTCCCCAGGTAGGACTTGAACCTACGACCAATCGGTTAACAGCCGATTGCTCTACCACTGAGCTACTGAGGAAATACCTATTACTTAGATCTTATCATATGTTTATTTCTAATTCAAGTTAATAACGTAAAAAAATTTTAAAATTTTTTTACGTTATTTGTTTTATTTAAAACTAAAAATCTTAAAACATTTGAATCAAATTTTAAACTACTTGAAAAATTCTCTATACGCTTTGGCATACTTGAAAAATTAATTTGAATAAAATTTCCACGTTTTTGATTCGCAATTTCATATGATAAATCTCGTTTACCTCTTGAAATAACCGAAATTTCAGATGCATTCAGTTTTCTTAAAGTCTTCGCATAATTAAAAGCCCAATTTTTTAATTCATTATCATTAAATTCTTCTGTTAAAAGAATCATCATTTCGTATTTTATTATTTTTGACATAAAAAGCGTTAGTATGAAATTAAAAATATAATACTTTAGATTTGGGAATAATGTCAAATTTTATTCAGGATTGAATCAACGTTTGTTATGATTAATAAGAAAATTCTTGTTAATCATAAACGTAAAATAAAATTTATTTTTTATATT